>Ga0209640_10001253_pt1 | contig 21264 bp, 21 predicted proteins | sample RifCSP10_1_FD_184018 | JGI IMG/M metagenome (GOLD analysis project Ga0209640, IMG submission 184018) | Soil microbial communities from Rifle, Colorado - Rifle CSP2_sed 10_1 (SPAdes) (version 2) | ecosystem: Environmental > Terrestrial > Deep subsurface > Rock core/Sediment | place: Rifle...
ACGGGTGGATTTTTGTCGTGCATTATGAGTTCTCCTGACAGTTCAAAATCAAGCGCCGGCGTTAAAACCGGACGCAAACAATCCTGCTCAGCGGCAGGCGAAACTAGCCGGGAAGTAGAATGGGAGGCCGGATGAGCCGTTCAGCACGCGGCATGATCAGCGGCGCCGTGGCTGGCTGTGGCGGTGGTATCTCCAACTGTGCGCCGCTTGGCGGTATGCTGGATACAATAATCGACAATGAACAATCAGTGCAATGCTGGCAGCCGCCGGCGCCACAGCATTCATTCGCACTCGCAGAAGGGTAGGAATGCTCGGCCACCATGGCGTCGTGGCAGCCCGTCGTCGCCGCGCTGCCAGCCGTGCCAGGGTGCAAATGAGTTTCCACCGCTGGCTCTGCCGGGGAATTGGAAAGCGCGGCGGCCGCCAGCCGTAATGGCAAACTCGTCATCAGGGTGATGACGAGCAGTGCAATCAATGGTCTGACAAAATGGATCATAGGCGTGACTGCGGGACTTACGATAAATGTTTTGTTTGATTCCTAACCGCTGATTTCGCAGTATAGCCAAATCTATATCCGATTGTAAGTGGCAGGCCGTTTTGGTTTGAGTTCCATCGTTTCTCAGGTCCCGTTTGGATTGCCCGCCTGTCTCGCCACGAGCCGGTGAAACACCTCAAGCGCGGACAGCGGGCGTCTGCTGTTACGTTGCCAGGTTTGGCGGGAACCACGGTCTAGGCTCCCGTATTGCAAGCGGCGGCTATTGCGGCTACCATGCGGTTATTTTATTAACAAAAGTGGCCGCGTAAAATTCAGGTGATTCTAGACGTTATCCGGCCTGTAAAACCAATACATTACTTAAAATTCAGCATTTAAGAATCAGCCTATGCCCGAAGATCTTCCAAGAGCCGTGATCGTCCTGTTGTGGTTACTGATAGGTTTAATGGTGTTCGGTTACCTGTTAATGGCGCACACGGCAGTGAGCAGCCTGCTTTTTGCCGTGGTTTTCTATGGCGCTCCCGTTCTCTGGACCATGAGGAAAAAATCAGAATCCGCCAAAACCGGCCCCGGTTAATCGACGCCCGGCGTAATTTGCCACTAACCGTTGCAGGTTTAATTCCTCAGTTGGTCAGAAAAAAAATGGGTCGTGTGGTCGCGCGCTCCCAGCGCGTTACGATTATTGGTGACGCCTGCATGCAAGTGAAAATCCCACGGCTTGGCGTCATAACTCCTGACCGCGAACACATTGGCAGTGTTTTTACCGCGCCCAGGTCTTGGGTTTTATCGCCGGTTGGCTTTTCTTATGATGGTAATACGACTACCCTTATCATACAGTCATCTATCGCAAGGGGCTTCTTAATGAATAAATCCAAATTGCTATGCAGCTTGTTGGCTGGTGTCGTGACCTTATTCGCCGGCTTCAGCGCCGGCGCGGAGACACTTCTGAAAACCTTTATTCTTGCCAAAACCGCCTCCGGTGACGTGGCAAGTACGGTGAGTGAAACCCGCGAGAAACTGTCGAGTGCAGGTTTTGAAATCGTGGGTGAATACACCCCTTATTCTGACGCCACAATTATTATTGTGACCAATGATACGTTAAAGCAAAATGCCGCCGCCAGTGACTTTGGCGCATTTGGCGCCGCCCAGCGTGTCGCAGTGACTAAGGTCAAAGACCAGGTACAGGTTGCTTTTACCAACCCGGTTTACATGGCGCACGCCTATCGCATGAAATCCGACTTGTCGGATGTTGCCGGCCAACTAAAGCAAGCCTTGGGCGACCAGGGTGAATACGGTCCTGATAAAGGTGTAGATGCAGGCAAATTACGTAAATATCATTACAAGTGGTTGATGCCTTATTTTGATGATCGCCTTCAATTAACCGATTATAAATCCCACGAGGAAGCACTGGAAAAAGTCGAAAGCGCGTTGCAGTCCGATAACAAAAGTGGCGTTAAAAAAATATACCGCATCGACATACCGGGCAAACAGGAAACCGTCATCGGCGTAAGTCTGGCTGGAGCGAAAAATGTGGAGTGCAGCGGCGATAAATACATTATGGACCGCATTGACTTCAAGGATGTCAGATCAACCGGCCATTTGCCCTACGAGATTGTGATAGCCGGCAACAAAGTTTATGCACTGCCTGCTGAATTCCGGATTGCCATCAGTTTCCCTGACTTATCCATGATTGGCAGCAACAGCTTTGCTTCCATCATGTGTGCGCCGGACGCAATCCAGACGGCTTTAACGTACGGCAGTGGCGGCAAAAAAGAGAGTGATTACTAAACTTAAAAAAAGAGGGTCTTCCGAAGAATCCGTGGGCAACTTAACGCTGATAGTAAACGCAAAGACGCCGTGGCGCAAAGGGCGCCGGATAATTTCTAAAAAACAGGTGAGGAACGCATTTTGGACTCCAGATTTGGCGGTCTAATAGCGCATCCTGACGATACGACTGCAAGGGTTGTAATAGTTTGAATTCTTTGCGTCTTCGCGCCTTTGCGTTGAAGTTTTTTTGGTGCTGGCCTACCCACAGGTTTTTCAGGCGAGACAAAATAACTTATTATTATTTTATATATAGCGGGCTCGCTCAGCGGCGAAATCAAGTTGAAAATTATTACAATGACAGATTGCAAAAACGGGGCTTGCCGCCCCGTCTACATGTTTTTGTCAGACAGATTAATAGTTTTGTTCATTCAAAAGGATGGCGCAAGACAATGGTCTCTTCGCGGTCAGGGCCGGTCGATACAATATCGATGGGCCGTTCCGCCACTTCCGCAATGCGCTTCAAATAGGCTTGCGCGTTAGCGGGCAAATCGGAATATTGCCGGATGCCCACGGTTGACTCCTTCCAGCCGGGCATGTCTTCATAAATGGGTGTACATGATGCGAACGCTTCTTCGCCTACCGGGGGCGTTTTGCGTTCTTCACCGTTGCACTTGTAACCTGTGCAAATCTGTATTCTGTCAAGTCCGTCCAGCACATCCAGCTTGGTAATACACAGGCCTGACACGCTATTGATGTTGTTCGAGCGGCGCAAGGCAACCGCATCGAACCAACCGCAGCGGCGGGGTCGGCCGGTCGTCGAACCGAATTCATGCCCCTTCTCGGCGAGATGCCTGCCGTAGGCATCATCCAGCTCAGTTGGAAAAGGTCCTGACCCGACCCGTGTTGTATAGGCTTTGGTAATCCCCAGCACGTAATCAAACGCGCGCGGCCCCACACCGCTGCCGGTGCCGGCATTGCCTGCGGTGGTATTGGAGGATGTCACGTAAGGGTAGGTGCCATGATCAATGTCCAATAAAGCGCCCTGCGCGCCCTCAAACATAACGCTGTCGCCCTTTACCTGATATTGATGCAATAATTCAGGTATGTCCGCAATAAGCGGTGTAATACGTTCGCCCAAGGCCAGGGTTTCTTCCAGCACCTGTTGAAAATCAACGGTGTCAACCTTGAAATAATTTTTCAAGGCAAAATTATGATAGTCCAGCACTTCCCCGAGTTTGGCGGCAAAACGCTTGCGGTGTAATAAATCACCCAGCCGCAATCCCCGGCGCGAAACCTTGTCTTCGTAGGCCGGTCCGATTCCACGGCCCGTCGTGCCAATCGCCGCCTTGCCGCGCGCTTTTTCCCGCGCATGATCCAGCGCCACATGGTAGGGAAGTATTAACGGGCAGGCTTCGCTGATATTGAGCCGCGAGCTGACCGGGATGCCGCGCGATTCCAGCATATCGATTTCTTCCACCAGCGCTTTGGGCGATACCACTACGCCATTACCGATCAGGCATTGCACGCCGTCACGCAGAATACCCGACGGTATCAGGTGTAAAACTGTTTTCTCCCCTTTGATAACCAGGGTATGACCCGCGTTGTGGCCGCCCTGAAAACGCACTACCACTTTCGCTTGATCCGTTAACAGATCAACGATTTTTCCTTTTCCCTCATCACCCCATTGAGTGCCAATTACAATTACGTTTTTGCCCATTGCGCGTTTCCTGAATTATTATCGCCTTGTTTCAACTGCCGGGGATTATTATGCGTTGACAACAACCCACTTGTCATTTTGTTTTTCCAGTTTACGGTCGCATCCCATCGCTCTGGCGTCGCCGGTTTGCCCGGGCAGGCCGGTAATGACACGGTTTCCTTGAGCGCGCAACTCGTCAATCGTTTGGGTTAGCGTATCATCATCCACGCACGGCGCAAATATCCCCGGCTCCACACCGTTGACAATACTGGAATATTCCATCAGGGCGCGCAAATCAGCGGTAAACCCGGTGGCAGGGCGCGCCCGGCCAAATACCTGGCCAATGTGATCATAACGCCCACCCTGGGCAATCGACTGTCCCGCGCCGGGTTTGTACGCCGCAAACACCGCACCGGTGTGGTAATTATACCCGCGAAGCTCCGCCAGGTCGAAATGCAACTCAATTTGCGGGTTAAGCTTCAGCAGCTGAGCCGCGATAAATTCCAGGCTGTCAATGGCTTTTTGCACATTGTTCGCAGCAGCTTTCAATGTTTTACGCGCCTTTTTCAGCATATCAACGCCGCCGTTCAGCCATATCAACTCTGACAGCATTGATTGTGTGGCCGCGGGGATTTTAGCCTGTTCGAGGATAGCGGTGATTTCGGGAGCGGCTTTGCGCTGTAACGCGTCGAATAACAGGTTTTCCTGTTGCCGATCCAGTTTTGCCTGTTTCGCCAGACTCCGGAAGATATCGACATGCCCCAAATCCAGGTAAATGTCATCGAGTCCAATGCGTTGCAGCATGGCCAACATCAATCGAATAACCTCAAGGTCACTGGCAACACCATCATGGCCATAAAGTTCGGCGCCGATCTGCATCAGGCTTCGCTTGTTTGACAGATCATCGGCGTGGGTACGCAGCACGGTCCCCATATAACACAGCCGCGTGGGTTGTTCGCGCCCCAGCTGGTGGGCATCGATACGCGCAACCTGGGGTGTCATATCCGCGCGTATCCCCATCATACGGCCGCTTTTTTGGTCGACGAGTTTGAATGTCTGAAGATCCAGATCGCTGCCAATACCCGTGAGCAGGGACTCGGTATATTCCAGAAACGGCGGGATCACCAACTCATATCCCCAGGTAGAAAACATATCCAGCAGTTGCCTGCGCAGTAATTCAATACGGTACGCATCCTGAGGGAGCAGTTCTTCGATACCTTCCGGCAGGATCCAACGTTCGTTATTCATGGCAGGCAATAGCTGGTGTAGAGGTGATAACTTTGGTTGTTGGTTGTTGGTTGTTGGTTGTTGGTTGTTATTTCGTGGTTAGCAATTTTCGGTCAGCCATGTTGTTAACTATTTACTCATGAAAAGCTATTAGTATTTGGAAACGTTGTTAAAAAATTATTGAAAAACACTAAGCGCTTAGGTTATTAATCAAATACATTAACAACACACCGGCCAGCATACTAGCGAATCCAGCAATTCGCAGTTGTTTATCGTTCATCTGGGCAATCATTTGCATGGCTTGCCTGAATCCGGCAGGATTTATAAAAGGCAGCAATCCTTCAAGTACCAATAAAAGCGCCAGCGCTAAAAACAGATCGTGCCACATGTTTGCTCACCAGTGCTATTCACCGGCACTATTCACCTGAACTATTCACCTGCATTTTTTCGGCACTGTTCACCAGAGCATCCTGTTGACTCAGCCCATTACCCGGCTTTCAGCAGGTTGTTGTACCACTATAAATATATAAACACCAGCTGCTCGTCATTACTTGAAATACTGGAAGAATTCGCTTTTCGGCTGCAGTATCAGTATATCCTCTTTACTGGCAAAGGTATTGCGATACGCATTGATGCTCCGATAAAACCCATAGAATTCCTTGTCCTTGCTATAGGCGACAGCATAAATATTTGCCGCTTCACGATCTCCTTCACCGCGAATCTCTTCTGCCTTGCGATAGGCATCCGCGATGATTACGGTGCGTTCCCGATCGGCTTTGGCGCGAAGGGTTTCCGCTTCCTGTTCACCTTGCGCGCGCAATTCCTTGGCGACCCGTTGACGTTCAGCTTCCATACGCCGGTATACCGACTCACTGATTTGTTTGTCGAGGTCGATACGCTTGATGCGAACTTCTACAATATCGATACCGAATTCCTGCGCCTGTTTGTTGACCTCTACAGTCAGGATATCCATGATCAGCTTGCGCTCACCGGATACGACATCACGAATTGTGCGTTTACCAAACTCACCGCGCAGACCATCCTTAACAATCTGGGAAAGACGAACATTGGCGCGATCAGTGTCCCCGCCAGTCGCCGTATAGAATTTGGAAACATTATCGATTTTCCACTTGACGAACGAGTCAACGATTACGTTTTTCTTTTCATTGGTAAGGTAACGTTCCGGTTGCGCATCCATGGTCTGAACGCGCGCGTCAAATTTTCGGACGTCGTTTACGAACGGTATTTTCCAGTGAAACCCTGGTTCAATATCGGTGCTGACGGCTTCGCGAAATTTAAACAAAATGGCTTTTTGACGCTCTTCCACGATAAAAAAAGACATGGATCCCACAATCAGGATCACAACGATGAGAATCAAGCTAATCATTTTACCCTGCGTCATTAGCGAACTCCTCTGTTATTGCCGCGGCTACTGTCCCGTAACGGTGCTTGAGTACTGGAGCGGCTGGGCGACGTAGAGTCCAAAGCAGGACTTTGACTTTGCATGAGGTCGCGCATTCCTGCCGCACCCTGCATCATTTTATCCAAAGGCAAATACAACAGATTGTTTCCACCCTCAACGTCCACCACTACCTTGCTGGTGTTGGACATCACTGATTCCACGGCGTCAATATAAAGACGTTTACGGGTTACTTCAGGCGCCTTTTTATATTCGCCCAGAATCTGTGTAAAACGGCTGGCTTCGCCTTGCGCCCTGGCGACGACCTGGTCTTTATAGGCGTAAGCATCTTCTTCGGCGCGAGCCGCGGCGCCACGGGCGCGCGGGATTATATCGTTGGCGTAAGCCTGGGCTTCGTTCTTGAGCCGCACCTCGTCCTCACGCGCCTTTACCGCATCATCAAACGCGGCCTGCACAGGTTCGGGAGGCTGTGCGTCCTGCATGTTCACGCTGGTAACCAGCAATCCGGTGCCATAGCGATCCAGAATACTCTGAATGAGCTCTTGCACCTTGGCGGCAATTTCTGAACGCCCTTCAGTTAACACAAAATCCATTTGGTTCTTGCCAATAATTTCGCGTAGCGCGCTTTCGGTTACCTGGCGCAAGGTGTCGTCAGGATTCACCACTTTGAATAAATAGTCACTGGCGCTTTTGATTTTGTATTGCACGGCAAGATAGATATCCACGATATTTTCATCCTGCGTCAACATCAAGGATTCTTCCTCTATGGAAGCTGAACGCCGGCCGGTACCGCCTTCCGTACGATAGCCAATACGGGCGTCGCGTACGTTTTCGATGTCGACGATTTCGTAAGATTGAATAATGGGAGGCACCCATTGCAAACCGGGCATGGTCGTTTTGATGTACTTGCCAAATTGCAGAACCACGGCGCGCGTACCCTCCTCCACGGTATAGACGCCGGCAACAGCCCACACCGCCAACGCAATCACCAGGATTAAACCGATACCCGCTGAACTGATACCACCGCCCTTGCCTCCACCGCCACCCGGTGTCTGGCCAGAACCGCCACGTCCGAACAATGCGCCGAATTTATCCTGCATTTTTTTGACGACTTCATCCAGATCAGGTGGTCCTTGATTATTACCACCACCCCACGGATCTTTGTTTTTGCCAGATCCCCCTGGTTCGTTCCAGGCCATGTTGTACTCCATTTCGTTTGATGAATTGATTGATTAAATTTGCACCACAAATATCGTTAAATAACGACGATGCCGTTTGTGTAGGCACAAAAGCCGGATTTTAGGGTGCCGAGGCATCACCCGCAATAGTTAATAAATTGTTTGTGTGATTCTTTTTCAAGTTGTACACCTTCTTTTTGTTGGATTGCCTCGAGATTCTTGCGGGTAATGTGTATCTCTAGAAATAAATCGCCGCTTTCGTCACTGCATTCCCGGAGCACGCGGCTCTGCGAATACAACAATGAGCGCAATCGGCCGTTACTCGCGGGAATCCGCACCCACTGCTGTAGCGTCTCATTGAAACTGTAATCCTTCATTGCGCTCAACAATAAGTCTATTCCTTCCCCGGTGTGCGCGGAAAGCCAGACGCGGTTTGGCAATCCCGCTGCATCGTAATCGATGCGCGGTTGACCGCCTGCCACGCGATCCAGCTTGTTAAATACCTGAATTTGCGGAATATCGCTGGCGTTAATTTCCTTGAGCACGGCATTAACTTGCGCAATATTTTCCTGATAATCACTCTGGCTGGCATCAATCACGTGCAGTAATAAATCAGCTTCCATTGTCTCTTCCAGCGTGGAATGAAACGCTTCGATCAGGTCATGGGGTAGATGGCGAATAAAACCAACGGTGTCTGCCAGAATCACTTCGTTATTATTACCCAAATCGCAACGGCGCAATGTGGGATCAAGCGTCGCGAATAATTGATCTTCAGCATAAACATCCGCCGCAGTGAGCCGGTTAAATAAGGTAGACTTGCCGGCATTGGTGTAGCCCACCAACGATACGCTGGGAATATCCGCTCTTTTTCTGGCGCGGCGTCCTTGTTGGCGCCGCTTATGAACTTTCTCCAGGCGTTTTTTCAGTTGCTTGATGCGAATTCCGACCAGACGGCGGTCCGTTTCCAACTGTGTTTCACCCGGGCCCCTCAATCCAATACCACCCCTTTGCCGCTCCAGGTGCGTCCAGCCACGCACCAAACGTGTCGACATATGCTGCAATTGCGCCAATTCGACCTGCAAGCGGCCTTCATGGCTTGTGGCGCGCTGGGCAAATATATCCAGAATCAAACCCGTACGGTCCAGTACACGGCACTCCAGAAATTTTTCCAGATTACGTTCCTGGGAAGGCGTCAGGGTGTTGTCAATCAACACGACGTCCGCTTTGGTTGCGGCAATGGCCGCGCGAACCTCTTCTGCTTTCGCCTCGCCGATCAAATAACGGGGATCCTGAATTTTGCGGGCACTAGTTACCATCGCCACGGGCTCAACGCCTGCTGATCTGGCGAGTTCGCGGAATTCTTCAATTTCCTCATCGTGTAAACGCGAAGAGAAATTGGCGAAAACAAGAATGGCTTGTTCACCACTCTGGGGACGATCAAACAACTACGTCCCCCTGGTGCATTCCCGGCGGTTGATGCTTAGGTACTTCGGGCTTGTGTTTCAGAATTGCCTTCATGTGTTGACGGTAGTTTAACATTGCGTGCAGGTACCACGGTCGAAATTGCATGCTTATAAACCATTTGATTGACGCTGTTCTTCAGTAACACTACAAACTGGTCAAATGAGTCAATCTGCCCTTGTAACTTGATGCCGTTAACGAGATAAATCGCTACAGGTATTCTTTCTTTCCTGAGGGCATTTAAAAAAGGGTCTTGTAGTGATTGCCCTTTTGGCATGGCGTGTCTCCTTATTTTATCTTTGTTTTATAATAGGAGGGGTAGACCGTATTGCTACGAAGCGCTTTATGATCTTGCCCTTATTAATCGCGTTTAGTTCCAGTACTTAAAGCCTACAGTAGTCATCATCAAAAAATCAAAACATCCTCGGACTTTACGATTCCGTTCCTGAAACTATAGCACAACGCACGATTTCCTATATTCAATTACCCACAATGGGATCATTTAATAGTTTTTTCAATATCTTGGAATAAATATTATTTTCCAGCGCATCAAACCACATCCCCTCCTTGTCCGACCGCAACCAGTCCGACCGTAACCAGGTGAATTGACGTTTGGCGAACTGGCGAGTGGCAATGATCCCTTTTTGGATCATGGCATCGTATTGAAGTTCACCCTCCAGGTAAGCCCATACCTGGCGATACCCCACCGCCCGGATCGACGGCAAATCCCTGTGCAAATCGCCCCGCTTATACAATTGTTCAACTTCCTCAACCAATCCCATCTTGAGCATATGGTTGAATCTTATCGCTATTCGATCGTGCAACACCGTGCGATCACCGGGCGCCAGAATCAATTTAGACACAGTATAGGGCAATTTCCCGGGATTATCCCGGCGCACAATACTGCTCATTGCTTCACCAGTTAATTCATATACTTCAAGCGCGCGCTGGATACGCTGGGGATCATTGGGATGAATCCGGGCTGCGGTTTCAGGGTCAACCATCGCCAGCCGCTGGTGCATCTTCGCCCATCCCACCGCCATGGCTTCGGCGTTCAGCTGACCGCGCAACCCGGGATCCGCCGCTGGCAGAGGGGACAATCCCGCCGATAACGCCCGGAAATATAAAAACGTACCTCCGACCAACAAGGGTATCTTGCCTTTGGCATGGATTTCATTCATTTCGCGCAGCGCGTCCTCGATAAATTGCGCCGCGGAGTATGTTTCCGCCGGATCACAAATATCAATCAAGCGATGCGGGGCTTTTTGCAGTATTTCGGCACTGGGCTTGGCGGTTCCGATATTCATTCCGCGGTACACCATGGCCGAATCAACACTAATGATCTCGCAGGGCAAGTCTTCCACCAGGCGGATAGCAATGTCTGTCTTGCCGGATGCCGTGGGCCCCAGCAGAAATATGGCGGGGGGTTTATGCGTCATGGGTGGTGCGGCACTACACTTCCAGGCTTTTTGCCAGAATGATCGCGTCTTCACGGCCGACTTTGGCAGGATAATAATCCAGCCGTGTGCCAATCTGGTTAAATCCCATTTTATCGTACAACGCGATCGCCGCCTGATTGGATGGCCTGACTTCCAGGAACACCGTGCCCACCTTTCGCTGTTTAGCTAACTTTAGCATGTGAGCCAACAAGTGTTCGCCTAAACCTTTGCGCCGCAGGCTTTGCGCGATACAAAGGTTCAATACATGCGCTTCCGATGCGCCCGTGGACACAATGCAATAACCCGCCAATTCGTTGCCCAGCTCGCACACCTGGCAAAGGTAGCCAACCCGCAGGCAATCGGCAAAGATCTGCCGTGTCCAGGGGAAATCATAATTCTTGGTTTCCAGGGCCATGATGTCATCGAGATCCTTCCCGGACATGGGGCGCAAAAAAACCGATGGCGATTTAAGAACAGCACTCATGAATTCGAATAATCCTTGGCGACTGATTATTTTTGATAGGTTTATTCTATGGTTCCACGGCTAACGGTTTGCGCAAACAACAAATCCTGCCATGCCTTGCGCTTTTCGGTTGGCGAGCGCAGCAAATATGCCGGGTGATACGTGACAACAACCGGTATTTTTTGCGGGCCATAATAAAAACACCGGCCTCGCAGTTGTGACAGGCTGCTCTCGGTCTTCAACAAATTATGGGCGGCAATCCGGCCAACCGCCAATATAATTTTTGGATTGACCAAGGCAACCTGCCTTTCCAGAAATTTTTCACATTTCACCACTTCTTCCGGGCGTGGATCCCGATTATTGGGCGGCCGGCATTTCAGTATATTAGCGATATATACCTGTTCCCGCTTGAGCCCAATCGCCAGCAACATGTTATTCAGCAGTTGGCCTGCCCGGCCCACAAAGGGCTCACCCTGGCGGTCTTCATCGGCGCCCGGCGCTTCGCCGATAATCATCCAGTCCGCTTGCTCATTGCCAACGCCAAATACGGTATTGTTGCGCGTGCTATGCAAATCACACGCAACACACTGACGTACGGCATTTTTCAGCTGATCCCAATTATAGTGATGCACCTCATCACCCACGGGCACTGCAACGTTTTCCACGGCAACGCTTACTGTATCCGCCGCTACTGGCATACTGCTGGCCGGCATGGATTCAACAACCAGGGGTGACACGGATTCTGTTGCCTCACGCCGTACCCAGGTCTGGATTCCCATGGCCTGCAGGTAGTGTTGTTGCCGTTCATCGATCGCCATGGTGACTAAACTCGACCCGTTAGACCTGGGGATGCTGCCGCTGCATAGTCGACATCAATTTATTCAGCGCGTTGATATACGCCATCGCGGAAGCAATCACGATATCGGTATCGGCGCCCTGGCCATTGACAATTTGTCCGTCTTTTTCCAGCCGTACCGTCACTTCGCCTTGCGCATCGGTGCCACTGGTGATGTTGTTTACCGAATACAACAACAGATGCGATCCACTATTGATCGCTTTCTCAATGGCCTGGAAGGACGCATCCACCGGGCCGCCACCACCGGCTTGCACGGGTTTTTCCTCACCGTTAACATTCAAGGTAATTGCAGCCACGGGTTTTTCTCCCGTTTCCGAGCAGACTTTCAATGACACCAACTTAATATACTCGTTTTCCCTGTCAAGGTCGGCCGTGGTAGCCAAGGCTTGCAAATCATCGTCGAATATCTCATGTTTCTTATCGGCCAATTCCTTGAACCGGGCAAAGGCGGTGTTCAATTCCTCTTCCGATTCAAAACCGATTCCCAATTCCTGCAGCCGGGTTCTAAACGCATTGCGGCCGGAATGCTTGCCCAACACCATGCGGTTGGTGGTCCAGCCCACATCTTCGGCACGCATGATTTCGTAGGTCTCGCGGCTTTTCAATACCCCATCCTGATGGATACCCGATTCATGGGCAAAGGCGTTCACCCCCACAATCGCTTTGTTGGGTTGCACCGCAAACCCGGTAATACCCGCGACCAAACGCGAAGTAGGCACAATCTGGGCTCGATCAATATGATCAACATTGCATGCAAAGACGTCTTTGCGGGTGCTGACCGTCATGACGATTTCTTCGAGTGCCGCATTGCCGGCGCGTTCGCCCAAACCGTTGATGGTGCATTCCACCTGGCGTGCCCCGTTGATTACGGCGGAAAGCGAATTGGCGACCGCAAGTCCCAAATCGTTGTGGCAATGCACGGAAAACACCGCTTGGCCGGAGTTGGGAACACGCTCAATCAACTGCGCGATCAAGTTGCCAAACTGATGCGGCAGGTTATAACCTACCGTATCCGGAATATTAACGGTACGGGCCCCGGCGTTAATAACCGCCTCTAATACCCGGCACAAGAAATCCAGTTCAGAACGGCCGGCATCTTCCGGCGAGAACTCAACGTTGTCGGTGTACTGACGCGCGCGTTTTACCGCACGCACCGCCTGCTCGAGGACTTGATCCGGCTCCATGCGCAATTTCATTTTCATATGAATCGGGGAAGTGGCGATAAAAGTGTGAATTCGCCCTGAATTGGCGTTTTTTAAGGCTTCACCGGCCCGGTCGATATCCTTGTCCAACGCCCTTGCCAATCCACACACCGTACTGTCCTTGATCGCCTCGGCAACGGCTTTTACCGCCTCGAAATCACCGGGGCTGGCTACGGGAAAGCCCGCTTCAATAACATCCACGCGCATTTTTTCCAGCGCTTTCGCAATCCGTAATTTTTCATCCCGCGTCATGGAAGCGCCGGGACTCTGTTCACCATCGCGTAATGTCGTATCAAAAATAATTAATTTGTCATTCATGGTCTCGCTCCATTCGCGTGGCATGCCTGCGGCATTATCCTCGGCAAGCCGCGCTGATTAAATACAATTGTATCAAACCCTTGGCGGGTTGATGGAAAACAAACGGAAATAAATTGGGATTAAATAGGATAGTCTGCCCTTAGGGCAGTAGAAGCAGCAGGTTGCAGGAAGAAACACTCAAAGCAACACCACGCGGACCAGTCATATCCTCGGTGCGGTGCAAAGCTTTAGTAAAAGCTTTATGTGAATTGTTGCTTTCTTGTCGCATCTTCGTGGTTGTGGTGATCGTCGGTTGTGGTGATCGTCGGTTGTGGTTTCGGTTGTGGTTGATGTAGCAGTTAATCTATAAATACAAATAGTCGAATTACGTTTAATTACCACCGTTGGTTAACTATAGCGGCAGCCGGCGTCTTTGCCAAGGGACTTTTACCCGCTAGTTGTGGTTACCCGGAGACTACTGGTCTTTTTGCCGCATGGATTCAGCCGCTTTACCCTCATCGCGTGACTGATCGCCTGCATCGGTTTCACGCGTTGCCTCACTCTGACTATGCAGCTTGCGCTCCGCGCGCCGCTTTCTCAAACTCACCAGGGTGTATATAGGTCCGGAAATGGCGTACACAAGAAATATGGAGAACAAAACCTGGGGCGGGCTTACCGAAATAAAAACAAACACCAGCACCACGACGATCATGGTGACAAAGGGTATTTTTCCTTTTAGATCAAGATCCTTAAAGCTGCGATAGCGGATATTGCTGACCATTAGGATACCGGCCAGCAGGGTCAATACAAACGCGGGTATGCGCCAATCGGCTCCGGCTTGGCTATGATCCGCCCCGACCCACACCATGCCGGCCACCACTGCCGCGGCCGCCGGACTGGCGAGCCCCTGGAAATAGCGTTTACCGGCAGTGCCCACCTGGGTATTAAAACGCGCGAGCCGCAGCGCCGCACACGCCGTGTAAATAAAGGCCGCCAGCCAGCCAAGCTTGCCTAGGTTAACCAGCGCCCATTCAAACATCACCAGGGAGGGCGCCAGGCCAAACGCCACCATATCCGCGAGGCTATCGTATTCCGCGCCAAAATTGGTTTGGGTATTGGTCAGGCGGGCGATACGTCCGTCAAGGCCGTCCATGATCATGGCAATAAATACCGCGGCGGCGGCGGCTTCGAATTTTCCGCTTATCGCGGCAACAATGGCGTAAAAACCCGCAAACAAACAAGCCGTGGTAAATAAATTCGGCAACAGGTAAATACCGCGGCCACGCTGTTTTTCCAGTAGTTTGGGTGGCATAAATACTTATTGTATCCTTCCGCCAGAATTTGCGGTTTCGTGGGCAATCAACACAATATAACGCACATCCATAGAATTATCGAATCATAGAATTATCGAACCAAGGTGGCTATCACCCGCGTACCCGACTGAACCTTGTCGCCCGATTTCACATCAATACGACAGTGCGTTGCTACAAAAATTTCTGCATGAACGCCAAATAGTACGAAACCGCAACGTTTGCCCTGTCCAATACGCTCACCGCTATGAACAGTGCAGCGTACTTTCTTTCCCGCGATTCTTGGAGTCAATGTTGTCACAATGTCATCGCCCTCATCACTCCGGGTCCACTGTGCGTAGGCTGGTATGCCGGAGTCTTGATAAATGGCGCGATCTTCATCATTGTCCGGTAACGCACCGAACCACTGACCATGCACCTTGCCTTCCATAGCGCTGCGAAGTACGAATGTTCCCCATAAACTGCCTCGAATTTTGATTCGCACGGCGCCACGAGCGAGATAAGGATCGCGTAGTTCATTGACGGATATCACTCTGCCGTCAATGGGCGCCACAATTCCCAAGGGTAACGGTGGAACTTGCCGGCGTGGATCACGATATAAAAACGCCAACAGCAGCACTGCCAGCCAAAAACCGGCAGCAATCAACCATCCGTAAAAATAATGCACTATTGACGCCAACAGAATTACCACAAGCATCGGCCACAATGCCTGCCGGGCAATAATAGGGCGTTCGTAATGAATCATAGGATAAATTCTGAATTCGTAGAAACAAGCAGGGCAATGCTGGCCGCATTGCCCTGCTCTGGCGAGTTAATCCGTGTTATTAGTTTTTGGACTTGTCGACAATCCTGCTGTCTTTTATCCAGGACATCATGCTGCGAAGTTTTTCCCCGACCTGTTCAATGGGATGTTCACGGGCAATGCGGCGTTTGGCTTTCAATGTGGCGGCGCCGGCCTGGTTTTCCAGAATAAACTCCCGGGCAAATTCCCCGGTCTGAATTTCCTTAAGTATGCGTCTCATCTCCGCCTTGGTTTCATCGGTGATAATGCGCGGCCCCCGCGTCAGATCACCGTATTCGGCGGTGTTGGAAATAGAATAACGCATATTGGCGATTCCACCTTCATACATTAAATCCACAATCAGTTTCAATTCATGAAGGCACTCAAAGTAAGCCATCTCAGGCGCGTAACCGGCTTCCGTGAGCGTTTCAAAACCGGCTTGCACCAATGCCGTGGCTCCACCGCACAATACCGCCTGTTCGCCAAACAGGTCCGTCTCGGTTTCGTCCCGGAACGTGGTTTCAATAACGCCTGCGCGGCCTCCGCCATTGGCGGAGGCATAGGACAACGCGGTTTCTTTTGCGTGGCCGGAAGCATCCTGGTGCACGGCGATCAGGCTGGGCACACCACCACCCTGTGTATACGTGGTGCGCACCAGATGTCCCGGTCCCTTGGGCGCAATCATAATGACATCCAGATCAGCGCGCGGCTCAATCTGGCCAAAATGAATATTGAAACCATGCGCGAAACACAGGGTGCCACTTTCCTTGATATTCGGCGCAATGTGATCCCGATAAAGTTTTGCCTGATGTTCATCGGGCGCCAGAATCATGACGACGTCGGCTTCCTGAACCGCTTCGGGCACATCCTTAACCGTAAGGCCGCTGTTTTTGGCTTTCACAACGGATGCGGAACCGGGCCGCAGTCCAACCACAACCTTGACGCCGGAATCTTTCAAGTTGTTGGCGTGCGCATGCCCTTGCGAACCATAACCGATAATTGCGACTTTTTTACTTTTTATTATGGAAAGATCGCAGTCTTTGTCGTAATAGATGTTCATGACGTTAATTTTTCTCCTGTTTCGAATAATTAATAGTTGTGCTGATTGCCTGTCATTCAAGCAAGAATGCAGTGTCAGGGATGCAGCGATTTTTCCCCACGCGCAATGCCTGCCACGCCGGAGCGTACGGTTTCCAGGATCGGCACAGTCAGAGCCTTGATAAAAGCATCCAGCTTGCTCGCGCTACCGGTCAATTCAACCGTGTAGGTGGCGTCGGTCACATCGATAATGCGGCCACGAAATATTTCTGTCAGCCGTTTGACTTCGTCCCTGTCATCGCCGGTAACCCGCGTCTTGATCATCATCATTTCACGTTCGATGTGATCCCCTTGGGTCAGGTCAACAAGCTTGACCACGTCGATCAGTTTGTTCAGCTGCTTGGTAATCTGCTCGATGATCTCGTCAGAACCCCGGGTCACCAGCGTGATTCTTGACAATGTTTCGTCTTCTGTTGGCGCTACGGTTAATGACTCAATGTTGTAACCACGCGCGGAAAACAGACCCGCGACCCGCGACAGCGCGCCCGCTTCGTTTTCCAATAATATGGATATGATATGCCGCATGTTACGCCAGTCCTCTGCCGCGCTGCGACGCCAGGTACATTTCGTGGTGCCCCTGGCCAGTCTTGATCATGGGGTAAACATTCTCGGACTGGTCAGTGATAAAATCGAGGAAGACCAGCCGGTCCTTGTACTTGGTGAATGCGTCTTTTAGAGCCGGCTCAACGTCCTTGGGATCCGTGATCTGCATACCCACATGGCCATAGGCTTCCGCCAGTTTCACGAAATCCGGCAGCGCGTCCATGTAGGAGTGGGAATAGCGGCTTTCGTAAATGAACTCCTGCCACTGGCGCACCATGCCCATATAACGGTTATTCAGGTTCACAACCTTGATGGGCAACATATACTGCATGCAGGTTGAAAGCTCCTGGATGCACATCTGGATGCTGGCTTCACCCGTGATACAAGCGACCGGCGCACCCGGAAACGCCAATTGTACACCCATTGCCGCGGGCAAACCGAAACCCATGGTGCCCAATCCTCCGGAGTTGATCCAGCGGCGAGGTTTATCAAATTTGTAAAATTGCGCGGCGAACATCTGGTGCTGTCCGACATCGGAGGTAATATAGGCATCACCCTTGGTCACCTCGTAAAGCTTCTCCAGCACAAACTGCGGCTTGATCAATTTGCTGTTACGGTCGTATTGCAGACAGTCTTCTTTTTGCCAATCCTTGATTTGCGTCCACCATTTTCCCAGCGCCTCTTTGTCCGGCTGGCTGTTTTTTTCTTTCATAACGGCATTAATATCCGCCAACACGGTTTTTACGTTACCGACAATCGGCACGTGTACCTTGACGTTTTTGGAAATGGACGACGGATCAATATCAATGTGGATGATCTTGGCCTGGGGACAGAATTTTTCGGTATCACCGGTTACCCGGTCGTCAAAACGCGCGCCGATGGCAATGAGCACATCGCATTCGTGCATCGCCATGTTCGCCTCGTAGGTGCCATGCATACCCAGCATGCCCAGAAATTGCTGGTCGGTGGCCGGATACGCGCCCAACCCCATCAAGGTACTGGTTATGGGGTAGCCGAGATAATGGGTAAACTCAATCAGTTCTGCCGCGGCAGCGCTCAGCACTACACCCCCGCCCGTGTAGATCATGGGTTGTTTGGCGGACAAGATAATATCCACCGCCTGCTTTATCTGTTTTGGATGCCCTTTTTCCACCGGATTGTAGGAGCGCAAGGTGACCGACTGGGGATATTCATAGTCGATTTTCACATTGGGCGCCGTGACGTCCTTGGGAACATCAACCACCACCGGGCCGGGACGGCCGGTGGTGGCAACATAGAAGGCTTTCTTCAGGGTACTCGCCAAATCTTCAACCCGTTTGACCAGGAAATTATGTTTGACACAGGGCCGAGTGATACCCACCGCATCAACTTCCTGGAAAGCGTCGCTGCCAATATACTGTGTAGCCACCTGCCCGGTGATAACTACCATCGGAATGGAATCCATGTAGGCTGTGGCGATCCCGGTTACCGCATTGGTGGCGCCGGGGCCTGACGTGACCAACACAACGCCTGGTTTACCCGTAGCTCTTGCATAGCCGTCGGCCGCGTGTGTCGCACCCTGCTCGTGGCGCACCAGGATATGCTTGACCTTGTCCTGTTTATAAATCGCATCATAGATGTGCAGCACAGCCCCGCCGGGATAGCCAAAAAGATACTCCACGCCTTCGTCATGGAGAAACTGAACCAGTATTTCACCGCCACTTAGCTTCACGATTCATCGCCTACATTCTTCGTCTACGTTAATGGTTTTACACTATTTTAATGGTCAACCGTTGTGTTAAATCAAAAGCAAGAGGGTGTATGCAAACCTCAGGAGCAAGGAAAATCGACCTTGACCGTTTCCCGAAGGAAACGATGCTAGCGATCGGTCACGACCGCTTGACGATTCTGCGCTAGCTTTCCTCTTGTGTTGGTTTGCATACACCCTCTGAATTTACGCCATTGCGCTTTAACTCACGTGAACCTGCAAAAGTACTGGTAAGTACTCATTTCGTCAAGCAGTTAAGGCTAAAATTACTACAATCCGTTAAACCGGGCAGCCCGAGGTTAAACGGTTTCCTGGCAAGCTGAGACCTTGCCCTGACGTTACGGCCTAGACGGTACCCATTTGGCAATGCGGCCTGGCAAATCCGTGAAAAAATCTCCGCACCTAATCCCATACGCGGATAAGCAACCGTCTTGGTCGTTGAATAAGTAACAATTCGCAAAATAATCAACCCGGCATTAAAACCGGCTGTTTCCGTTCAAGAGTTGAGCGCCCGGTCCGATAACATGATCAGATTGCTGGCCGTGTACAAATGCCTTAATACAGTGATAAAATTAGTTTTATTGGTAACAATCGCTGCAAACTGGCGCGCCAGCCGGAAAATAGTTGGGAATTTTTTAAGAGTTTTAATCTCCAATAAGCCGATAGGAAATCACTATTACTCCGTCGCCGTAAGTGGAGATTAAATGGGTAAATTTGCAATTGGCGCAACCCTTACGTCAGGCAGCAACAGGGCGAATCTGTGAATTCCAGGGACAGGTACCTGCCAAAACCGGACTTTAAGAGAGCGGCGTCAATGTTGGAACTAGCGTCTAAAGCTGTGAAAAGAATCATTATTGAAGGCATTACCGAGAGCGGAAGGCAGTTTCGCCCCAGCGACTGGGCTGAGCGCATGAGTGGCGCCCTGTCCACCTTCGGAAGGGATCACCGCATCCAATATTCTCCACTGCTGCAACCCTTGACCGTCAATGGCATCAAATGCGTCTCTATTGACCCGCATTTGAAAGACAGCTACCCGGAGATATTTTCCTACATCATGCGCTGGGTGGACATGAATCACCTGAAAGTAACCGAGGTTGACAACGGCGAACCGCCGAAGCAACAAGCGGCAGGTTAAACGATAAGCGCTCGCCACCAGGCGGCGTCACATCAGTTGGTATTTGTCTGCGCTCCCTGTAACATTCTGTACCTGTAACGTTCTGTAATAGTGCGCGCTTGCATCCTGCGCGGTATGGCGGCGGAATAGCAGCCCAGGTAGCAACCCAGGTAGAGCAACCCAGGTAGAGCAACCCAGGTAGAGCAACCCAGGTAGCAGCCCAGCCAACTGTATTGCCGGTCGCTATACATAATAATCCAGGCTAAAGGACTTCCGGAGGTATGCCGTGCCTTATCTGTCCATCCAAACCAACCAGCGTCTTAGCAGCGAACAATCCCGGGAATTACTGCAAAAAGCCTCCAGTGTCGTTTCGCAACTGCTAGGCAAACCGGAACGTTACGTCATGGTTGCGATCCAGGATGCCAGTCACATGATCTTTGCAGGCACATCCAAACCGGTGGCTTTTCTGCAATTAAAAAGCCTGGGACTGCCGGAAAATTCCACTGCGGATTTCTCCCGATCCCTCTGCAACTTCGTCAGTAAAGAACTTGGCGTTGCGCCGGAACGTATTTATATTGAATTCGCAGGTCCCGAAGGGCATATGTGGGGCTGGAACAACGAGACTTTCTGATAAGCACCCATGCAATGATCAAATTTCTGATAGCAATTGCGCTGTTAGGCGCCGCGGGATTCGCGATTTACATGGTGCAGCAGGGCATAGACCCGTTAAATGTCAAAGACCTGCAAAAAGCGGCGGCCTCTTCAAAGACAACGCTGGAAAAACTGCCGCAAGTAATGGATGGCACTGTGGACAGCCTGAATGAATCAGTCGTTTACAAAAGAAAAGACGCCGAAGGAAACTGGTACTATACCAACGAACCGCCGAAAGCCGGTGAAGAAAGCGAAACTCTAAGATACCGTACTGATAGCAATGTGCTGCCACCGCTCAGTAACGACAAAAGTAACGATAACAGAAAAACCAAATAACGAGTCAGTTGCGAATGGCACTTAACTTAACGTAATTTTTTGGATTTTCGTCATTCCGGCGTCTTTTAAAGCATGCCCCGGCAGGGTGTAAGCCGGGGCCGGAATCCATGAAACTGCCACTATTGTAGATTTTGGATCCCGGCTTTCGCCGGGAAGACGGCGGTTCTGAGCTTAAGTAAGTGCCA
>Ga0209640_10001254_pt1 | contig 21249 bp, 16 predicted proteins | sample RifCSP10_1_FD_184018 | JGI IMG/M metagenome (GOLD analysis project Ga0209640, IMG submission 184018) | Soil microbial communities from Rifle, Colorado - Rifle CSP2_sed 10_1 (SPAdes) (version 2) | ecosystem: Environmental > Terrestrial > Deep subsurface > Rock core/Sediment | place: Rifle...
CGAAGGCTTGGCCTGGCCCGAGCACGTCGAGCAGGACGCTGTCGCCGAGCGGCGTCAGGACGCGGGCGCCGAAGCGGCCGCGAACGATCAGGTGCAGCGACTCCGCAGGGTCGTCGCGATGAAACACGACCTCCCCCTTTCCGAACGTCCGACGACGTGCGATCGAGAGCAGCTCGCGCACGTCCTCGGCGGGCAGATCTGCGAGGAGCGGCCATTCCATGGCGTTCAAGTCTGTGGCATGGAGGCTCCGCTGGCAACGTGAAGGAGAGGGGCCGCGGCGCGCCCCTCTCCAACCCAGCGATGACGCGGATGGCTAGTACATGACGTGGCGACCGGCTCGCCAGAAGGTCTGTCCCTGCCGATCGGTGAACGGCTGGGGCACAGCCTTCGGCCGCGTGAGCTGGCTCCGGGGCTGCGGATCAACCGACCGGTCACCGATCGGCTGACACGCGGCCCTCAGCTCCGGGCACGCGCTGAGCGAGCTCTGAGCGCTGGCGGCACCAGCGGCAAGGCTGGCGAGCGCTGCCACAAGGCCCAGGATCACGGTGATGAGCTTCCTTTGCATCGGGTTCCTCCCTTCGACTGCCCTGAGCGTCCTCAACCGTGCTGACCGACGGATGACGGCCGGATGACATATGCCGCTCGCAGGGCGCGGGTGGTCGTGGCCACCCCCGCGACGAACCGCCGGCAGCGAAAGCAACGACGGAGGTGCCTGACGGCTGCCAACACCTCCGCCGCTGACGCCTCGCCGTCGAGCGCGGCCGACAGCGCCGTGCGCGTTCGGACACAACGCCGGTCGTCGGCCATCAGACCGCCGGCCGAGCGGGCACCCGTGCGGCCCCGACCTCGCGCCTCAGGATCCAGTCGAGAAGCCGGATCCTGCTGGCTCGGCTCTCGACACCGAGGTCGGCGGCTCCTCCGTCCTGGCCTCGGAGCGCCCTGTAGGCCGCCATCGCCCGTAAGTGCCTCTCCTCGTCGCGTGCCCGTGCGACGTCGTACTTCGTCCACGGATGCATGTCCATGGTTCCTCCCTTGGTTGCTGGACTTCTCCCTCGGTGGGAGAATCCGCGCCGGCGATGACGTGCGGATGACCGACCGATGACGGGTGATGGGACGCTCGAGTTCCGCTTGCTCGGCCCGCTCGAAGCGCGGCTCGACGAGAAGCCGATCGCCCTCGGCGGGGCAAGGCAGCGCGGATTGCTCGCTCTTCTGCTCCTTCGGGCGAACGAGGTTGTGTCTCGGGATCGCCTGATCGACGACCTGTGGCGAGACCACGCACCCGAGACGGCCGCGAACGCGCTCGCAGCACTCGTCGCTCGGCTGCGCCGAGTGCTCCCTCCCAACGTCCTCGTGACGAGATCCGGCGGATACGAGGTTCAGGTCGAGCCCGACGCGATCGACGTCCGCCGGTTCGAGCGTCTTCTCGAGAGCGGAAGCCGAGCTCTCGGCGAGGGCGACCCGGTCGAAGCGGCAGAACAGCTTCGCGTCGCTTTATCGCTTTGGCGCGGCGCTCCGCTCGCCGACTTCACCTACGAGCCCTTCGCCGAGCCCGTCATCCTCCGGCTCGAGGAGCTTCGCGTCGGCGCTGTGGAAACCCGGATCGACGCCGATATCGCGCTCGGTCGACACACCGACCTCGTTGGAGAGCTCCAGTCGCTGGTACTCGAGCACCCGCTACGCGAGCGCTTCCGTGGCCAGCTCATGCTCGCCCTCTACCAATCGGGGCGCCAGGCGGAGGCACTCGAGACCTACCGCGACGGCCGACGCATCCTCCTCGACGAGCTGGGCATCGACCCCAGTCCTGCCCTCCAGGACCTCGAGAAGGCAATCCTGCGCCAGGATCCCGTAGTCAGCGCGCCCGAGCTCGCTGCTGCCGGGCCGGCGCGGCACGCTGCTGCGACGGTCGAGCGCTCGGCCGCACTCACGGCCCTCAACGACTCCCCGGCGATCGCCGACGAGGTCCGCCCGGTGACGATTCTCTTCGCGGACGTCGTCGGCTCGACGGCGCTCGGAGAGCGTCTCGCGCCGGAGGAGACCAAGGCGCTCGTCGGCGAGTGCGTGACGATCATGAGCCGCGCCGTCGAGGAGTACGGCGGCATGGTGCAGGCGTATCAGGGAGACGGCATCTGCGCGTACTTCGGCGTGCCGAGTGCGCACGAGAACGATCCGGAACGAGCCGCGCTCGCCGGCCTGCGGATCCTCGAGCTGATGGGCGAGTACACGCGCGACATCGAGGAAGCATGGGGAATCACGGGCTTCACCGTGAGGGTCGGGATCAACAGCGGACGCGCGGCCGTCGGCCTCGTCGGAGCAGCCGAGCCCCAGGCCGTCGCTCTCGGGGACGCAACGAATGTCGCCGCCCGCGTGCAAGGAGCTGCCGAGCCCGGGACGATTCTCGTGGGTGACACGGCGGCGCGCCGTCTGACTCACCGCTTCGTCCTCGAGCCGCTGGGTGAGATCGTGGTGAAGGGACGCGAGGCGCCCGTGGTCGTCTCACGCCTGGTGCGGCCTGCTTCGCACGAGCCGGGCTCCCCCACGAAGCCGTGCGTCGGCCGGGAGCGGGAGATCGCCGTGCTCGATACCGTCGTCGATGACCTCGTCTCGGGTCGTGGACGAATCGTCATCCTGTCCGGCGCCGCCGGGATCGGCAAGACCCGCCTGGTGGCCGAGCTGCGGTCCCGCGCCGGTGAGCGCGTCACGTGGCTCGAAGGCCACTGCCTCTCCTACGGAGGCCTTCCCCCCTGGCCGTTCATGGAGATCCTGCTCGGCTGGCTCGCAGCCGAGGCCGGAGAGCCGGAAATCGCGGTCAGGACCAAGGCTCGTGCGCGCCTCGGCGCCCTCCTAGGCGACGAGCTCGACGAGGTGCTCGCGTCGCTCGGGCTCCTCCTTCGAATCCGGCAGGCGCCGGCCGCCGGCTCATCCGAACCGAACGGGATCCCGAAGGCGTACCTCAGGTGGCTGGAAGCACTTGCGGCAGAGCAGCCCGTGATCGTCGTGGTCGAGGACATCCAGTGGGCAGATGTTCCAACTCGCGAGCTGGCCGAGGCAGTGCTCGAGCTGACAGATCGAGCTGGACTGGCGCTCGTGCTCACCGACGAGCCGATCGCCGGTTCCGAGGGGGCGACCCTCCGGCTGCGAACGTTGAGCGACTATTCGCACCGCGCGACCGAGCTCACGCTCGGCCCACTGACCGACGAGGCCGCCGCGCACTTTCTGGCGGGGATGCTCGAAGAAGACATCGATTCCGTGTCCCGCGAGCAACTCATCAGGGAAGCCGAGGGGAACCCGCTCTACCTCGAGGAGCTCGCGCGGGCCCTCGACGAAGGCTCGCTCGAGTCGCGCGGGCGAACGTGGACGATCACGATGCGATCTCCCGAGCTTCTTCCGCCGACACTCGAGAACCTCCTCGTCGCGCGAATCGACAGGCTTGCAGCAGGCCCGCGGCGGCTCGCTCAGACCGCAGCCGCCCTCGGTCGTACGTTTCCCGTCGACGTCCTAGCGCGGGTCACCGGCGAGGACGCGGCCGACGACCTCGCCGCGCTCTTCCGCACGGAAATCGTTCGCGAGCTTCGCCGCTACCCCGAGTTCGAGTGCTCGTTCACGCACGGTCTACTCCAGGACGCCGCGCTCTCGACGCTCACTGCTACGGGCCGCCGCGACCTCTACGCGCGTGTCGCTGCCGCCTTCGAGGAGCACTATGCGGGGTCACTCGACGATCACGCCGAGCGGCTCGCCCACTATCACGCGCAGGCCGGCAACTTGCCGAAGGCGCTCGAGTACGCGGAGCGCGCCCGCCGCGGGCAAGACTGATGTCACTACCAAGGGGTCAGCACAACGGGGGCAGCGTGGTCATGCGAGAAGTGAACTGCTCGCATGAGCGCCCGCACTGCTCATTCGAGAAGTAAACTACTCATCGTGGATGTCTCCAGGCCATATAGCGCAGTCAGTCCCACTCTCGATGGCGAGGTGCTCGTGACGCTCGCCGGTACGACCCGCCCGCTCTCAGGACGTCAGGTTGCGCGCCTCGTCCGGCGCGGCACCCAGCGCGGCGTCCTCGGTGCGTTACACAGGCTCGGCGAGCAAGGTCTCGTGGACGCTCAGGATGCAGGTGCAGCCGTTCTCTACACACTCAACCGTGACCATCTCGCCTACCCGGCCGTCGAGATCCTTGCCGGCATCAGGACGGAGCTCATCGACCGCCTACGTGAGACGATCGCCTCCTGGCAGGTCCAGCCCCTCCACGCATCCGTCTTCGGATCGGCGGCTCGTGGCGATGGGGACACCGCAAGCGACATCGACCTCTTCGTCGTCCGCCCAGACGAGGTTGACGCGGAGGATCCCGCGTGGCGGGAGCAGCTCGACAAGCTTTCGGCGTCCGTTCGCCGCTGGACGGGCAACCACGGCGCGATCGCCGAGGCGTCGACGAGTGACGTAGTGCGGCTCAACCGTGAGCGTCCGCCAGTCGTCGACGACCTCGAAACTGACGCGATTCTTCTCGTCGGGGTCCGCACCAAGGATCTGCCCGGAGAGCGGCGCTGAACCCCACGAAGCCTTCGCGCGTCCGGCCGTGCAGTCGCGACGACGCGCGCGCCCGTATCGAGCACGCAAAGAAGTTCCTCGAGGTCGCGGAACTGGCCGCCTCTGAGAGCGACTATCCGCCGTCGGCGAGCGTCTCCGCGTCTCTGGCCGTTCTCGCCGGCGTCGCGGCTTCTGACGCCGCTTGCTGCGCCGCCCTCGGCCAGCGATCGCGCGGTCAGAGCCACCTCGACGCCTGCGAGCTCCTCGAGCAGATCGTGCCCAAGGGGAGAGATGCGTCCTCCGCGCTCAAGCGCCTGATCGCAATCAAGGACAAGGCCCAGTACGGCATCGACGACATTAGCGGGCAGGCGCTCGCCTCCGCACTCAGGCAGGCGCAGTCGCTCGTGGCCTTCGCTGACAACGTCCTCCAGCGTTGAAGCTCGGCCGCGGTAAGCGGTACGCCAACTGCTTGCGGGACTATTCGTTCCGAAGCCGCGGCTCAAGCTAGCGCTCGAGCCACCAGTTCTCCGCTCCCCAGGCCGGACGAATGCCTGCACGCGGCGCGTCCGGACATTGGTCACGAAGCGGAGCGAGAGCTTCTCCCCCGCGCAGACGAAGATCCCATCGGTACCCAGGCGACAGTCCGCCTCCTCGAGCAAGCGCCGCGCGAAGTTGGGGCGGCAGCGGTATGCACTCCAGTTCGACCGGTGGAAGGGACTCCGGCTGGGAGAAGACGGCGCTGCACTCGGCCGGAGGTTCGGAGCGATCGGTCTTCCCGTCTTCGGGTTGTCGATCCGGTCGATCCAGACCTCCGACAGGTCTGCCCGGCGAGTGCATGTCGCGGCAGGACGATCCGGAAGAAACCGCCCATCCAGCCCGCGTAGCGCGAGCGAAGGACGACCTTGACGGTTCTCGCATCGAGCACGCGGACCTGCGGACCGCCGTCAAGTGGGGATCTTCGAGCAGCGCAGGGATGTACTTGCGGATCGCCTCGTGGGTGAAGAAGAAGTCGCGCGCCGTGACGGGCACCCCATCGTTCCAGCGGGCCTCCAGGCGGATGTGGTACGTGAGCGTGAACGGCGGCTTCGTCGTGAATTCGACGTTCGAGACGAGCTTCGGACGCAAGACGAGATCGGGACGAGCCTCGAACGCGCCCTCCAGAACCTCGGCGTCATACCCCCGAAGCTGCACTTCTCGAGGAGCGGATTGAGGCAGGCGATGTCCCTTGGGCCTAGCTGACAACGACGGTGCCGCCGCGCTTCGGCGTCTGCGCGCCCGCGCCGCCCGCTCCCGAGACGGCGAGGAGCGAGACGACGACCGCCGCTGCTAGCGCTCGAGCCACCAATTCTCGGCGTTCCAGGTCGGGTCGAAGAAGCTGAAGGTCGGGAGGAAGTTCCGTACGCCCGGTGTCACCGCCGCCAGTGCGGGCACTTCGAACAGCGGAATCGACGGAACGTCCCTCGCGAGCTGCACGTCGGCCCGGTTCAAAACGGCAGCCCGACGCGCCAGATCGACGATCCGGTCCGCCTGGTCGAGGTCGCGTGTGACCAGCCTCTGGCAGTAGCCCATGTAGTTCTGGCGCCCCCCACAGCCGTAGAGGTCCTTGATTCCGGCTCCGTCGGCTCCAGCCCCGAACCACGCGAAGAGGGTGACGTCGAAGTCGCGGGCCTCGAGGACTTGGTCGTGCGCCCTGGAGGACGCGTAGATGGGTACCACCTCGACCCCCGCCTGCCGCAACTGCGCCTGGACCAGCTCGAGTGTCTGCACCCGCCTCGACAGCACATTTCGGGACGCGAAGCGGAGCGAGAGGCGCTCGCCCGCGCAGGAGTAGATGCCGTCGGCACCCCGCCGGCAGCCCGCACGCTCGAGTAAGCGTCGCGCCTCGGCGGGGTCATAGCGGTACACGTTCCAGTTCGACTTGTAGGACCGGCTACTCCTCCGGAGAAGGAGGTTGTCGAGTGGCCTCGGGTTCGGGTCGACCTCGTCCCCCAACACTGCCCGGGCGATCTCGACGCGGTCGATTCCATGCGCAAGTGCGCGGCGCACGAGCTTGTTCCTGAGCGCGCGGTGCCCGCCGGGGCCCATCCGGATGTCGAGGTGCTCGAAGCCTGGCGAGTCGGGCGCGAAGAGGAGCTTGACGCCGGGTACGCGCCGAAGCTCCGAGGCTAGATCCGGGGAGAACTGCCATTGACCGATGTCAGCCTCGCCGTTCCGGAACAGATCGGCGACCTCCGCCGGGTCAAGGGAGTAGCGAAAGACCACGCGGTCCAGGTAGGCAGGGTGCGTCCCCGAGTAGCCGGGATTGCGAGCCAGCGTCAGCTGCTTGCCCCGCTCCCAGCGCTGGACGAGGAAGGGGCCGTTCCCGATCGGCGCGCCTGTCTTCGGGTTGTGGATCCGGTCGATCCACACCTTCTCGAGGTCCTCGCCACGAAGAGCGTGCTCGGGCAGGACGACTGCAAAGAGGCCACGCCAGAAGGCGAAGCGGGAGCGGAGAACGACTCTCACCGTCGTTCTGTCGACGGCACGCACGCTGCGGACCCAGGTCTTGTACTGATCGTCCTCGGGCACCTCGGGGTACCGGAGCCTCGTCGTGTAGGTGAACACGAAGTCCCGAGCGCTCACCGGCGTGCCGTCGCTCCAGCGGGCCTCTGGACGGATGTGATACGTGAGCGTGAACGGCGGCTTCGTCGTGACGTCGACGCGTGAGACGAGTCTCGGGCGCCATGAGTAGTCCGGGCCGAGCTTGAAGGCGCCCTCGAGGACTCCGTAGATCGGGAGAACCGCGTCTTTGCACGGGCTGACGAGAACACTGAGGCACGGGGGTTCGATGGCGCCAACGACGTCGAGGACGCCTCCGCGCTTCGGCGTCTGCGCGCCCGCGCCGCCCGCTCCCGAGACGGCGAGGAGCGAGACGGCGATCGCCGCCGCTAGCGCTCGAGCCACCAGTCCTCCGCGTTCCACGATTGCGCCTCGGGACGAGGGTGCGGGACGACGTTTCGGAGAGCCGCTTTGTAGGCGGTCACCGCGGGCACCTGGAAGAGCGGGATCACCGGCACGTCTCGTGCCAGCTTCCTGTCCGCCGCGTTGAGGACGCGCGCGCGCTGCTCCTCGTCCACGATGAGCTCCGTCTGCACGAGCTCGCTGGTGACCAGCCGCTGACAGTAGCCGGTGTAATTCCTCGGGCCCCCGCAGCGGTAGATGTCGATGCTCGAGCTCCCACTCGGGAGCATGAGGAACCTGAAGAGGGCAAGGTCGAAGTCCCCGTCTGGGAGGATCTGATCGAAGAAGGCCGCGGTGGTCGCAAACGTGGTCTTCACCTCAACGCCCACCTTGCGGAGTTGCGCCTGGGCGAGCCGGACGGCGAGCTCCCGGTTCGTATTGCCGGCCGTGGTCACGAAGCGGAGTGAGAGCCTCTCGTCGGCGCAGACGTAGACACCGTCGTCGCCCTTGCTGCAGCCCGCCTGCTCGAGCAGACGCCGCGCCTGGACAGGCCGGTAGCGGTAGCTGCTCCAGTGCGGGCGGTAGAAGGGGCTGCTGGTCACGAAGATGGCGCTGTCGCTCGGCCGTAGCTTCGGGTCGATCTGCCCGTAGAGCTCCCGCACGATGGTCTCGCGGTCGACCCCATACGCGAGCGCCCGGCGCACGATCTTGTTCTTGAGCGCCGGATGGCCGCCGGCGCCGACGCGAATCGCGAAGTGCTCCCAGGCCGTCGCGGCCACCGAGACGACCCTGATCCCCGGCTGTCGCCGCAGCTCCAGGATCGTGTTGACGGACGGCCCCAGGAGGCTGGCGAGGTCGATCTCGCCTCTCTCGAGCCCCTCGAAGGGGTCACCGTCGACGCGGCGCCAGACGACGCGGTCCAGGTACGCCTGATGCGGCCCCCAGTAGCGCGGGTTGCGGACGAGGGTCACCTGCCGGTCGACCTCGCGCGACGTGAGAAGGAAAGGACCGCTCCCGATCGGCTCGCCGGTCTTCGGGTTCTCGATCCTGTCTTTCCAGATCCCCCTGAGATCCTCGCCTGCGAGCGCGTGACGGGGAAACACGACAAAGAAGAGGTCACGCCAGCCGCCGAAGCGGGAGGTGAACTCGACTCTGACGGTCTTCGCGTCGAGCGCGCGGACACGACGGACCTTCCGTAGGTCGAGGTTCTCGGGGAAGTCGGGAGGGAGGTACTTGCGGAAGGCTCGGTAGGTGAAAACGAAGTCCGAGGCGGTGACCGGGACGCCGTCGCTCCAGCGCGCCTCCGGCCGGAGGTGGTAGGTGAGGGTGAATGGCTCTTTCCTCACGTCGACGTGCGACACGAGGCCAGAGCGATAGCGGAGGCCCGGCGTCTGCTCGAACGCTCCTGCGAAGACGTCGTTCAGCCAGCCGGTCACGGGGCCGACGCCGCACGCCACGTTGAAGTAGTTGAGACAGCCCCACCGAGTCCCCCAAGAGATGACGACGGTGCCGCCGCGCTTCGGCGTCTGCGTGCCGGCGCCGCCTGCTCCCGACACGGCGAGGAGCGAGACGACGATCGCAGCTGCTACCGCTCGAGCCACCAGTTCTCCGCGTTCCACCACGACGACGAGAACGCCGTCGGTCGGATGCCTCGGATCGACTCCCGGTACGCGTAGAGCCGGGGTGCAACGTACAACGGGATGACGGGTACGTCGAGCGCGAGCCGTCGATCCGCGCGGTTCGCCACAGTCGCGTAACGGGCTGGGTGGACGATCCGTCTGAGCTGGTCGAAGTCGGCGTTGAACAGCCGGCTGCAGTAACCGGTGCGGTTGGCTGTCCTTTCCGGCTCAGCGCAGCTGTACGGCCAGCTACCCGTCTCTCCTGGGCTGTCCTTGCGCAACGCGAAGAGGGCGGCGTCGAAGTCGCCGAGGTCGAGGAACGGGCCGAGAGCAGCCGGAGCGACGTAGGACGGGACGACCTCGACGCCGATTCGCCTGAGCTGTTCTTGGACGAGCTCGAGTGTCCGCTCACGAACGTGGTTGCCGGCCGTGGTGACAAAACGGAGCGAAAGTCGCTTGCCCGCGCAAGCGTAGATCCCGTCCGCCCCCCGCTGGCAGCCGGCTTGCGCCAGCAACCGACGGGCTTCGCGGGGACGGGAGCGATACCGAGCCCAGTTCGGCCGATAGCCGCGCTCGGTGGAGAAGAACGCCGTGCTGTGCAGCACTCGCACGCTCGGAGCGCTCTTCGAGAACAACTCGCGCACGATCGCCTCACGGTCGATTCCATAGACGAGCGCGCGGCGGACGAGCTTGCTGCGAAGCGCCGGATGCCCACCAGAGCCGATTCGCAGGTCGATGTGCTCCCAAGCATCGCCAGGGCCGTCGATCAACCTGATGCCCGGCTGAGGCCGGTCGACGAACTCAACCGCCGCCGCCAGATCGTTCCCGCCGGATCCTCCGACAACGTCCACCTCGCCCCGCAGCAGCGCGTCCGCGCTATTCAGACCGAAGCGAATGACGAGCCGGTCGAGGTACGGATGCGGCCCCCAGTAGCGCGGATTGCGAACGAGAACGAGCTCGCGACCCGGCTGGAAGCGCTGAAGGAGGAAGGGCCCGCTCGCGATCGGCTTCCCCGTCTTCGGGTTCTCGATCGCCCGCTCCCAGACCTCGGAAGGATCCTCGCCCCGAAGGACATGACGTGGCGAGACGGGGAAGACGCCCGTCTGAAATTGCCATGCGCTGCTCGGCTCGCTGCGCGCGACCTGCACGGTCTTCGCGTCGACCGCAGTGACACGCGCGACTTCCGCCCATACATACCTGTCCGGTGGGAACAGCCGGGAATACACGCGATGGCTGAATACGTAGTCGGCCGCGGTGATCGGCGTACCATCGCTCCACTGCGCTTCGGGCCGGATGCGGAGCGTGACGGTGAACGGGTCTCTCGTGAGCGTGATTCGCGAGGCGACGTTCGGGCTCCACCCCTCCGCGCGTACGGCCAAAGTGCCCGCAAGCACGAGGTGGATCAGCCGCGCGTCAAAACCGTTGGGACAGGCAGGCTCGACGAAGCGGGCAATGACACACGAGGGCGGGATTCCGGGTCCCTCCCACGCGACCACGACTGCGCCGCCGCGCTTCGGCGTCTGCGCGCCGGCACCGCCCGCTCCCGAGACGGCGAGGAGCGAGACGGCGATCGCGGCTGCTAGCGCTCGAGCCACCAGTCCTGCAGGTTCAGGTAGAAGGCGTACGCGCTTGGAGGATCAGGGATGCGGACCGTCGTCCGGATCGCGTCCACTTCCGGCCGCTGGAAGAGCGGGATCGCGGGCACGTCGCGGGCCAGCTTCCTGTCGGCCGCGTTGCCGACCCGCGCGAGCTGCTCGGAATCGATGATGGCGTCGAGCTGCGCCAGGTCGCGGGTCACGAGCCGATTGCAGTAGCCGGAGAAGTTGAAATCCCCCTGGCAGCGGTAGGCGGCGTCCGGCAGGTCCTCCGGCCAGTTCTTAGAAAGGGCGAAGAGCGCGACGTCCCACTCGCCGCTCGGTAGCAGCTGGCCGAAGAGGACGGTGCCCGGCGAGTAGATCGGCCGTACCTCGATTCCCACTCCCCGGAGCTGGGCCTGCGCGAGCTCCAGCGTCCGCTGCCGCCGGGGGTTGCCTGCGGTGGTGACGAAGCGGAGCGAGAGCCGCTCGCGGCCGCAGGCGTAGATGCCGTCCGCGCCGCGCTGGCAGCCGGCCTGCTCAAGCAGTCGCCGCGCCTCGGCAGGGCGGTAGCGATAGCTGCGCCAGTTCGGCCTGTAGCCGGATTCCTCGGAGAGGAAGAGGAGACTGTCGAGCGGCCGCAGCGTCCGGTCGATCTCTCCGAAGAGCTCGCGCACGATCGCTTCGCGGTCGATCCCGTAGGCGAGCGCCCGGCGGACGAGCTTGTTCTTGAGCGCGGGATGGCCTCCCGGGCCGACCCGGATCGCCAGCTGCTCCCAGGCGATGCCGGGGTACACGCGGAGCTCGATCCCGGGCGCGCGCCTGAGCCTGGTCACCGCCTCCTCGGGCAGGGGCGTCGGTAGGACGTCGATCTCGCCCTGCAAGAGCGCGTCGACCCCGGCAAGGCCCCGAGGGACGAGACGGACCACCACGCGGTCGAGGTAGGCGGTGTGCGGTCCCCAGTAGCGCGGGTTCCGGACGAGCGTGATCTGCTCTCCGCGCTCGAAGCGCTCGACCAGGAAGGGGCCGCTGCCGATCGGCTCGCCCGTCTTCGGGTTGTCGATCGTGTCGCGCCAGACGCTCGAGAGGTCCTCGCCGGCGAGCGCGTGGCGGGGGGCGACGAAGAGGGGATAGACGCGCCAGTCGGCGGAACGTCTGGCCAGCGTCACCCGGAAGCTCTTCCTGCCGAGCGGCTGGACGCGGCTCCAGACCGTCTCGCCCAGCCGCACGAGCCCATACCTGATCCAGAGGCGGTGGGTGAACACGAAGTCGCCCGAGGTGACAGCCGTCCCGTCGCTCCAGCGCGCCTCGGGCCGAATGTGGTAGACGAGCGTGAGCGGATCCTTCGTCCGCGTCACGCGCGCGAGCCCGGGGACCCAGCGGTGGCCCTTCAGGCCGAATGTGCCCCCGAGGACGACCGTGTGCTCCAGCCCGACGCCGCACACGCTTTGGAGGCTGAGGCACGGCGGCTGGCCGTAGGCGCCGATCACGATCGTGCCGCCGCGCTTCGGCGTCTGCGTGCCGGCGCCGCCCGCTCCCGAGACGGCGAGGAGCGAGACGGCGATCGCCGCCGCTAGCGCTCGAGCCACCAGTCCTCCGCGTTCCACGTGAAGCGGCCCACGCCGTTTCGGACAACGCCTCGCACGGTGGCGTTGAAGGCGAAGAGGCTGGTGGTCTGGTAGAGCGGTATCGCCGGCACGGCCGTCGCCAGCCTCGCGTCGACCTTGTTCAAGAGCCGCACCCGCCGCTGGTCGTCGAGGATGCGCGTGGCCTGGTCGAGGTCGCGCGTCACCAACCGGTCGCAGTAGCCGGTGAAGTTGGACGGTTGCTGGCAGCCGAAGACGTCCGCGGGCCCTGATGTGCTCGCGCCGCCGATCCAGCCGAACTGGAAGAGGTCGAAGTCGCCCCCCGAGAGGGCGGTCCCGAGGAGAGTCGGGGGGACGAAGCCAAGGATGACCTCGACTCCGACCCTACGGAGCTGCGCCTTGGCGAGCTCGGCCGATCGCCTCCGGTGCTCGGCGCCGGCCGAGGTCACGAGGTGGAGTGAGAGCCGCTCGCCTGCACAGATGTAGATGCTGTCCGCGCCTCTGCGGCATCCGCCCCGCTCGAGCAGCCGCCGCGCCTGCTCCGGCCGGTAGCGGTAGCCCCTCCAGTTCGACTGGTAGTAGCGGCTGTTCGCCAGGAAGACGACGCTGTCGAGCGGCTCGGGCCGAGCGTCACGCCCACCGGTGAGCTCTCCGATGACCCGCGCGATCTCCTCGCGATCGATCCCGTAGGCAAGCGCTTGCCGGACGAGCCGGATCCTGAGCGCGGGGTGGCCGCCCGAGCCCATCCGGATATCGAAGTGCTCCCAGCTGCTGTCGAGAACGGGGAGAACCCTGATCCCAGGCGCCCGCTCCTGATGGAGCTCGAGCGCCACGGCCTGCAATAGGCGGGGACCCGGATCGATCATGTCGACCTCGCCCTGTCTCAGGGCGTCCGCGACGTCCTCCGGGCGTATGAAGTGATGGGCGATGCGATCCAGGTAGGCCAGGTGCGGCCCCCAGTAGCGCGGGTTGCGGCGCAGGACGAACTGCCTCCCGCCGCGGTCCAGGCGATCGACGAGGAAGGGACCGCTCCCGATCGGCGCGCCCGTCTTCGGATTGTCGATCGCGTTCTGCCAGAGGCTCCTGAGGTCCTGGCCGGCGAGGGCGTGGCGTGGCAAGACCCAGGGGAAGAGCTCGCGCCAGTCCGCGAAGGGGGCCCGCAGAACGACCCTGACGGTTTTCGCGTCGAGCGCGCGGACGCTTCGGACCATGTCCAGATGGACGTCTTGGAGCTCCGGACGAAGCCTAAGGATCGCCTGGTGGGTGAACTCGAAGTCGCCCGCCGTGACCCGTGCGCCGTCGCTCCAGCGGGCCTCGGGGCGGATGCGGTAGAGCAGCGTGAACGGCTGCCTCGCGGCGACCTTGCCGCTGGCGAGGTCCGGCCGGTAGGTGGCGGCAGGCATCACCTCGTAGGCCCCGGCGAGGACTCCGTCGAGGAAGCGGGGCGAACAAGAGTCGACGAGCGGGTTGAGACAGGCCGGCTCGAAATGTGCAGGCGCCGCAATGACCACGGTGCCGCCGCGCTTCGGCGTCTGCGCGCCCGCGCCGCCCGCTCCCGCGACAGCGAGGAGCGAGACGGCGACCGCCGCTGCTAGCGCGGCTCCGCGAGCCACCAGTTCTCCGCGTTCCACAAGGGACTGATGTTCGCGTTCAGAGACCAGCGGAAGTTCCGAAGCGTCGATCTGAGCGCGACGTTCTGGGGTAGCTGGTAGAGCGGGATACTCGGCACGTCCTTCGCCATCTGGACGTCGGCTCTGTTCAGGACGCGGGCCTGCTGGTCGGCGTCGAGGATCCGTTCTGCCTGGTCGAGGTCGGCCGTGACGAGCCGCTGGCAGTAGCCCGTGTAGTTGTCGGGACCCCCGCAGCCGAAGAACGTCTTTACCCCTGGATCCGGCCCGAGACCCCGCCCGAACAGCGCGACGTCGAAGTCCCCGCTCGGGAGGATCTGACCGAAGAACACCGCACGTGACGCGAAGGTCGGCACGACCTCGACACCTGCCTGCCTCAGCTGCGTCCGGGCGAGCTCGACGACTCGAGCTCGAATCACGTTGGTGGGTATCGTCGCGAAGCGGAGGCGGAGCCGCTCCCCGGCGCAGACATAGATGGCATCGGAGCCTCGTCGGCAGCCCGCCTGCTCGAGCAGGCGCCGAGACTCCGAGGGCTGGTACCGGTACGTGCTCCAGTTCGGCCGGTAGTACCGGCTCCCCTTCACAAGGACCTCGCTGTCCTGGTGCAGCAGGGGGAGGAGCTCGTTGGCTTCGCGAGCGATAGCAGCACGATCGATGCCGAAGGCGAGCGCCCTGCGAACGAGCTTGTTCCTGAGCGCCGTGTGGCCGCCGGGTAAAACACGGATCCAGAAGGAGTCCCAGCCCGGAGAGCCTTGGCTCAACCGGACCGTGACACCCGGCGCCTGCCGGAAGTCGCCGAGGAGAGCGATGGGCCACGATGCGGCAACGTCGAGCTGACGGTTTCGAAACGCGTCGAGGAGCGCGGTGGCCGGAACCTGGAGGCGGACGACAAGCCGATCGAGATAGGCAGGATGCGGTCCCCAGTAGCGGGGGTTTCGCACCAGCGTGATCTGCTTGCCGCGCTCCCAACGCTCGAGGAGGAAGGGCCCGCTCCCGATCGGCTGGCCCGTCTTCGGGCTGTGGATCCGGTCGGTCCACACGTTCGTGAGGTCCTCGCCCTGGAGCGCATGCGAGGGAAGAATGTTCCCGAACAGTCCTCTCCAGGCGCCGAAGCGGGCGCGCAAGACGACTCTGACCGTCTTCGGATCGAGGGCGCGGACGCTGCGAACCTGTGTCCGGTTCGGGTGGTCCGGGGAACCGTACTTCCGGATCACCAGGTGGGTGAACGCGAAGTCCCTCGCCGTGATCGGCGTCCCGTCGCTCCAGCGGGCTTCGGGGCGGATGTGGTAGGTGAGCGTGAAGGGCGGCGTTCTCGTGAACTCGACGCGCGAGACGAGTCTCGGCCGCCACGTGAGATCGGGGCCAACGTCGAACGGAGCCTCTAGAACCTTGGTCAGGACGAACTCGCGCGCCGTCGGTCCCGGGGCGCATGCGTCGAGGAACGGCGTCAAGCAGGCGGGCTCCGAGGCCGTTCCTCCGTACACGACGGTCCCGCCGCGCGGCGTCTGAGTGGAGGTGCTCGCCGCGGGCGCCACGGCCACGACGGCAGCGATGAGCAGACCGGCGAGAGCAAGAGAGGAACGTTTCAAGGCGGGCTCCTTCCTACTGGACCGCCCGCCTTTCCACCGTCTTCCGTGAGCGGACCGGACGATAGACGACTCACGGCTCGTCGCCGATCTCGGGCGCGCGCACGGTCACCCAGACGGCACCCTCGCCGGCGGCGACCCGCTGCAGCCCTTCACCGACCTCGACCGTGGCCACGACGTCGCCGGTCTCGGGATCGATGCGGGACACGGTGCCGTCGAGGCTATTCGCCACCCAGATGCCTTCCTCGCCCGCAGCCACGTCCACGGGGCCGTCTCCGACGGGAATGGTCGTAAGCGTGGGCGTCTGCCCCCTCCCCGGGATCGCGATTCGCGTCACCGTGTCGTCGTCGAAGTTCGCAACCCAGAGCGAATCCCCGCCGACGGCGATCGCGGTCGGCCCCTTCCCAACCGTGATGTCCCGCTGGCGCTGGATCGTCGAAGGGTCGACCTCGATGACGGAGTTCGCGGCGCGGTTCACGATCCAGAGCGACTCGAGCCCGAACGCGATGTCGGTGAACTCGGGAAGCACGGAGCTCGGCGACGTCAGCAACCCAGCCTCCAAACCCACACGGGCAGCCGTGCCGGTGCGGGGATCGATCCGACCGAGGTCCGGAACCTGGCAGGCAAACCACACCGCTCCACCCCCGACGGCGACGCTCGCGCGCGGCGCTCCACAGGGGACGCCCTCGCCGAGCGCCGGTATCGGGCTCGCAGCGTCGTTCTGCTCGGGGTTGATGCGGGCCAGCTCGGCGAGGGCGCCGAGCGCGACCCAGACCGATCCTGCTCCGACTGCGACGTCGCTCGGGTAGTCGTCGACGGCGATGCCACCGCGGACGAGCTCGCGCGTTGCCGGGTCGATCCTGGAGATCGTCTCGTCCTCGACGTTCGCGACCCAGACTCCGCGTTCGCCGACGGCTATCGCCTCCGGGTCGATGCCGACCGGCACCTCGGCGACGAGCTCGTTCGTCTCCGGGTTGATGACGCCGACCGAGTTCGGGGAGACCGCCGAGAGGCCGCCGGAGTCGCGCGTCATGAGGAAGCCCGCGATGCCGACGACTGCGAGCGCGAGGATGGCGGCGAGCGCCGCCAAACGGACGCGCGATCTCGGCGCGGGCGTCGCCGTCTCGACGAGGCCGAGCGCCGAGCGGGACGCAGCGACGAGCTCGCCGGCCGAGCGGTAGCGCCTGCCCGGCTCCTTGGCGAGCGCGCGGGCAAGAACGGTGTCGAGCTGGCGCGGAAGTTCCGGCTTGGCCTTGCTCGGAGGCACGGGCTCCTCGTGCACGTGCGCCCAGAGGAGGGCGACGTCGGTCGCTCGGGGGAAGGGCGACTGCCCGGTGAGGCACTCGTAGAGGACACAGCCGAGGGAGTAGACGTCCGCTCGCGCGTCCAGCGGGTCGCCCGTGATCTGCTCGGGGGCGACGTACTCGAGCGTGCCAACCACGTCGCCGGGAGCCGAGACGCCGCTCAGTGAGCCCGTCCTCTTCGTGAGCCCGAAGTCGGAGAGGTAGCAGTGCTCCTTGCCCGCCGCCTCGGCGATCAGGATGTTCGAGGGCTTGACGTCGCGATGGACGAGGCCCAGCTCGTGCGCGGCATCGAGAGCTTCCGCGATCTGGGAGAGGAGCTCGACCGCCCGCCGGGGCTCGAGTGCCCCTTCCTGCGCGACGAGCTTGGCGAGATCGGTGCCCTCGACGTAGCGCATGGCGAGGAAGAGGAGGCCCTCCTCCTCTCCTGCCTGGTAGATGGGGATGACGTGCGGGTGGTCGAGCGAGGCGGCGATCCGCGACTCGCGCAGGAAGCGCTCGCGGAAGCGCTCGTCCTGGGCGAGCTCGGGCGCGATCACCTTGAGAGCAACCTTGCGAAAGAGGCCCTCCTCCTCGGCGCGATAGACCGCACCCATCCCGCCGCGGCCGATGAGCCGTTCGATCTGATAGCCGGCGACCGTCGTTCCGGGCGCCAGCTCGGAGCCGGTGACGTAGCTCACCCGCCACTTGTAACAGCGGCAGCAAGCAGTGTCTACATTCGCCACTGTGTCACGGGCGTGACACTCGCAACGTCGCGTACGTGAACGACAGGGACGCGCCGGGCTCCTACTCTCGGGACATGACGGATCGGACGAGAGAGGAGCACACCGTGAAGCGCATCGCCACCATCGCAGCCGTACTCACCGCCGCCGCGCTCGCCGGCCCATCGGTCGCCGCCGCCGACAACGTCACAGCTCAGGTCAAGCCGCAGGTCACCGCACAGATCGTCGGAGCGCAGGTCGCCAAGGCGCAGCGAGTCAGCGCAGCGGTGACGGCCCAGCGAGTTACGTCGCAGAGGGCGAACGCGAAGCGGTTCTCTCTCCTGATCCGCGTGCAGTCCCGCTGATTCCGTTCTCGCCCATCCATCCGAGTGGGGGAAGAGGAGCCGAAAGGCTCCTCTCTCTCGTCGTCAATGCCGCAGTGACCGGGCAGCCGATTCGCTGGATCGCGGCGTACGGTTCTCTGTTCGAGATACGAGACGACCCGCGCGAAGCGCGTCGTCTCAGTGGTGAAGCGGGAATCACCCGCACGCAGCTGACACCGTCCTCATCGTAGCTCGGAGAGAAGTGGGCGGAGGGCGCCGGACTCGAACCAGACGCGAAGCGTCTTGTCCGCGGAGCGGACCAGTGGAAGGGGTCTGGGGGAACCGGGAGGTTCCCCCAGCATGTGCGACGGTGACCGCTTGAATCAACGTCCGAGATCAGAGGCCGACGATGTCGTCCGGGCGCACCGGCACGCGGGCGAGCTCACGTCCGGTCGCGTCCCGCAGCGCTGACACGATCGCCGCGGTCGAGACCACCGTCGGCGGCTCACCGACGCCCTTGACCCCGTAGGGCGCGTTCGGCTCGGGCTCCTCGACGAGCTCGGAGACGACGGGCGGCATGTCGAGGAAGGTCGGGATGAGGTAGTCGGTGAAGCTCGCGTTGGCGATCACGCCGTCGCGGGTCTGGATCTCCTCCATGAGCGCGAGCCCGAGCCCCTGCGCCGTTCCGCCCTCGATCTGCCCCTCGACCGCGGTCCGGCTCAGCGCGTTGCCGACGTCCTGCGCGGTGCCGATCCAGACGACGCGCGTCAGACCGAGTTCGACGTCCACCTCGACGACGGCGCGCATCGCGGCGACCGCAAGCGCGACATGTGCCTGCCCGTCGGTGATCTGGCCCGTCTCGGGATCGAGCGGGAACGTCCTCGGGTGCCGGTAGACCCGCTCGACGTCGACCTCCCCGCCGCCGGCGCGCTCGCGCTCCTCGAGCGCGGCTCGACACGCCGTCTGGACCGCGCCCGCGGCCATCCACGTCATACGCGAGGCGGAGGCGGAACCGGCGGAGCCGACCTGCGCGGTCGAGCCCGACGCGAGCACGACGTCGTCCGTCCCGAGCTCCATCCGCGCGACCTGGAGGATCACGTCGGACACACCCTGACCAACCTCGGCGGAGGCGCAGTGCACCTCGGCGCTCCCGTCGGCCGAGAGCCGGACGCGGGCGGTGCAGTAGTCGTCGAAACCCTCCGAGTAGCAGACGTTCTTGAACCCGACGGCAAAGCCGACTCCGCGGCGGACGCCCTCACCGCGCGTGGTGTTTCCGGCGCCGCCCGGAAGCCGGATCGCGTCGCGTGGCAGCTCCTCCGCCTCCGGGATGGGCAGAGCTGCCGCGCGCCGGATCACCTCGCGCGTCGGCAGCGAGCCCGCGACGACCTGGCCGGTCGCGAGCGCGCCCCCTGGCTCGAGGGCGTTCAGCAGCCGGAGCTCGACCGGGTCGATGCCGAGCTCGGCCGCGAGCTTGTCCATCTGGGCCTCGGCTGCGAAGCACGTCTGCACTGCCCCGAAACCGCGCATCGCGCCGCACGGGGGGTTGTTCGTGTACACGGCGAGACCCTCGACCAGCACGTTCTCGACCGCGTACGGGCCGACGGCGAACGAGCACGCGTTCGAGATCACCGCGGTCGAGCTCGAGGCGTACGCACCCCCGTCGATGAGGATCTCCATGTGGACGGCGACGAGCTTCCCGGAGCGCGTCACCCGGTGCTCGGCCCAGATCCGGGCCGGGTGCCTGTGGATATGGCCGACGAACGACTCCTCGCGGTTGTAGACCATCCTCACGGGACGGCTCGTTCGCAGCGCGAGCATCGCCGCGTGGATCTGGATCGAGAGGTCCTCGCGCCCACCGAACGCGCCACCCACGCCTGCGAGGTGGATCCGCACCATCTCCGGCTCGAGATCGAGACAGGGAGCAACCTGGTCGCGGTCGACGTGGAGCCACTGGGTGGCGACGTGGATGTCGACGCCGCCCTCGCCGTCGGGGATCGCGAGCCCGGACTCCGGCCCGAGGAAGGCCTGATCCTGCTGCCCGATCTCGTAGAACCCGGAGACCGTCACGTCGCCCGCCGCGTCGGGGTCTCCATGTCGGATCACCATCGAGCGCACGACGTTCGGCCGCGGATCGTCTCGGTAGCCGTGTCCCATCGTCGGCCGTTCGGGATGCAGCGGCTCCATCTCGGTCGCACGCTCCGGGTCCGTGATCGGCGCGAGCGGTTCGTACTCGACGCGGACGGCAGCCGCGGCGCGGCGAGCCTGCTCGGGCTCCTCCGCGGCGACGATCGCCACGGCCTCTCCGAAATAGCGAACACGGTCGATCGCGAGCACGGGCTGGTCGGGGAACTCGAGGCCGTACGTCTTCTGCCCGGGGACGTCCTCATGCGTGAGCGCGGCGCGCACCCCAGGCATGCCGAGAGCCACCGAGACGTCGATCTCGAGTATGCGGGCATGCGCGTGCGGGCTCCGGACCGTCTGCCCCCAGAGCATCCCGGCGGCGTGGAGATCGCTCGAATATGCGAACTCGCCGGTGACCTTGGGGATGGCGTCAGAGCGAAGGACGCTCGACGCTGCGCGGCCGCGCCTCAGCGTTCGGGCGGCGGTACTCATCGGGCGGCGGCCAGGTGCACGGCGTCGAGGATCTTCTGGTACCCGGTGCAGCGGCAGAGGTTGCCCGACAGCGCCTCGCGGATCTCGTCGTCGGCCGGCTCCGGAACTCGCCGGAGGAGGTCGGCCGCGGCGACGACGAAACCCGGCGTGCAGAAGCCGCACTGAACCGCTCCCGTCTCGGCGAACGCGTCCTGTACCGGGTGGAGCCGCTCTTCCTCGGCCAGTCCCTCGACGGTCACGACGTCGTGACCGTCCGCCTGGGCCGCCAAGACGAGGCACGAGCACACGAGCGATCCGTCCAGGAGCACGGAGCAGGAGCCGCATTCGCCCTGCTCACACGCGTTCTTCGAGCCGGAGAGCCCGAGCCGGTCGCGCAGTGTCGTGAGCAGGCTCTCGCCCGCCCAGACGTCGGCCTCGAGACGTTCGCCGTTGACGGCGATCTCGACCCTCATCGAGCCAGACCCCCTTCCCCAAGTGGCTCTGAGCCACAAAGTCTCATTGCACCAAGCACCTGTCGAGAGCTCGGCGGGTCAGGACACGCAGCGCATGGCGGCGGTAGACAGCCGTACCGCGGACGTCGTCGATCGGGCTGGCTGCGCCGGCGACCCGGTCCGGAAACGAGCTCGCGTCGTCGAGGGGCGCAGTGACGAGCCCCGCGACGGGGCCTGCCGAGCCGAAGGCTGCGCGGAGCTCGCCTCGCTCGCGGTCGGCGACGAGCGCGAGCGAGCAGACGGCGATGACCATGGCGTTTCTCGGGCCGACCTTCATGAACGTCTGCGGCTGCCCACTCGGGTGGACATGCACGGCCACGATCAGCTCGTCCTCGGCGAGAGCGTTGCGCTTCGGACCGACGAGGAACT
>Ga0209640_10001256_pt1 | contig 21234 bp, 16 predicted proteins | sample RifCSP10_1_FD_184018 | JGI IMG/M metagenome (GOLD analysis project Ga0209640, IMG submission 184018) | Soil microbial communities from Rifle, Colorado - Rifle CSP2_sed 10_1 (SPAdes) (version 2) | ecosystem: Environmental > Terrestrial > Deep subsurface > Rock core/Sediment | place: Rifle...
TCTACAGGGACGGACGAGTACAAGGCCTTGGTGCGCTTGCACGAGTGGAGCGGCGTGACACGCCTTGATGAGATCGCCCGGAATCTGGCGCAGCGCCAGAACTTCTTTCGCCTTGTCTCGCGCGCCATCCGGGACGAGAGCGTTCACAGCGATGTCATCAAGTGGTTACTCGATCCGAAAGGCTGGCACGATCTCGGAGACGGATTTGGAGATCGGTTCGTCGCGGGCGTATTGGCCACTTGCGGGCACTAATCCGATGCGCCGATCGAAATCGAAGATGTCCAGCGTGAGTTCAGCACCGGCTACGGCCCTGTGGACATCTTTATCCGCGGGCACTCTGGCGGAACCACGTTCATCCTTGGGATCGAAAACAAGATCGACTCGCCAGAAGGCGACAACCAACTGTGCCGCTACGAGCGGGGGCTCGCGGCCAAGTTCGCGCGTGACAACATTCTGCTGGCTTTCTTGACGCTCGACGGAAGGGCGGCGAAGGCTCCGCCTCAGTGTCCATTGGCATGTGTCAGCTATCGAACCGTCGCCCGGCATCTTGACGCGGCGATTGTGGCGGCGAACGAACATCAGCCGACTGGCATCGGGCTTCAGTTGGCTCGCCAGTATCTTGACATCTTGAGGACAGACGTGATGGCCGAACCCATCCCAGAAGTCGACGCGCTGTGTCAGTCCCTGTACGACGACCACAAGGACGCGTGGCGGATTGGATCCGCCGGAGGCTCCCGTCCGAGCGCGACGAATTGCACGCAATGCTGGGAAGCGCCACGATTGCGGCGTTCACGCAGCACTTCGGCGGCGACTGGCGGTTCTCAGTTCGGAGGGACTTGTACGCGAGAGTCTTTCGGCCCGCCTGGCATGCGCTGGGGACTCGGAAGGACGATCCGATCATTGGCCTCGATGCCGGAACCGACTGGACGTACGCTCCGGCGCACTTCCGTGTGAGCGCAGATGTTCCAGATACCGACGGTGAGGGTCGGTATGAGTACGTCGTGCGCTTGAGGGTTGATACGAGGCACGCACCGCAGCGGCACAAGGCCGTCGCTCGCGCCCTGAGCCGAACGGCAGGATTCGACCTCCCCGAGAAGGGTCAGCGCACGGTAGCACTGAAATCTACAAACCGGCTGCCCTCTGTGCTCGACAAACCGGATACCGTGATCGATTGGATTGTGCGGCTTCAGCACGTACGCGATGCGATCCGTGCCTTGGATTCCGTTCTCACTTGATCGGGCGCGAATGGGCCGCACTCCGAGGGCGAGGGATTCGCCCGCGTGTCTCATTGAGTCTCGGGATCCGTCGTGTTCATGTGGGGCGAACCACGTTATCGGGCAGCCGCGAGGGCTGAGACACAATGAGACACGCTGCGCACGAACAGAGCGAACTGGACCGAAGCCGACGAAAGTGACTCCGAGAAAACCGGCCTGAAACCGCACGGACCGGAGCGGGCCAGACCCCGTCAATGGCTCTCTGGACCACGGTATCGGGGTTCGAATCCCTGCCTCCCAGCCACTTAACTACTTCTCTCGATTCAACTTCCTTGCGCGGAAGCCGTCTCCACGGTGTCTCCACGCTCGGGCGGCTTCGGACGCGATTCGAGCAGCCGTATCGACGACCCCAAGCGTGTCAGGACTCAGCTGCATATAGCCCTGCGTCACCGACAGTTCCTGGTGCCCCGCCAGCTCCTGAATCGCTTTGCCTGGCGCGCCCTGCATCGCCAGGTGCGAACAGAACGTGTGACGCAGGATGTGCACGCCCGTCGGCACACCAGTGAGCCGCACCGCTCGTCGAACGCGCGTCCAGGCAGATTGACGACTCATCGGCCGTCCATCGTCCTTGCAGATCACCCGTGGCCCTCGGAGATGCCGGGACTCGCGAAGCACTTCGAACAGCCGCTCCGTGAGTGGGACGTAGCGCACGCGACCATTCTTCGGCGCCGTGAGCTTGCCTCAGCCGCAATGCGTTAGCCCGCTGAATCCCCAACCAGGCGCCTGGCCCAGTTCACAAAATCTGGCTAGAATATGGCCAGAGTGGCATTCGAGATCATTCTTGCGCCGGCAGCAGCGACGGCGCTCAAGAATCTGTCGGTGCTGATTCGTACAGGCGTCACGAAGGCGCTTGAGGTGCATCTGACGCACGAACCGACGAAGGTCAGCAAGAGTCGGATCAAGCGACTCCGCGGTCTCCGCCAACCTCAGTACCGCCTGCGCGTTGCGACATCAGGGTGTTCTATGACGTTACAGAGACGGAAGTCCAAGTCCTCGCGATCGTCACGAAGGCCGAAGCCCAGTCGTGGCTCGACGAAGAAGGCACCCCAGCGCAAAGGCCCGAAGGAGGTGGCACTGGCGGAGGTGAAGGATGACCTGTCCAAGTATCTGCCACTCGCGGTCGATGAAGAGATCGTCATCACGCGGCACGGTCGCCCTGCCGGCATCCTCATCGGATTTGCGTCGGAAGAGGAATGGTTCGAGTATCGGCTCGAACATCACCCGGAATTCATGCGCCGCATCGAGGAGGCACGCATCGCCCTTCGCGCTGGCCAGGGAATCCCACTTCGAGACGTGCGGTGAGTTAACCGCGGCCGGCATAGGAGCCGTCCAACCTGCGCGCAGCCCGTGTCAAGACCGCAGCCCCGGAGGGGTCGAGCGCAGCGAGAGCCTTGACGGGCGAGCACAGGTTTATCGTCGCCAGTGCCGGCCGCTTGTCTGATCGCGGCTCATCGTGCGGCGCTCTCTGGAGCGGGACGCGCGGGCGTTGCTCGTCTCCACAATGTCTCGACGAATCGGGAAGATTCACGAGAATCCGCGGAGACTCTTGGGGAGAGGATCGTTGACCGGAAGCTGCTCTGACCGAACGGGTTGTGACCACAACACGCGCGTCGTCAGTAAGTTGAAGAATCCGTTTCAGCTGGTTTCGAATCCCTGCCTCACCGCCAGTTCAAATCGCTCCAGCCCCGCCTGAGAAAGTCACCCGAAGCAGTTCGGCCGATTAGTCCAATGCGAGCGATGGCGACAGAATCGCCCCATAGTGCGTCGAGGCCACCGCTGAAGCATCGATGGAGCCTCGCTCACAACTACCTCACCGGAATCACGGCCGGTGACTGGGTTCGCCTCCTGCGCCAGAACGCGTGGTCCATCGATTCCGCCTACTGGCACCGTGCTGCGTTCATCAGCGCGACCAGCTTGATGAACTCCTGCTATCGACGCGTCGAAGAACGTCGCTTCGGGGAGGCGATCGCCAGAACGGACTTGGCCGGCCCCCCGCTCTTCATCCTCGGCCACTGGCGCACTGGCACGACCTACCTGCACAACTTGTTGGCCCAGGATCCGCAGTTCGCGTACGCCAACACCTATCAGGTGGTCAACCCGCACACGTTCCTTTGCAGCGAGGCGCTCAACACTCGACTCTTTGCCGGCCTGGTTCCCAAGCGGCGCCCGATGGACAACATGGTGCTCTCCTTTGGCGCGCCGCAGGAGGACGAGTTCGCGCCCTTGCTGATGACCGGTCTCTCTCCTTACCTCGGCATCACGTTCCCGCGCCGCGAGGACCAGTACGCCAAGTACCTCACGTTCAGTGAGGTGCCCCCTGACGAAGTCGACAGGTGGAAATCCGCCTTCTCGTGGTTCCTCCAGAAACTCACACTGAAATACCGCCGGCCGCTCATCCTGAAATCGCCGCCGCACACCGCGCGAGTCGCGCTGCTGCTCGAAATGTTCCCCGAAGCGAGGTTCGTGCATATCCACCGTGAGCCGTACACCGTCTTTCAATCCACACGGCACTTCTTCGACACAGCCGTGTGGCACACCTACCTGCAACGCCCTGACCGTGCTGACCTCGACGATCGCATCATTCGCCGGTACCGGATCATGTACGACGCGTTCTTCGCCGATTCTCGGTTGATTCCGCAAGGCCAGTTCCATGAGATTCGCTTCGAGGATCTCGAGCGCGATCCGGAGCGTGAGATCGAACAGCTCTATTCGGCTGTCGGCCTTCCCGGCTTCGAGTCCGTTCGCCTGGGACTGCGGACGTACGTCGACTCGCTGAAGGGCTACGAGAAGAATCGGTTCGCGCCGCCGCCGGCCGATCTTCGGCACCGGATCGCCGTCGCGTGGCGGCGCAGCTTTGATGCGTGGGGGTATTCGGTCTAGTCCGTGTAAACTGCTGGCCCGAACACCGTGACCGCCGCCGCTGTCTCACCGGCTATAGCCCCGGGCCCCCCCGGCTTGCCGCTGCTCGGCAACCTGCTGGCGTTCCGGCGGGACGCTCTCGAGTTGGCCCTGAGAGCGTCACGCACGTTCGGCGACGTTGTTCGGTTCCGCCTCGGACCGCGAATCGTTCACCTGGTCAACCATCCGGACTATGTCAGCCACGTCCTTCAGCACAACCAGAAGAACTATCTGCGGAGCGCTCGCAGTGCGTCGACCATCGCACTCGTCTGCGGCGACAGTCTCCTCACCTCGACCGGGGCGGCGTGGCTGCGCCAACGCCGCCTCGTGCAGCCGGCCTTCCACCCCGGTGGACTCCCAGGGTTTGTCCCTCTGATGACCGAGGCCACTCAACAGATGCTTGGCCGGTGGCACGAACACGCCGGCAACGGTCTTCAACTGGGCGTGGACAGGGAAATGAGTCGGCTCACTCTCAACATCGTGGCGAGGACGATGTTCGGCGCAGGCGTGAGCGGCGATGGCGAGACGGTTGGGGCGGCAATGGACGTCCTGCTCGAAGGTACATTTCGCCGAATCGGGCGGGTCGTGAACCTGCCACTGTGGGTTCCGACGCCGGGCAACCGGCGCTTTCGGAGAGCTCGCGGAAGCCTCGATCGCGTCGTGTATCGCATGATCGACGAACGGCGGCGGCAGCCGGACGGGTCGGCGGACCTCCTGACACGTCTGCTGCGCGCCAGCGACAACGAGACCGGCAGCGGCATGAACGGGGATCAGCTCCGCGATCAGACGATCACGCTCCTGCTGTCAGGCCACGAGACGACGGCGAATGCGCTGTCGTGGGCGCTGCATCTGGTATCGACGCACGGCGAGGTCGAGAATCGGCTACGAGCCGAGCTCGACAGCGTGCTCGGCGGCCGTAATCCCGTGGCCGACGATCTGCCGAAGCTGCTGTACACCAGCATGGTCCTGTACGAAGCGATGCGCCTGTATCCACCCATCTGGATCCTCGAGCGGTACGCAGCCGAAGATGACGACATCGGCGGTTATCGGATTCCAGCCCATTCGACCGTCGTCGTCAGCCCTTTCACCCTTCATCGCCACAAGGCCTTCTGGCCAAGCCCCGATGAATTCGTTCCGGAGCGCTTCGCCGACGTGTCGGTTGTCGAGCGTCAGCCGACTGCTTTTCTCCCGTTCGGCGCGGGCCCCCATCACTGTGTGGGCTCCCACTTCGCCCTGCTCGAAGCTCGAGTCGTTCTTGCGATGGTCGTGCAGGCGTTTCAACTGCGACCGCTTCCTGGGCATGTCGTCAAGCCAAGAGCCGAGATCACGCTGCGCTTTCGCAACGGACTGCAGATGATGGCTCATCCCATAAGGGAGCGAGCCTTATAATGGCCGTTCCGCGCGCGGCCATCGAGCGCGTCTCCAACAGTCACCGTCCATGATCGATCTACGCGTTTCAGCCGCCGCAAAGGACTGCGGCACTCACTTCAAGCCAAACCTCACCAGGCTGATGCACGCGTTGGGGCTGGACGTGGTGTACACGCGCGGGCTTGGCAGCTTCCTCTACTTTCGCGACGAGGATGGCGAGGAGGTGGCTGTGCTCGACATGGCGGGGGGCTACGGCTCGCTCATTCTCGGGCACGCCCATCCGGTGCTGGTTGCCGAAGCGCAGCGGCTCCTCGCGAGCGGGTGCCCTATGCATGCGCAGGGCTCGTTGCATCAATGGGCGAACGATCTTGCAGCGGAACTGTCGGCCCGGGCGGGCGGCGACTACTGCGCCGTGCTGGCAAACAGCGGCACCGAGGCGGTCGAGGTCGCGATCAAGCACGCGATGCTCGAGACGGGTGCGCGGCGATTCGTCGCCCTCGAGGGCGCGTTTCACGGCCAGACTCTCGGCGCGCTGCAGATGACCGCGGCGGAACGATACCGCGTGCCGTTCCAGATGTCAGGCATCGAGGTCACGCGCGTTCCCTTGAACGATCTCGCTCGTCTGGAGGAAGCGTTCGCTTCCGGCCACGGCCTCGCCGCGATGATTTTCGAGCCGGTGCTCGGCGAGGGCGGGATCAAGCCGGTCGGTTGCGAATTCGCGCTACGTGCGGCCGAGCTCTGCGCCGGGCGGGGCATCCCCCTGATTGCCGACGAGTGTCAGACCGGGCTCGGGCGCACGGGCACGTTCCTGGCGAGCGAGTCGCTCGGCGTCAGACCGAACTACATCGTCTTGTCGAAGGCGCTCGGCGGCGGCCTCGCGAAGATCGCCGCGGTGCTCATCGAGCGAAAACGGTACCTCGACGAGTTCGACCTGATGCATACGAGCACCTATGCGGACGACGACTATTCGTGCGCCATCGCGCTGACAACGCTTCGGCTCGTCGACCGTTCCGTGATGTCGGCCTGTTCCGTGAAGGGAGCGAGGCTACTCAACGGGTTGCGTCGTCTTCAACGCGACTTCCCCGACGTGATTGCCGATGTCCGTGGGTCGGCCATGATGATCGGCGTAGAGTTCCGCCCGCTGACCGACTCGGCGAGCTTCGTGCTCCGGCTCATCTCCTCCCAGGAGATGCTCGGCTACGTTCTCGCGGCGTATTTGCTGTCCGTTCATCGCATCCGCGTGGCGCCAACTCTTGGAAGTGCGTTCACGCTGCGGCTCGAGCCGTCGGCCCTTGTCGATCCAGCCGACCTCGACCGGTTGGTCGAAGCGATGCAGGACGTGTGCGGCCGTCTTCGCGACCAAGACGCCGTCGCGCTCACCCGCGCCGTTGGGCGAGGCAGCCTGGGACCTGCCCGCATGACCGGTCGTTCGAAGCAGGGAGGGGCGGTTCAGGTGCAAGGGAGCCGTGTGATTCCCTCGGAACTCGACCCTCCAGGCATCCGCGTGGCCTGGCTCTTTCATTTGATCGACGGGGACGATCTGCCGCGGCTCGAAGGGCAGTTCGCCCAGCTATCGCGTCAGGACCGCGAGAAGCTCCTGACCGGCCTTGCAGGGCTGGCCGCCCCGGTGGTGATGAGCCGCGTCGACATCCGGTCTGCGACCGGTCTGAGCGCGCGCTTCTATCCGGTGCTCCTTCCGTGCACCTCGCGCTGGTTGAAACATCAGATTGACACCCACCACCTGTCATTTCCACAAGCGCTCGTGCAGCAGGGCGTAGACCTCGCCCGCTCCCTCGGCTGCCGGGTGGTGTCGCTCGGCCAATACACCTCGATCGTCACGCTCAACGGCACGCAGGTCTTGAATCGCGGTATGAGTCTCACCACGGGGAACAGCTTCAGCGTGGCTGCGACAAGCCAGGCGCTCGAGAACGCGCACCTCGAAATGGGCTCCAGCCCTTCCGACGCGACGCTCGCGGTGATTGGGGCCGGTGGAAACATCGGGCGCGCCTGTGCGGAGATCATCGGCCCTCAGTACCGCCGCGTCGTCCTGATAGGGACGCCCAAGCCCGGATCGCGCGCTCGCCTCGAGCAGATCTCGCGGAGGCTCGCTCGCTCCGAAATAGCCACCGATGTGTGCGGCGTGCGCGACGCGCATGTGGTGATCGTGGCCGTCAACTCCGTCGACGCACCGCTGGAGGCAGCCGACTTTTCCCGACACGCCATCGTCTGTGACGTGTCGGTGCCCGCGAGCGTGCATCCACTGGGAATGGCCGGTCGTCCAGATGTGCGCTGGATACGGGGAGGCATCGTCCAGTTGCCGTTCGGAGAGGATCTCGGCATCAGTGGCTTTCCGCTTCCCACCGGTCAGGTCTATGCGTGTCTGGCCGAGGCCCTCTTGCTCGGCTTTGAAGGCACGGACACCTCGTTCACTGGCCCCGTCACACACGATCGCATTCAAAGCGTCCGACACATGGCAGCTCGCCACGGCTTCGAGCCCGCCGACAGCGGCGTTCTCCGACGCGATGCAACCGGCGCTGCGTAAGGCGCGCGCGATGCCGAACGCGGTGTCATCTCCTGCTGCGCATCCGACTGAAGGCTTCGGCGGCAAAGCGCGCATGCTCACCGAGCTCCAGCGGGGCGGCTTTCCAGTGCCTGAGTTCCTCTGTTCACCGACGAACATCAAGGAAGCAGTGGAACGATTGGGGTTTCCTCTGGTCGTGCGCTCGTCGGCCACCGCCGAGGACGGTTCGAATTCCTCGTTTGCCGGCCAGTTCGAGTCGAGCCTGGACCTGTGGACGATCGACGAAGTCGAGAGGGCGGTCGAACGCTGCCGACGCTCGCTGTCGACACCAGGCGTGGTCGACTACTGCCGCAGGCAAGGCATCGATCCCTCCTCACTCGATATGCACGTGATCGTCCAGCGCATGATCCGGCCGGAGCTGGCGGGTGTCGCATTCACCGTGAATCCGGTCACCGGGGCCGAGGAAGTGGTCATCGAGGCTTGCGAAGGGCTGGCGGCGGACCTTCTGGCCGGCCGGACGACACCACTGCCGAGACACCACCCGAGGGTTGCGGAGCACGCGAGCGACGTCGAACGCCTCGCGCGTCGAATCCAGCGCTACTTCGGGGCGCCCCAGGACATCGAGTTCGCTATTGAAGCTGGTTCGCTCTACGTGCTGCAGTCCAGGCCCATCACGCGTATCGGATTCTCGGTGGATGTCGGCGAGTGGACGAACGCCGACTTCCGAGATGGCGGCGTGTCGTCGGGGGCATGTACGCCGCTCATGTGGTCGCTGTACGACTTCATCTGGGAACGTACGCTGAAAGGCTTTCTCACGGACATCAAGCTGCTTGGTAGCGACTTTCGAGCGGGCCAGATGTTCTTCGGCCGGCCCTACTGGAATCTCGGCGCGGTGAAGCAGTGCCTGATGAAGCTTCCAGGCTTCGTCGAACGCGAGTTCGACGAGGATCTGAGCGTCGCCGTCACCTATTCGGGCGACGGCCGGAGGACGCCGGTCACCCTGCGAACCGTGATCAAAGCGCTGCCGACGCTGCTCGCGATCGACTCGATCTGGAAGAAACAGGAGCGCTTCGACCGGTCGTTCCTCGCCGTCGGCTTCGACGCCCTCATCCGGTCGTTCGAGACTGAGTCGGACGACGAGACGGTACTTGGCCGACTGATTCACGAAACCTACTTGACCACCGAGTCGAACTACTTCCGGACGATTTACTGCGCGTCGCTCGCCAAGCTCGACTTCAAAAGCTCCTATCCGGACGCCGATTATGCCGCCCTGGTCGGAGGTCTTCCGCCGCTGCGCCACCTGGAGCCGGCGCGAGCGATGCGGGCGATGTCGGCTCGTCACGAAACCGACGTCGCCCCCTTGCTCGAACGATTCCGGCATCACAGCCGTCGCGAGCTCGACATCAGGGCCCCGCGCTGGGACGAGGACCGCGAGTGGGTTGAACGTCTCCTGAGCCAGGCGCCCTCCCACGAGCCTGCGGATGCGGTCGACACCTACGCTCGTGCCCGGGCGGGCGCGTTATCGCGGCTGCCGCGTCGCAAGCGCCGGGGCTTCGAGCGCAAACTCGACAGGCTGCGGACCTTCGTCTGGCTCCGCGAGGAGATGCGCGACCTCTCGAGCCGCGCGTACTACACGATCCGCCGCCATGTTCTGGCGATAGCGAGGCGCCGCGGGCTGGGTGACGACGTCTTCTTCATGACGTTCCGTGACATCCTCGACGGAGACCGCTCGAACGTCGAGCGGAACCGCGAGATCTACGAAAGCTATCGCCACTTCGAAGCGCCCCACGAGATCGGCGTGCGCTTCCCGTTTGCGACTGTGGTCTCTTCGCGACACACGAACAGCGGATCGACGGACGTGTTGAGCGGAATCGGGGTCAGTCACGGCATGGTTACCGGTGTGGCCCACGTGGCGCGCACGGTAGAAGAGGCCGTGAATCTGAAACGCGGTGACGTCCTCGTGTGCGTGTTCACAGACCCTGGGTGGACGGCCGTGCTCGACCGTGCGGCAGCCGTGGTGACAGAGAGCGGCGGCCTGCTTTCGCACGCCGCGGTCATCTGCCGCGAATACGGGGTTCCCGCCGTGCTCGGTGTTCCGGACGCGACGCGACGAATAGAAAATGGGCGTACCGTCCTGGTCGACGGCTCCCACGGCGTCGTCCAGCTTCGTTGAGAGTCCCTCTAGGCCGCCGGGTTTCTGCGCCGCCGGCCGATGAGCACGCCGACCGCCAGACCGATAACGGCGCCGATGCCCGCCGCGAGCGCCAACCCCCGCTCAGCTGCGCTCAGCAGCGGATTGCTCAGGATATTGTTCGACACATGGTAGCCGGCGAGCAGCCACCGGCCATCCTCCTTGACCAGCGTTGCGGTCCAGCGGTTCGCGGCCTCGAACTCTCTTCCGAGGAGCCGATATTGGCCGACGGAGGCGCCGAAGGAGATGCCGGTGTCGCCCCCGTGCAGGATGGTGAGTTCGTCGGGACTCGGCATGACCTTGTAGCCGCGGAAGGCGTCCTTCCCCATACGCTGCATGAACTCGCGCAGGCCCTGATGTCCGCGCGACACTTCGTGGTTCTGCCACGTCACGACCACATTTGGATGGACGTAGGACAGCGTCTGCTCGACGTCGCCAGACGTGATCGCCTTGACGACCTGATCTCTCAACGCCCTGAGCTCGTTGTGGGCCGGGTCCTCTGTCACTTGAGCCGAGAGCGGGACCACGAGCCCGGCGGCGATGACGTTTGCCAGGATAAGCAACACCCCAACATCGATTCGCATAGTCACTCCAATGCAGAAAACGTGGCAGTGTCATGCCACTTCCTCGACCACGAACGCATCGTAGAAAAACGTCTTGTCCGTCTGGTGCAGTCGTTCCGAAAGCGTGGCGAGCGGCCGGAGCATTCCTGCCAGCGACGCCGGTCTGGACCGGGGCACGAGGGTGTTCCAATACGCCAACCTGCCACCGCGGCGGCCCCGCCCGCACAGGGACTCCAGAAGGCGCTGGAAATGATCGGCCGACATGTACTCAAAGATGTCGCTGAGGTTGAACCAGTCAATCCCGTCGTCGCCGATTTCGCTCAGGAACGTCTCGGCCGACACGCAGCGCCATTCGAGCCGGTCCAGGTGGGTCCGGATGCTGTTGAAGTGCTCGGCCCGCAGGGCGTACGGCAGGGCCGTCGAGTGTCGTCCCGTCAGAATCCACTGGATGTACGGATTCTCCGCTGGATCCAGATTGGTGAGGGCATGACGGGTTCGCTCCAGAATGCGATCGGCAACGCTACCCTCCAGGTACCGGAAGAAGCTGGGATCCCGGCCCAGCCGACCCATCACCGCCCGCGAAAAGAACACCTTGAACATGGCGCGCCATCGCCGCGTGTCCCAGTGCTCGTGATAGAAGCGCTCACGTTCCGCTTGCGTGCCGCCCTGGAGGAGACGCTCGACGGTTGCACGCCGGTGGACGAGCGGCAGAACACGATGGCGGAACAACGCGAAGTACCGCTCGAACTTGCCGACGCCGCCGATGCCCTCGTCGATCCGGTGCTCGTGTCCATCCCAGAACCAGCGCGCCCCCGCCGAGAGTTGACTGCGACACTTGCGGTACAGCTCCCGGCGCCGGTTTCCAGGCGTGGATCCCACGAGTTGCAGCACTTCCGCGTGGCGCAATTCGCGGTACGCTGCAACCTTGAGTTCGAGACACGCGATCTGTGCGGGATTGAGATCGATGGCGAAGACGCGGGCGGGGCCATGGGCGAGTAGGGCAAGGGTGTTGTCGCCGCCCGACGCGATCGACAGGCCCACCCCACCTGGCCGGGGTTGCAGCGCTTCGAGGAGAATGTCGGCATCCTCCCAGCACTGCGCGTACCGAATGCTGGAGAAGTCGGCGTGCTCGGCGGCTTCAGCGCGCATCGCGCCCCTCCGGCCCTTCGGTGATCCGGCGTACGATCCCCGTTCGCCCGTCGAGACGGACCCGGTCGCCGCCGCGAATCCACTTGGTCAACCCGGGAATGGCCACAATCGTGGGAATACCCATCTCCCGCGCGATGATGGCGGAGTGCGACAACACGCTGCCCCGCTCCACGAGCAGGCCGGCCGCCGCACGGAACAGCACCACCCACGCCGGGTCCGTTCGCTCGGCGACGAGAATCACTCCCGCGCTCAAGACGGCCTTCCGCGGATCCAGGACAATGGAGACATTGCCTTCCACGATCCCTGGGCAGCAGCCGATGCCTCGTCGTTCGTCGCCGCCCTCCGGATCGGGGACAGCTCTCCGAAAGCTGTTTCCGACATACACGACCCCGTGCGTTTCGAATCGATCGTCGGGAGGCGGGCCCTCCACGTACTGGACGTACTCGGCCTTGCGAACGGCCACCAATGCCTTCAAGTCCGTCGTCACGGCCGTACCTTCGACGAAACCCAGCACTTCGTCCACCTGAAGGTAGAAGATATCGCCGGCGGCCGCCAGCACGCCGAGGCCCTCGAAGTGCCGTCCTAACGCGAGGAAGATTCGGCGAACCTTGCCGAAGACCCGTGTACGGTCGAACCGGAGGTTCTCGCGGTCACGAACACGGGCACGTGCATGCTTCAGAACCCAGTCGAAGATGATACGGCGATGGGGCTGCCGCGCCAGAAGAGGTCGAACCTGTTCCTCGGCCTGGCGACGCACGCTTCTCGGGTCCGATCGGGTGTCCCGGCCGGGTGCGCGATCTCTGCCAGTCGCCTCGACACACGCCGTGCCAAGGGCGAGCTGGCCGATCGAACGTAGTAGCGTCAGCGGATCGTCAGACACCGTCCGGCTCTCGAGCTTCAGCTCTTCGAAGCACCGGTCACCGAACCTGTGAAGGTACTCGTCGTATCGCGCGGTGAAGCTCGGTGTCTGCGCCAGCCGCTCGGCGATCTCCCCGAGCGAACCATGGCACAGAGCGGTCGCGAGCTCGGGATGAGCCTGTGCAATCCGGGCCATTGCCAGCACTCGCTCGGCCGGCTCGGTGCTGATGACGCCGCCTTCTCCTGCGATCAAATCGTTCTGAAGCGTGCCGTCGCGATCATCACACCATTTCTGGGCGAGGCGTCGAAGAACACCGTAGAAGATCATCGCAAAGAAGTCGTTGACGAGCGGCGCATCCCATCGCTTCAGCAACTGGCGCTCAAGCAGGCGGTAATCGGCGACGGTGTCATCGGCGCTCGACTCCTCCAGGTTCGTAGTCGGCTCGAGGGCGCCGTCGAGCCGGTGGCGAAAGCGCTCAAGTCGTCGCCGCCTCAGAAAGTGGCTGGTGATGAGGCCCAGCGCGGTCCGGCCGACCCGAAGAGCGTCAAGGGCCCGCGCGGCCGCAGTCGCGGATCTGCGCTCGGCTAGAACGTGGTCGGGCACACCTTCGGCCACGCCCATCATCTGTTCCATGAATCTCCGGTTGAGCGTGAATCCGGGCAGTGTGGCCAGTAGGCGGTACCAGCTCAGGAGGTTGTAGAACACTCGCCCGCGCACGATGCCCAGCATCCGGCCGAACGTGGCGTGGTGGGCCGCTATCAGGTGTGGCGGCACGCCAACCAGCCGGCAGAATTCTCTGTAAACCTCTGCATAGACATGGCGTGCGAAAGAAAACGTGAGGGGCAACGTCACCCCTCCGTAGCTCTCCACCACGTTGCTGTTGTCCCACACATTCAGGACGCCGTCGGGGTCGGCCACGAGACCGAGGGCCGTCATCGGACGGGACTGAAGCAGATAGAGGCGTCCTCGTTCAATCGCCCACTCGATGTCCTGGGGCCAGCCGAACTGCTGGCCGGCGTGGCGAGCCAGACCGGCGACTTCTTTCACCCGACTGTCATCGAGCGCGGGCTTGCCAGCGTCATCCTCCGGAACAGGACACGCCCGCCAGCCGCCATCGGCCCGGCAGCCACACCGATAGGCGATGCGTTTTACGGCGACAACGCGGGCCAGGATGCGTCCGTCTCGCGAAACGTGAAACGTGTCGCCGTCGTTCTGGCCGGACACGAGTGAGTGACCCAGCCCGTAGACGGCCCCGACGACGGCCACGGCCCGTCGGCCACTGACCGGGTCGGCGCCGAACGCGACGCCCGCCGCCTCGGGATCGATCTGGCGTTGGACAACGACTGCGGGAGGTCTGTTCGGCAAGGGCAGCCCTTGAGCACGGCGATAGGCGACGACCCGTCCCGAGAAGCCGGAGCGCCAGACTGTGACGACGGCTTGCAGCACATGTTCGGGGCGTACGCAGAGACACGTTTCGAAGAGACCGGCAAACGTGTATCCCCCACCATCCTCGTCGATACCGGAGGAACGCACGGCAACCAGCTCTCCGTTCGGACACAATCGTTGAAGGGCCCGCGAGAGCTCGGTGCAGACCTCCCTCGAGGGACGAAGACTGGTCAACCCCGTGGACGAATCGGCGAGATCGGCCCCTGCGGCCATCGACGCGCGCACGTCGGGCGCCAGGCTGTCGTCGAACGCTCGTGACGAAAGCGCGAACCAGTCGGGCACCGGCAGGCCCGCAGAATGCAGCACGGCAAGCTTTGCGGCTTTGCCGCCGACCTCGGCAATCGACTGACACTGCGATGGTGCGAGGACGTAGGTCACGAGCGAATTGTGCGAGTCATGGACGAAGTACCAGCTGCGCCGGGCCCAGGCTGAGATAGGTCACCAGGCACCATATCCCCGAGACCGTCTCGATCCTGTGCGCGCCGCCCGAATGCGGCCGGTGGACGAATGCCCATGCGGTACCAACCGCGATCGCGGCCGACGGTACCAGCACCAACGCCGCCGCTCCGGTGAAGGCCACTCGAGACGCCGCGAGGAGGGCACACACGACGCCGGCCCCAAGCGCGAGCAGCCACACCGACACTGCCGTCGCAACGCCCCACGCGACACTATAGGTCGGCACGCCACGCTCCTCGTCTTCCGGGGCGCGGATCTTGCGACCAAGCTCGATGACGAGGCCGTTGAAAAACGCAGCCAGAAGGAACCACCCGAGGCCCCGAGGCGGCCAGGGCCCGGCCACGAACCAGTCGCAAGCCGCCGCGTACAGAGCGATCAGCGGGACGATCACCATGTGACTGCCCGTATAGGCGAGCGGACGGGACTTGAGCCAGCCGGGCACAAAGAATTCCGCGCGCATCAAGGCAAGATAAAGCCACGCCACAAGCAGCAACGCGGCGAGCGGTGGGTGGAGCCACCAGGCAAGGGCGAGCTGCACGAGCCCGGCGACAAGTCCGAGCGCGCCGAGCTCGTCGAGCGTCACCACACCCCGCGGAACGGGGCGGTAGGGGCGATACGTCACATCCTCCTCGTAGTCCTTGAATTCGTCCAACACGCGAAGTTGCCAGAAGAAGAGGAAGGTGGTTGAGAAGGCGACCATCATCGCCAGGTGCTCGACCCGCGCGGAACCGGTCCGCAACAAGGCTGAATAGCTCACGGCGGACAGGCTGAACACCGCGATGAGAATGCCGTGTGCAAGAAGGGGAAACCGCTCCCGCTGGTAGATCCACCATCGGTTTGGCATGATTCGCCTCTCAGCCGATCGTTTGAACGGCCCTGCGCTCCATGAGCTTGTGAAGCGCGTCGTAGTCGGTTTTCGCGTTGTGCCTGCGGTCCACTGGTAGCCGCGGGTACGCGCGGATCCGGTCGATGCCCGCCCAAGCCAGCGACTGCGTTAACGCGCGGCACTCGGCATCGTCGAGCCGGCGCCTCAATTCGACGGCTAGTATCCGCTGATCCTCCAGGGCGACGAGCGCCGCCCGGCGCACGGGGGGAGACTGCATCGCGGCACACTCTACGGCGAACGGGTAAAGGACGCCGCGAGTATCCTCAACGCGGGCTCGACACCGACCCAGCAGCCACAGACGCCCGTTCGCGTCCAGGAGACCGGCGTCGCCCGTGCGGTGCCACGACACCCCGTCCACCCGGAATTTCGAGTCGGCGTCTCCGTCGCCGTCGAGGTAACCCTGGAGAACGTGAGGACCACTGACGACAATTTCGCCCCCGTGTCCCACGCCAAGAGACTCGCGATCGAATGCAGCCCCAGTGAAGGGCCCGATGGCAGTGCCGGCACGATCGGGCAGTATTCTCAGCTGTAGCGTCGGAACAGGCCTGCCCGCGAGAAGACCGCGGCCCTCGGCCATGGAACGCCGATCGTCGGCGCCGATCTGCCCGTATCCGATGACTGCGATGGGTTCGGCTTCCGAGGACCCGTAGACCGCAAGGACGTCGGCGGTCGTTGCGACCGAGTGAATCCTGTCGAGCAGACCAGGAAACACCGGCCCGCCGCCGGTGAATATCTTTGTCAGGCGTGGAAGGCCGCGACCGGATGCGACGCAGTGGTCGATGAGACGCTCGAGCAGTGCCGGCGAAGCCGATGTGCGCGTGACGTCGCAGGCATCCATCTGAGCGAGCACGGGCGCCGGGTCGATCAAGGCGGGAGACCGCAGGTCCGCGTTCGGAATGACGCTGGTGGCGCCGGCTGCCAGATTGGCCAGCAGGACGATCGGCAAGGTCGTCAGGTCAACCTCGCCCGGGGAAAGCTGGAGCACACCCCGAAGCGCTTCGTACTGGGCCCGCAGGAACGCATGGGTTCGTACGGTTGCCTTCGGCCCTCCGGTGGACCCGCTCGTCAGCGTCAGCAGCGCCGGGGCGTCGTCCTCGACGTCTTCCGTCGGAACATCCTTCGTCAGCGATTCTGAGTTGCGCCAGGCGACGGCACCAGGAAGTCCACGGCCACCAAACGTGAATCGACGGGGAATCCGTCGGATCGCGGGCAGGAGCATCCGAAGGATGTGCGCCTTGGGGCTACCGATGAAGGCTGCCGGGCGAGCGCGTGCGCAGCAGCGGTCGATCTCCCGGAGGCCGGCGGAGGGCTCCACGAATACCGCGACCATGCCGAGCCGCAACACCGAGAGGAGAGCCGTGTAGAGTTCCATCGACATCCGGTGAACGAGCAGGACACGGTCGCCGGGCCTGAGACCGCTGGCCTGGAGAAGGGCCGCCCCTTGTCGTGAGCGCCGCTCCAGCTCTGCAAATGTCGTCCGCCGACTCCGACCTCCGACGTCGTCCACGATCGCAACGGCGTTGGGCCGGTTTTGGACCTGCGCGGACAACATCGTCACGAGGTTCATGGCAGCGGACGCGCGAACAGGGTGTAGCGCCGAATCGTCCTCGCGTATTCCTGGCTGATGTTCCACGACTTGCTGTGATCGTGCATCAGCGCGTGAATGGCCCGGGTGTAGCCGCAACGCGCGGCGAGGCGCTCGCAATGCCACGCCAGGACTCGGCCGAGGCCGCCGTACGCGCGCTCGGGCAATACCGCGACGGTCTTGATGATGATGGTATCGATTGGCCGGCCGCGATCGGCCTGGAGCCAATCAGGAACAGCAAAGATGAAGCCGACCGGCCGGCCTTCCACCTCGGCGAGGAGAACCAGATCCGATCGCACGCGTGGGAGCATCCGCTCGTACTGCGCAACGAACTCGTTTCTGCCCAACGGCGCGTACAGCAGGCCACGCCCGAAGCTGGCGACCGAGACGTTGTAGATTCGGTTGAGCTCTTCGGCAAGCTTGGTGAGATCGATAGGCCGGACGACGACTCCTGCTGCCCCCAATCGTCGTGCCAGGGCCTCCGCGTGCGGGTCATCTCGCGCGAGCCGCTGATTCAACGACGAGCGGTATCGCGCAAACGCCGAGAAGCCCTGCTCGATGAAGTGGGCGGGCCAGTCGTCCGGATTCTCCGGCTCCAGGAAGAACGACGGCGCCGTGCCGCGGTCGGTCACGAAGCGGTAACTGCGCCACGTGTTCCCGTCCATCGGTCCGATGGCCATCGAGCACCCCTGCTCGACGAGAACCGTGAGCGCGTGGGTCAACAACGATTGGGCCGACGCGGCATCGCGGGCCGCGTAGTGACCGACGATGCCAAGGCGGTGCGCATGATGACGTGGAACCGTCGTCCACCAGAGCGAGCAGCGCGCCGACACGGCCCCGCTCGCATCCAGAACGGCCCAGTGCGCGTCAGCTTCATCGTGGGCGACATCGTCGGATGACCACGGAAGGACGCTGATCCTGACAACGCGCTGCATGGGTCAATCCGGCGGCGCCCGATGCTACTACAAAGGAACTCCTGTCGACGCGCGAGGTCGCCGCTCTCTCTCCGACGGCGTGAACTCACGTCACATGGTGCGCGTACACGACGCCCTGCTCAAACCGCCCTTTGATGCGGCAAATGCGTTGTTGCCACACTGTTGCCAAGACCGGGGTTGATTTGGGTTGTCAGAAGTCCTTCGCCATCATTAACTTAGAACATCGCGTTCTCAGGTTTCGAATCCCTGACACCCAGCCACACTCAATCGCCTCTGTTTTTGGTGCTCTGCAGCGCAGGGTGATTTCACTCTGGAACTTCTGAATCGGACAACTGCTGGCTCTCGCGCGGCATAATCTTGACCGTCGACGACGGACGCAGCAGCGTCTTGATCGCACGCGGTTCCGGACAAGGCTTGGGTCATGCACGGGAGAGTGACTCGATGACACGCCGGCGCGCGGAGGCATGGCTCGCTGTCTTGTTCGCCGCCGCCATCATGCTGGTAAGCGGGGCGGCGCTCTTCTTCGTCTTCACCATCTCACCCGTGCACACCGATCCCGCGGCCGTGCCGTCGACGGCATCCGCCGCGCAAGCGGGGCGGTACTCGGGCGCCCTGGAGGAGGCCAGGCGCTCGGTGCGCTCGCTGCTCGTCGAAGAGAATCTGCCGGGCCTCTCGGTCGCCGTCGCCGTGGATGGCGAGATCGTCTGGGCCGAGGGCTTCGGCTGGGCCGACGTTGAGCGCCGCGCGCCGGTGACGCCGCTCACGCGGTTCCGTCTCGGCGCCCTCTCAAAACCGCTGACGGAGCCGTCGCCCTGCTTCACGACCGCGGGCGCATCGACCTCGATGCCCCGGTCCAGACGTATGTCCCCGCGTATCCCCCGAAGCAGTGGGCGGTCACCACGCGCCAGTTGATGGGCGACGTCGCGGGCGTCCACCGCATCCGCGGTGACAACAACGACGCAATGCCTGGCCGCCACTGCGCGAGCCTCGACGAGGCGCTGGCGCTCTTCGCCGGTGAACCGCTGCTGTTTCGGCCGGGGACCGAGTACCGCTACTCGATCTACGGCTGGGTCCTATTCCCCGCAGCTATGCGTACCGGCCTGGGCGTGGAAGTGGCGTCGCCGGCGCCGTACTCCTGTCTTGCCGGCGCGGGCGCGTTCCTCTCCACGCTATCGGATCTGGTGCGGTTCGGGTCTGCGATGCTGAAGCCCGGGCTGCTGAAGGCCGAGACGATCGCCGCGGGCGGCACCATCTCGCTCATGATGTTCCCGGATCTCGGCCTGGTGATTGCCGCCCCATCCAACGTGACGCATGCCAAGGGCGTTGCCCCGCTCGGCCAGAAGGTCGCGGAGGCGTTCGCGAGACCGGCCGAGGGAGCCGATTCGATCGACCGCCAACCGGTTTAGCAGCAGGCAGTTGGAGGCTCCGAGCCACTAGGCCGCCGTCACAAGATCTCCTGGCCGCCGAAAGCGACGCGACCGGTTTGAACAGTCGCCAGAACCAGCTATCGGCCCTTGGGACGGAGGCCCCCCTCTCGCCTCACTTGAGCCCCGCGCCGGCCTTGCTCACCGGAATCTCACGCAACGCTCACACACCCGTGAAGACCCGGCGGGGTCCCCCAGGCGATCCTTCTGCACGACACCGGCGACCGCCGGCCGCAGAGGACGAGGAGGACACCGATATGAGTGACGACGCGGTTTCGGGGCAAGGGGGTGGCGGGCGGATCGAAGACGAACGAGTCGGCCACGGCACCTCCGACGGGCACTCCGACAGTGGCGTCATTGGACAGGCGCTCGTGGGGGTGGCTGGCCTCTACCCCGTGCCACCCGTCTCGGTCACGGCGTTGCTCGTGGCGGGCGTGGTCCTCGGCGCGGTGGGCGACGGGCTGCTGCGCGCTCCCGGCCCCCCAGGTCTGAACCTGTCGCTGTGGGTCGGGTCGGTCGCGGTCGCCGCGCTCGCGCTGCACCGCCGCGCGGCTCTCGCACTGGACCGCGAGCGCGTCGCGTGGCTGCTGATCGGCGTGGTGTTCGCGGCCGGCCTCTCGTGGCGCGACGCTCCGCCGCTGAAGCTGCTCGCGCTTGGCTGCGCGACGTTGACCTTCGCACTCGCGGCTCATCGTCTCGCCGCGTCGTGGGTGCGTCGCGCGGGCGTGCTTCGATACGCCGGCGCGCTGGCGCTGGGCGCACTGCACGGGTGGACGGCCGCGGCGCTCGCGCTTGTGGATGCGACCCTCCCCACCCCGCGTGTCGAGACCGGCCGCACGGCCGGGTGGCGCCGTGCCGCGGCCGTCGCGCGCGGCCTCGTGATCGCCACGCCGCTCGTCGTGGTGTTCGGGGCGCTGTTCATGTCGGCCGACGCCGTGTTCGCGGAGCTCGTGGCGAATGTCCTTCGTTTCGACTTCGAGTGGATCGCGGGTCACATCCTGCTGTTCTCGATCCTTGCCTGGCTCTCGACCGGGTATCTGCGCGGCTTTCTGACGGGCACGGAGCTGCCGCCCCTTCGCGCCCTCTGGCGGGACGGTGCAGTGGACCGCTATGCGGCACGTAATGAAGATTCTGTTCTCGTTGTATCGCCACTGGGGGCGCCGCATGGCGGTCCAAGGCGCGCGGAGCGCGCCGAAGAGACACTGCCAACCAGCCGAGGGGCTCTGCCCGGGATATCAAGGGGCGGAGCCCCCTGGCTGGGTGCCCTCACGCCGAAACGCCCCACGCTCGGGATGACGGAAGGCGCGACGGCGCTGGCGGCGCTCAACATGCTGTTTCTTGCCTTCGTCATCGTGCAGTTCCGGTATCTCTTCGGCGGCGACACGCTCGTCCAGGTGACGCCCGATCTGACGTACGCCGGGTACGCGCGGCGCGGCTTCTTCGAGCTGGTCTTCGCGGTCGTCCTCGTCGTGCCGGTCCTGCTCGCGGCCGACTGGCTCCTCGAACGTCGCAGCCGGCGCGGCGACCTCGTGTTCCGCAGCCTCGCCGGCGTGCAGATCGGGCTCGTGCTCGCGGTCGCGGCGTCCGCGTTCCAGCGGCTGCGCCTCTATCACGCCAGCTACGGGCTCACTGAGTCGCGGCTCTACGCGATGGTGCTGCTGATCTGGATCGGCGCGATG
>Ga0209640_10001257_pt1 | contig 21223 bp, 19 predicted proteins | sample RifCSP10_1_FD_184018 | JGI IMG/M metagenome (GOLD analysis project Ga0209640, IMG submission 184018) | Soil microbial communities from Rifle, Colorado - Rifle CSP2_sed 10_1 (SPAdes) (version 2) | ecosystem: Environmental > Terrestrial > Deep subsurface > Rock core/Sediment | place: Rifle...
GGCAGACGCGGCGTCGAAGATCTGCTGCGCGTGCTGCCAATGCCGGTGGCAGACCTGCTGGATGACTGGTTCGAGTGCGATGCGTTGAAGGGTGTGCTCGGCGCGGCCGGAATCATGCATGCGCGGCACGGCCCGCGCGCGAGCGGCACGGCATTCCGGCTGCTCCATGAACACGTCGGAAACCCCGCCGGCGTATTCCGGCAGCCGCGCTCGAACGTCGGGCGCGTGTTGCAGGGCCTGCCAGGTGTCGAGATTCGCCGCGGCGCGGAAATTGCGCGCATCACGGTGCGCGAGGAACGCGTCGCCGGCGTCGTCCTGGCAGACGGAAACGAGATCCCGGCGCTCGTCGTCGTCTCCGGACTGGACCCGCGGCGGACGCTCACCGAGCTGGTGGATCCGGGATGGCTCGATCCGGCATTTGCGCGCACCGTGCGCAATATCCGCTGCCGGGGCGTCGTCGCGCGCGTCGCGCTTACGCTCGAGCGCGAGCCCGGATTCTCCACGCTGGTCGTGGCGCCCTCGCTCGACTATCTCGAACGCGCCGCCGATGACGCGAAGTACGGCCGCATCTCGGCGGCGCCGTACCTGGAAGCGCGCAGCGATCGCTCCCGTGGCGGCGGAGGGCACTGTGTGGATGTGCATGCGCAGTACGCGCCGTACGCGCTCGCTGGCGGCGGATGGAACGATACGTGCCGCGCGGCGCTGGGACGCGCGGTGGTGGAGTGCCTTGCGCAACATGCGCCGGCAATCGCTGCCGCCACAGTGGAGCAAAGCGTGCATTCGCCTCGCGATCTCGAGCAGGTGTACGGTTATCCCGAAGGCCAGGCACACCACGCGGAGCTTGCGCTCGATCAGGCATTCTGGATGCGCCCGGTGCCGGATTTGGCGCAGTATGCAACGCCGATTCGCGGCCTTTACTTGTGTGGCATGGCCACGCACCCCGGCGCCGGCGTGAACGGCGCATCCGGCGCAAACGCTGCGCGCGCAATCGCGCGCGACCTTGCGCGGCGGCGCAACGCCTGAAATTCGGCGCGGGGCAACGCACCGCATCGTCGGAGCGGCCCGCCGGCGCGCCCTGATACAATCGCCCGCGGCAGAAAGAACCCATGCAAGGAGCGCAACTGCGGGCTGACGGAAGTTTGGCGAGATTTTGCGCGCGTCTCGTGCGGTGGCTGGCCGCAAGCATGTGCGCGCTCGCGTTCGCCGGCTGCGGTGAGAAGGTGCCACAGGTGCCGCGCCTCGCTCCATCGGACGTGATCGTCGCGTTCGGCGACAGCCTCACCTTCGGCACCGGGGCGGCGGAGCCGGAAAGCTATCCGGCAGTGCTGGCGTCCTTGGTCGGACAGCCGGTGGTGCGCTCGGGCGTGCCGGGCGAGGTGACGGCACAAGGCCTGCAACGGTTGCCCGAGGTCATCGACGAGCACCGCCCGCGGCTCGTGATCGTGTGTCTGGGCGGCAACGACATGTTGCGCAAGGTGGGCGAGGCCGAGATCCGTTCCAATCTCAGGGCCATCATTCGCACGCTCAAGGATCGGGGCGTCGCGGTCGTGCTCATAGGGGTCCCCAAACCGGCGCTGATCACAGGGACGGCGGAATTCTATGCCGAGATCGCCAGGGAGTTTGGCATTCCCTACGAGGGCAAGGTGGTCACTGCGGTGCTCTACGCCCCCGACATGAAGGCGGATCCCATCCATCCGAACGCCAAGGGTTACCGGCGCATGGCCGAGGCCGTCGCCGAACTCCTGAGAAAGGCCGGCGCGATATGAAACTCATGACTCGTGACCCGGCGTGACTGGTTGGGCGTGACCGATAGGGCGTGAATCGTAGCGCGGCAATCCCCTGCCGCGAACGAAGCCGGCAAAGGATTGCCGGCCTACGGCTTCACATGTCACGCATTCCAAAAAATGAGCACGAATGGGATCTCAACAACTTGAGGGTGGTCGCGAACGCGCTTAATGTCCCGCTCGCGTTAGCCCTCGCCGGGGACGCCGCGGGCGAGCCACGACGCGACGGACGCCTTCAAATTTGCACGTTCCGCTTCGGTGATGCCTGAGGGGTCAAAGCGATAGCGGCAATGCATTTCGACTATCCCGGGCAACTCACTTGTGTCGAATGGCGCATCGGCGCGTACCCGTTGCGCCCAGTCGGTCACCGTTTCGCCCAGCCCGCGTCCCCAGCCGGCCACGGCAAGCCGCTTCTCGATCAGGTAGAGTTCGGAATCCGAGCCTGGCCATGCGGGACCGCGGGCCGGCGCGTGTGCCGCGGATCGGCCGGTAATCTTGCGGCTGCGGTAGAGGCGCCACGCGAGCCACAACACGAACGGCGACAGGGTCACCGCGGCTGCCGGGACCAGGTAGTCGCCACTGCGCGCCCAGGCCCGGGCGGCACGAAACCGGAGCCACGACCAGAGATCGCCCACGGCAGACCACGCCGGCGCGGCGGCAGCCTCGACTGCGAACCACTCGGGGGGCGTCGTATCCACGTCAATCCATGCGCCCGCCACATGGGCGCGCGCCCAGGCGTGTGCGTGGCGCTGGCGCACGAGCCAGGCGTTTTCGAGCGCGCTGTATTCCTGGACGGCGAAGCCCGTCGCATAGCGCGCGGGCACGCCCGCCGAGCGGAGCAGCAGCACGGTCGCCGTTGCGAAATACTCGCAGTGTCCGGCACGGGTGCGGCGCATGAAATCGACGATGGGCGACTGATGTTCCGCGGGCTTTGCCTGAAACGTCGCGTATTGAAAGTTCTCGCGAAAATGGCGCCGTATGCGCTCGACGACCGCTGCAGCGGATAAACCGGCAAGCCCGAGTTCGGCGGCAACCTGCGCGATGTGCTCGCCTTCCGCGCGAGCGGCGCGCAGGTCCTCCGCCACGGGCGGGCCATCCAGCGCGCGTTCCGGCGCAAACGCCGCCACGTAACTGAAGAAGCCCGGATCGCGTTCGATCTGCACGGCGCCGAGGATGTTGCGCGTGACCCGCCGCGCCTGCAACTGTTCCACTGCGACGGTGCCCGCCGGCAGGCTCAACACCGGGTTCATCTGCGGCGAAAAGTCGTGTATCAATATGCGCTCCGCGGCCCGCGCATCCGGCGCCAACGTCCAGCTCCTTCCTCGCTCGCCGGAATGAATCGCGAAAAACGGCGCGCCGTGCGCGATCCAGGAAGCCGCGGCGTAGGTGTTGTAGCTCGCCCGATGCAGCAGGCGAGGCGGTTTCCCCCCGGCCTCCCGGGTCACCCGCAGCACGATGGCATCCGACTGCTTGAGTTCGCCGATATGCCCGATGTCGGTCATGCTGCGATAGGGGTTGGTGCGCGAGCCCGTTCCCGCGATCCAGTCCGGCACCGCGCCCTCGAGCCACAATTGCAGCCCGTGCAGCCCGTGCTGTACGCCGTATCCGAGCGCGAGCGCGCAGGCGAGCGCCGCCACCCAGCCCAGCACCGGGAAGGAACGTGTGCGCATCAGTACGAGCGGCCAGGCCACGAGCAGCGCTACCGCCCCGTAGAAGGTCTCGCCACGCACATTGGCTGCGCTCGCTGCGAGCATCCAGACGGCAAAGTACGGGAACGACGGATCGAATCGCACCGGGCGGCGCGGCGGATTCCGGCGCATAGTCCAGAACAGGACGCTCAGGTCGAGGTCTCTTTCGGTGCCGTAAGCGTGGACGAGCGCGAGAGGCAGCATCGCCAGCGGTAACCACTGGAACACGAGGATGATGGCCCGCGGATTGCCGTAGGTGACGAACAGATAACCGCCGAGCACCACCATCAGAACGGTGCAGAAATCAGCCACGCGGTACAGTTGTGCGCTCGCGAAATCCCAGCGCAAGGGGAGGAAGGGGGCTGCGCCGAGCACCAGCGCCACCGGGACCGCCACGGTCCAGGCTTCCGTCTGCCACCCCCAGAACAGCACCGAGGCGGCCAGCATGACGGGCGGCATCGTCATAAGCGCGCAAGCCCTTCCTGAATCCGGCCCGGCGTCAAGACATGCAACCACGCCGGCGCTGCCGGCACCGCCTGCGCGCTGACTGAGAGCGCGAGCAGGGGCAGCCCCAATGCCTGCAGCCGCCGCGTGAACTCAGCGCGCGCCTCATCCCATCCGAGGAGTATCAGTATGCATCCGGAGAGCGCGGCGCGGCGCGCCAGTATGGCGTCCTGCAGCACGCGGATCGGCTTGTCGCGGCAGGGCTGCACCCCGGCAAGCACCTCGAGCAGACCACCGGTCGAGAGCTGCCCGCGGCCGGCGGTGTAACAATACGACTGCGCTCCGACGAACATGAGATCGAGCAAACACTCCCTGGTATTGACGGTGTAGGCGAACGACGCCGCGATCGATACCGCCTCCTCAAACGCGCTCGTGTCGTCCGAGGCGGTGAAGCTGTCCAGCACCAGCGCGTGGCGCTCGAAGAATTCGTCCTGGTACTCCTTGACGATGGGCGCCCCGACGCGCGCGAAACTGCGCCAGTGGATGCGCTGCAGGGGATCGCCGGGCCGGTATTCGCGCAGCCCCATGAACTCCTCCGATTCGCCGACCGATGCTGCAAGCGCGACGCCGCCGGGCTGGTATTTGCGCGAGCCCGGGAGCGCGAACTGGGGCAGCGCGTAGCGGCGCGGCAACACCAGCAGATTGGCGCCGCTCCTGACGGTAAGGAGCGAGTTGCATAATGCCAGGGGATCGGCACGCGCCAGCGTCAGCCCGGTGAAATTCTGGCTGCCGCGGCGCAGCGCCTCGCCGCGCATGACCACTTCAACCGTGCCGCGGGGCGCGAGCGTGGGCACGGGCTGCTCACCGACCTCGACCACCGCGCGCGCCGCGATCAGGCGTTTCCACGCACGGTAGGTCGGAAATTTGAGTTGTGCGCGAAAGGTGAAGTAATCGGGGCGCGGGTCGGCCAGAACTTCCCGGACCGTCACGCCGTCCCGGGGCGTGTCCGCGCGGTTCGTCACGGCCACCCGGTAAGTAAAAGACTCGCCAACCGTCGCGAGGCGCGGCAAAAAGCGCTCCACCGTAAAGCGTTCGCGCAGCAGCCACGCGCTCAGTCCCGCGACCGCCAACAACCCGGCTGCAAGCGCAAAGATCCTGTAGGCAACGGTCTGAGTGGTGTCGATGCCGAGGGCGGCGCTTGCGACCAGCACCCCGGCGACCAGCATGCCGGCGCGCGTAAGGCGCCGCGTGAGCCAGTAGCCGATGCCCGCGACCGTGCGGAACACGAGATGGGAAAACCGCCACATCAGCTAGGATTCTTTCGGATTACGTGCCGACAGAATCCTTAAGCAAGACCGAGTACCCGCAAATATGCAAAGCGATTCCGGAAAGATGTGTTGTATTCCGGTATCGTGTGCGAGAGCGGCCAAGCAATAGGACATTCGATTCAACCTCACGCCGTATTTTCATCCGGTCTTGCATATAGCAGCCTGTCGAGGCGTCAGGTCTGACAGGATGCTATCCGGGGACGGGCACCGATTGCAAAATGTCTGCCACGATGCCCTGCGTCGTGACGCCGGAGAACTTGGCCTGGGGATCGAGCACGAGCCGGTGCGCGAGCACCGGCACCGCCACGTCGCGGATGTGGTCCGGTCTCACGTAATCATCGCCGCGCACCAGCGCGAGGGCCTGCGCGAGACGCGAAAGCGCAAGCGAGGCGCGCGGGCCGGCGCCGAGCTGCACGGCCGGCGCCGCGCGGGTGGCGCGCGCGAGCTCCACCGCGTAGCGCCTCAATTCCGCGCTGACGCGCACCTCACGCGCGCAGCGCCTGAGCCAGCGCACTTCTTCGATGCTGATGCAGGCTGCGATCGACTCCAGGGGATGACGCTGCTCCTGGGCGGCGACGATTTCGACTTCGGCTTCGGCCGTCACGTAGCCCAAGCTCAGGCGCACCGCGAAACGATCCATCTGCGCCTCCGGCAGCGGGTAGGTGCCGCGGAATTCGACCGGGTTCTGGGTCGCGATGACAAAGAACAGCTCATCCAGCGCGTGGGTCTTGCCCTCGATGCTCACCTGCCCCTCCCCCATCGCCTCGAGCAGCGCCGACTGCGTGCGGGGGCTCGCGCGGTTCACTTCGTCGGCAAGCAGTATCTGGGTGAAAATCGGCCCGGAATGAAACTGAAACGACTGATCCCGGGGATTGAATACCGAGACGCCGAGGATGTCGGAGGGAAGCAGGTCGGGAGTGAATTGCACGCGCTTGAAGCCCGCGCCGATACTGCGGGCGAGCGCCTTGGCGAGCGTCGTCTTGCCGGTACCCGGATTGTCCTCCAGCAATACATGGCCGCCGCCCAGGAACGCCGCCAGCACCTGCTGTATCGTGCGGGTCTGCCCCGACATCACGCGTTCGATGTTGGCGCAGATCCGCGCGGCAAGTTGTGGCGGTTGCACCTTCGGTACGGCACCAGCGTCGTCCATCGTTCCTCCTTGACCCGCGCAGGTTACTCTATCACGCCCGCCGGCCATCCAATCGGGCGGGTGGAGGCAGGAGCGGACGCAGACGCCGCGCCGTGGCTCAGGGTGCGCTGCCGAAATTGCGCACACCAGTGGACGATCGAGTGACTTCCGAGGTTCAGCGTTCGCGGACGCCGGTATAGAACTGCGGCCAGCGCTCAAGCACGGCCTCGGAATCGTCCTTGTAGACGTGGCAGGAATTAAGCTGATACGGCTTCTTCAGTAGCGGCCTGCCGGCGTCGCGCGCCTGCCGCGCGCGGCCCGTCGCCTGGAACGCGGTGGTGCCGAGCGGGCCCAGCAGCTCGACGAGGTGCGTGCAGCCCTTCACGCCTCCCAGGCGCGCGGCAATCTCCCTGCGCCATCCGGCACCGATTTTTACGCCGGCGAGGGCCTTGAAATTGATCGCGATATCCCCGCAGATCGGGTACGGGCCGTCGTCGGTCCTTGCCTCGGCGTTGTGGATCCTCATGTCGAGATCGATGGTGAGGCGCAGCCACATGTTGTGCACCGGTTCGCCCGCCTTGCGTTCGCGCCCGCCGTGGCGGCGCGTATGGGAATAAGTCTTGGTGTCCACCAGGTGCGCTTCAATGTCCCACAGGCCGTCCTCGCGCTCGTAGCCCTTGCATTCGATGGCGCGCGTGTGGATCAGCTTGCGGGGGGCGGGTTGGGATAACGGCATGTACGGGACTCCGATGCGGATCAATCCATGATGCGGGCGCCGGCTGCAACGGTGCGACGCGCCTGGAGGTGCTGCATGACGCGCCTTCTTTCTTGCGGCGTGTAGCGCATCCAGAATGAAATCTCGTCCAGCGTGCGATAACAGCCGCAACAGTAGCCCGTCGCCGGGTCGATGACGCACACGCGCACGCACGGGGACTCGTTGGCGGCGTCATCCGGCGTCATCACGCGGCCCTGGCTTTGATGGCGCGTGCTGCTCTCGAATGCGTGGGGCGGCCCAGTGTGTCGCAGATGACGTCACCGGCGGCGATGAGCCTTTCGAGATCGGTTCGTTCTGCAGGCCGTTGCGCGGCCCGACCTCGACGAGTTTGACTCATTGCGGCAGATTCATCTCGTCCTCTTCCCCCGGTCTGGCGCAGGCGGCTCGACCCAGGACGGACGGCGTTTTTCCAGAAATGCGGAAAGTCCTTCCTGTGCCTCGGGGGTTGCGCGGATCGCGGCGATGCGGCGGGCGGTTTCGTCCACGACCGCATCGTCGATCTGCGCGCGCGCGCTCACCGGGATCAGCGCCTTGATGGCGGCGACCGCCATCGGGCCGCTCGTTTGCAGTTGCGCCAGCATGCGTTCGATCGCGGTGTTGAGTTCATCCCCTTGGACGACGTCGTGCACCAGCCCGATGCGTGCGGCTTCGGCGGCGTCGAATTCCTCGCCGGAGAGCATATAGCGGCGCGCCATGCGCTCACCGATCGCAGCGATCACGTACGGGCTGATCATCGCCGGGATGATGCCGAGTTTGACCTCCGATAATCTGAACGTTGCATCGCGCGAGGCGATGGCAATGTCGCAGGCAGCGACCAGCCCCACCCCGCCGCCGCGCACCGCGCCATGCACGCAGGCGATGGTCGGCTTCCCGAGCGAGTTGAGCGTGTGAAACATGCGCGCGGACTGTTGCGCGAGCCGGAAATTCTGCCGGTGCGAGTAGGTCGCGCTTTCCTTCATGTGCCCGATATCGGCGCCAGCGCAAAAACTCCGGCCCGCGCCGAGGAGCACTACCGCGCGCACCGTGAGATCCGCTTCGAGGCGGCGCAGGTGTTCCGTCAGTTCCTCCACCATCTCCGGATCGAAGGCGTTGTGCGCCTCGGAACGGTTGAGGATCACCGTCGCGTTGCCGTGCTCATCGATCCGGGAAAGAATCTTCTGCGCCATGCGCCGTCGCCATTCCGCGGGCGGGATTATACGCGGTGATCCGTCCCGCACGCCCGGCGCGGCGAATGGCGCGGCTAGGACCGCCGTCCTTACGCCCGGTCGAGTTCTGCCCGGTAGCGATCGAGCATGGCATGGCCGAAGCAGGCGAAGACGACACGCTCAATGGCAGGGTGGGTTGCGAGCCCCGCGGCGCATTCGCGAACCGCAACGCGCACGGCCTCTGCCAGCGGGTAACCGTAAGCGCCGCAACTGATCGCGGGAAACGCAAGCGTACGCACGCCGTGTTCCGCGGCAAGCGCGAGACTCGTGCGGTAGCACGACGCGAGCAACTCCGGCTCGTGCCGCCGGCCTCCCCCCCACACGGGGCCCACCGTATGGATCACGTACTTGGCAGGCAAGCGGTAGCCCAGGGTGATCTTGGCCTGACCGGTCTCGCATCCACCCAGGGTGCGGCATTCGGCGAGGAGGTCTGGACCCGCGGCGCGATGGATGGCGCCATCGACTCCTCCGCCTCCGAGCAGCGTGGTGTTCGCGGCATTGACGATCGCGTCCACCTGCAGGGTCACGATATCGGCTTCAAACGCTTCGAGCGTCCCGGCCATGGTCACCAGCCCCTGGTTGCGAGCCACCGGTCCACCTGGTCGAGGCGGTCCGAGCCCCAGAACGGCTCACCGTCCACGATCACGTACGGCGAGCCGAAAACGCCCCGTTCGATCGCCGCGTCGACTTCGTTTTTCAACCGCTCTTTCACTGCCGGATCATTGAGGGCATGCAGCAGTTCCTCGCGGTTGAGCCCCAGCTTGGCGGCGACGTTGGCGGTGACCTCGGGATTCGAGATGTCCCGGTCTTCGGCGAAATACGCCCGATACAATGCCTGCGCCAGCGTCCGGCCCTGCGCGCCGTCGCGGTCGGCAACCCAGTAGTAGGCTCGGCTCGGCGCCTGACCGGCGATCGGAAACTTCGTCGGCAGTCTGAAAGGCATGCCGAAGAGGCGCGCCGAGCGCGCCAGATCGTGTTTGGCGTAGCTGCCCTTGAGCGGTATCGTGGGCAGCGGCTGCTGGCCGGTGATCTTGAATACCGCCCCGAGCAGGATCGGGCGCCACACGACGCTACGGCCGTGCTTTGCGGCGATCTCCTCGATCCTGGCGCTGGCGAAATACCCGTAGGGCGACGAGAAATCGAAATAGAAATCGATCGGAGCGGTCATACGGTTTTCCTTCAAATGGCGACGATGCAATCAAGATTTCCCATCTTCGGCTGACGCGGCGAGGCCGAAGTGTAGGATCGAACTCCATGACACTACCTATTACGTCAACGGAATGCATTTGAAAAATTCTCGACGATGAGCGAAAATATTATTATTAATAATATGCAGTTATATCGTTCGAACGACGATTGTTATTACGTTAACGTTAACGTTAATATAGGGATATGAATGGTACCGATCTCACGCTGCCTTTTGTCCTTCCTTGTTTGCATTGCTCGCAATCAGCCGCTGGCACTGGCCCGAGAAGAAGGTGATCTCATTGAGCATCACCGCTATGTCCTCGCGCTGCTGCTCCAGGGTGGCGCGACGCTTCTCAAGCTTGGCAAGGAACTCCATCAGTTGCCCCTTCTCGTCCTTCGCGAGGTCATACAGCTGAAACAACTCCCGGATCTCGTTCAATGGGAATCCGAGTCGCTTGCCCCGAAGTGCAAGCTTGAGCCGCACCCGGTCACGATTGCTGAACACCCGTACCGCACCTTCCCGCTTCGGACTGAGGAGTCCCTGCTCCTCATAGTGGCGTATGGTGCGGGTGGTCACTGCGAATTCCCTGGCCAGGTCGCGGATCGAGTAGACGGCTGACATTGTGCTCTGCACTATAAAAGGTTAAGATTCAACTTCCTATAAGCATAAGTCCTCGTTTACGTAAACGTCAATGATTATGTGTGCCGTGGGCTTTCCTCTCAAAGCCGGTCTGGGGCGCTCTGCGCTCTTTTCTACTTGCGGCGGCGATGCCGCCTTTGCCCAGGCAGCCCATCACGTTTCCCGTCGCCGAGGATTGACTCGATGAGTGACAGTGAGCGGCGCAGCGAGGGCGCAGGATCGGATCCGGCTCACCTCGCCAGGCTTTACGCGGAGATCGCCCGGAACAGCGGTCAGGTGCTCACCCGCTATCTGGAACGCCGCGCCGACGCGCCAGCCACCGCCTTTACCGACGAACTTGGCATTGCGCGCGCGTTCTTCGAGGCCTGGGGCAGGATGCTCGCCGATCCGTTCCGGCTCGCCGAGACCCAGCTGAAGCTCTGGCAGGATTACGCCACCCTGTGGCAGAACTCGATGCTGAGGCTCATGGGCCAGCAGGCGAGACCGGTCGCGGAGCCTCCCAAGGGGGATCGCCGCTTCCGGCACGAGGATTGGGAGAACAACTTCTTCTACGATTACGTCAAGCAGTCGTACCTGATCGCCGCGAAGCACCTGCACAACGCGCTCGGCAATGTCGAGGGACTGGACGACAAGACCGGGAAGAAGGTCGACTTTTACACGCGGCAGTACATCGACGCCCTTTCCCCATCGAACTTCGTGCTGACCAACCCCGAAGTGCTGCGCGAAACGGTCAAGTCGGGCGGGGAGAATCTTGTCAAGGGGTTGAACAACCTGCTGGAAGACCTCGCGCGCGGCGACGGAGCCGAACTGCGCGTGCGCATGACCGACGCGTCCGCGTTTCGCCTCGGCGAGAACATCGCGGTGAGCCGGGGCAAGGTCGTATTTCAGAACGAACTGCTCCAGTTGATCCAGTACGATCCGCTCACGAGCGAAGTCTTTGCCCGGCCATTGCTGATCATCCCCCCGTGGATCAACAAGTACTACATTCTCGATCTGCGCGAGCACAATTCGTTCATCAAGTGGGCGGTCGAGCAGGGGCACACCGTGTTCGTGGTGTCGTGGGTCAATCCCGACCAGCGCCTTGCCCACAAGACCTTCGACGATTACCTCCAGGACGGCGCGCTCGCCGCGCTCGCTGCGGTGCGACGGGCGACGGGGAAAAAGGACGCGAATGTCATCGGCTACTGCCTCGGCGGAACGCTCCTCGCGTGCACTCTCGGCTACCTTGCGGGGACGAAGGAGAACGGCATTCACAGCGCGACGTTCTTCGTGTCGATGATCGATTTCGCGCGGCCCGGGGAGCTCGAAGTCTTCATCGATGAACAACAGGTTACGGCGCTCGAAGCGCGCATGAAACAGCGCGGCTACCTGGAAGGCTCGGAGATGGCGACAACCTTCAACATGCTGCGCGCCAACGACTTGATCTGGTCGTTCGTGGTCAACAACTACCTGATGGGACGCGACCCGTTCCCGTTCGACCTCCTGCACTGGAACTCGGATTCCACGCGCATGCCGGCCGCCATGCACAGCTTCTACCTGCGCAACATGTATCTCAAGAACCTGCTGCGCGAGCCCGGCGGCATCACGCTTTCCGGCGTGCCGATCGACGTCACCCAGGTAGCGGTGCCCGCGTATTTCATCTCGACGCTCGAGGACCACATCGCGCCTTGGAAGTCCACTTATGCGGGCGCCAGGCTACTCTCGGGGCCGGTGCGCTTCGTGCTTGGCGGCTCGGGGCACATCGCCGGCATCATCAATCCGCCCGCCGCGAACAAGTACTGCTACTGGGTCAACGAGCGGCTCCTGGAGAATCCCGACGCCTGGTTGCGCGATGCCGAACAGCATCCCGGATCGTGGTGGGTCGACTGGGGGCGCTGGGTCGCGCGCCGCGCCGGCGAGAAGGTGCCTGCGCGCGTGCCCGGGGCGCACGGGCTGAAAGCGATCGAAGACGCGCCGGGCAGCTACGTCAGGGTCCACGTCGAAAAGCACTAGAACCCGAGCGGCCGCCGGGCATTGCGCTCCGGCGCTCCGCGCGCCCGGGGCGGAAGTGACCCGCTTGACGCCGCCGATCGCGCGGGGATGGCATGACGGGAGTTGCGAAATGAGCTACGAGAACATTACGCTCGAACAACCGGAAGCCGGGGTCTTTCTGCTCACCCTGCGCCGCCCCCGGGCGCTCAATGCGCTCGACTCTGCGACGCTTGACGAACTCGCGCACGCAATCGCACGGGTCGCGGCGGACGAACAGGCGCGGGTGATGCTCATCACCGGCGCGGGCGAGAGGGCCTTTGTCGCTGGCGCGGATATCGGCGAGATGCAGAATTTCTCCCCGCGTGAGGCGCGTGCGTTCTCGGAAAAGGGCATGCGCGTCATGCGGGCACTGGAGGCGCTGCCGGTACCGGTAATCGCGCTGGTGAATGGCTATGCGCTGGGCGGCGGCTGCGAGATTGCGCTCGCCTGCGACTGGATCCTCGCCGCCGAGAACGCCGCGTTCGGCCAGCCGGAGGTGAGTCTCGGCATCCCCCCCGGCTTCGGGGGCACGCAGCGCCTGCCGCGCCGGGTGGGCCGCGCGCTTGCGCTCGAACTGCTGACGACGGGGCGCCAGATGAAAGCGGACGAGGCGCTGCGCGTCGGCCTCGCGAACCACGTGTATCCGGCGTCGGAACTGGTGCAACGGGGCCGCGAGATGGCGCGTGCGATCGCCTCCAAAGGCCCGCTCGCGGTGCGGCTTGCGAAGGAGGCCGCGCGGCGCGGGGAGAACCTCGATCTCGGGAACGCCTGTGCGCTCGAGACGAGCCTGTTCGCGCTCGCGTGCGCCACGTCGGACCAGAAGGAAGGCATGCGCGCGTTCCTGGAAAAACGCACACCGCAGTTCCAGGGGAAGTGACCGCTCGCCCGCTGCGAGCGTGCAATGTCTCTCTCCCGCGGGGCAGGCCCCGCAGGGGGCGATGCTATAATCGCCTCCCCCCGGTTCAGCGCATCACGAGTGCAGCGAGTCCGCCCAACCAGCCTCACGAAGGGTGAACGCCATGGACATGAGAGACATCGTTCCTGACGCGGATCCGCAGGAGACGCGAGAGTGGCTGGAGGCGCTCGAGTCGGTGCTCGAAAGCGAGGGCCCCGAGCGTGCTAATTTCCTGCTGGAAAAACTGGTCGACCGGGCGCGCCGCTCGGGTGCGTACATCCCGTATAACGCCAACACGGCGTACATGAATACGATCCCGACGTCGCAGGAAGCACGCTCGCCGGGGGACGCCGAACTCGAATACAAGATCCGCTCGCTGGTGCGCTGGAACGCGCTCGCGATGGTGGTGCGCGCGAACAAGGAATCGTCCGAATTGGGCGGACACATCGCAAGCTTCGCCTCGGCTGCCACTCTCTACGACGTCGGATTCAACCACTTTTTCCGCGCCGCCAACGAAAGCTTCGGCGGTGATCTCGTCTACCTGCAGGGCCACTCGGCGCCCGGCATCTACGCCCGGGCCTACCTGGAAGGCCGCATCACCGAAGAACAGCTCGACCACTTCCGGCGCGAAGTGGAAGGCAAGGGCCTGTCGTCCTATCCGCATCCCTGGCTCATGCCGGAATTCTGGCAGTTTCCGACGGTGTCGATGGGGCTCGGCCCGCTGATGGCGATTTACCAGGCGCGCTTCATGCGCTACGTCAAGGACCGCGGCATCGTGCAGGCGCAGGGGCGCAAGGTATGGGCATTCATGGGTGATGGCGAAATGGACGAGCCGGAGTCCATGGGCGCGATCTCGCTTGCGGGCCGCGAGCGGCTCGACAACCTGATCTTCGTCGTCAACTGCAATCTGCAGCGGCTTGACGGGCCGGTGCGCGGCAACGGCAAGATCATCCAGGAGCTCGAGGCGCACTTTCGCGGCGCGGGCTGGAACGTGATCAAGGTGATCTGGGGGTCGTACTGGGATCCGCTGTTCATGCGTGACAAGAGCGGCATTCTGTTGAAGCGCATGGAGGAATGCGTCGACGGCGACTACCAGACTTTCAAGTCGAAGGACGGCGCCTACGTCCGCAAGCATTTCTTCGGCAAGTACCCCGAGCTCGCGGACATGGTTGCGACCATGTCCGACGACGATATCTGGCGCCTCAACCGCGGCGGCCACGACCCGCACAAGATCTACGCCGCGTACGCCGCCGCGATGAAACACGCCGGCGAGCCCACGGTAATTCTGGCCAAGACCATCAAGGGCTACGGCATGGGCGAGGCCGGCGAGGGTCAGAACATCACCCATCAGCAGAAGAAGATGGGCACCACCTCGATCAAGGCGTTTCGCGACCGCTTCGCGATTCCCATCCCGGACGAGAAACTCGAGGAAGTCCCGTTTTACCGTCCGCCGGAGGACAGCCCCGAGATGCGGTATCTCAGGGAGCGCGTCGCCGCGATGGGCGGCTTGCTGCCGGCGCGCCGCAGGAAGGCGGCGCCGCTGGAGGTTCCCGCGCTCACGGCGTTCGAGCAGCAGTTGAAAGGCACCGAGGGGCGCGAGATTTCAACCACGATGGCGTTCGTGCGGATTCTCAACACCATCATTCGCGACAAGAAGGTCGGCCGCTTCGTCGTGCCCATCGTCCCCGACGAATCGCGCACCTTTGGCATGGAGGGCATGTTCCGCCAGCTCGGCATTTATTCCCATGTCGGGCAGCTCTACACGCCGCAGGATGCCGACCAGCTGATGTTCTACAAGGAAGACAAGAACGGCCAGATCCTGCAGGAGGGCATCAACGAGCCCGGCGCGATGTCGTCATGGATTGCCGCCGCCACTTCCTACAGCACCAACGGCGTGTCGATGATCCCGTTCTACACCTTCTACTCGATGTTCGGCTTCCAGCGCGTCGGCGATCTCGCGTGGGCGGCGGGCGACATGCGAGCGCGCGGGTTTCTCATGGGGGCAACAGCCGGGCGCACGACGTTGAACGGAGAAGGGCTGCAGCACGAAGATGGCCACAGCCACGTGCTCGCATCCGCGATCCCGAACTGCATGTCGTACGACCCCACCTTCGCCTACGAGCTGGCGGTCATCATCCAGGATGGCCTGCGCCGGATGTACCGGGAGCAGGAGGACATTTTCTATTACATCACGGTGATGAACGAGAACTACGCCCACCCGGCGATGCCGGAAGGCGTCGAGAAGGGCATCCTGAAAGGCATGTACCTGTTGAGCGAGGGCCGCGCGACGAAGAACCAGCCGCGGGTGCAATTGCTGGGTAGCGGCACGATCCTGCGCGAGGTGATCGCCGGCGCGCAGCTCCTGGAGACGGACTTCGGCATCGCAGCGGATATCTGGAGCGCCACCAGCTTCAACCAGTTGCGCCGCGACGGCCTCGAGACCCAGCGCTGGAATCTTCTGCACCCCGAACAGGAGCCGCGCCTGAGCCACGTCGAGCAATGTCTCAAGGATCGCACGGGGCCGGTGGTGGCGGCGACGGACTATATGAAGATTTTCGCAGATCAGGTGCGCGCTTTCCTGCCCACCCACAGCTACGCCGTTCTCGGCACCGACGGCTTCGGCCGCTCGGATACGAGGCGGCAGCTGCGCAAGTTCTTCGAGGTCGACCGGCATTACGTGGCGGTGGCGGCGTTGAAGGCGCTCGCCGATGCGGAAGCGGTGCCGCGGCGGAAGGTGACCGAGGCGATCGGGAAGTACGGCATCGAAGCAGACAAGCTGAATCCGGCGACAGTCTAACCGCAGGAGCGAGGAGCGAGGAGCGAGGAGTGAGGAATGAGGATTGAGTTGGTTTATGCCTGCACCATGCGCTTTCCCCCCGATCCTCGATCCTCGATCCTCAATCCTTGGAATCGTGCATGAGCAATCTGGTGGAAGTGAAAGTCCCCGACATCGGCGACTTCAAGGATGTGCCGGTGATCGAGGTGCTGGTCAAACCGGGCGAGGCGGTGAGCAAGGAGGCCTCGCTCGTCACGCTCGAATCGGACAAGGCGACGATGGAGGTGCCGTCGCCCGCGGCGGGCGTGGTGAAGGAGCTCAAGGTGAAGGTCGGCGACAAGGTGTCCGAGGGCGCCCTGGTGCTGATACTCGAAGCGGCCGATGTAGCCGCAGCGGCGCCGCAGCACGTGCAGGCGCCCCCCCCGGCACAGCAGGTCGCACGGCCGGCGGCAGTTACGCCTGCGGGAAGCCCCGCGCCAGCAGCGTCGGCGGCGCCCCCTCACCCTCAATCCCTCTCCCGGGGGGAGAGGGGGGCGTCGAGCGCGTCCGATGACGCGCAAATTCGGATGGCGCACGCGAGTCCCGCGGTACGACGCCTCGCGCGCGAATTCGGCGTCGATCTCGCGCGCGTGTCAGGCACCGGTCCCAAGGCGCGCATCCTCAAGGAAGACGTGCAGAGTTACGTGAAGGCCGAACTCACGCGGCCGCGCGCCGCGGGATCCGGTGTCGGGTTCAACCTGGCGCCGTTGCCGCAGGTGGATTTCGCCAGGTTTGGCCCGATCGAGACGAGGGCGCTCACGCGCATCAGGAAGCTTTCGGGCGCCAACCTGCACCGCAACTGGGTCAGCATCCCGCACGTGACCCAGCACGATGAAGCGGACATCACGGAGCTGGAGGCGTTTCGCAAGTCGCAGGCCGACGAGGCTAAGAAGAGCGGCATCAAGTTCACCATGCTGGGCTTCCTGATGAAGGCCGCGGTGGTGGCGCTCAAGCAGTACCCGGAGTTCAACGCCTCGCTTTCGGCCGACGGCGAAAGCCTCGTGCTCAAGCAGTACTATCACATCGGCATCGCGGTCGATACCCCGAACGGCCTGGTGGTGCCGGTGATACGCGACGCCGACAAGAAAGGGCTGCTGGAGATTGCGAAGGAACTGGGCGCGGTGAGCGAGCGCATGCGCGCCGGCAGGATCGCGCCGGCAGACCTGCAGGGCGGCTGCTTTTCGATCTCGAGCCTCGGCGGCATCGGCGGCACGCTCTTCACGCCGATCATCAACGCACCCGAGGTCGCGATCCTGGGCGTCGGCAAGGCGGTTGTGAAAGGCGTATGGGACGGCGAGAAATTCGCGCCGCGCCTGCTGCTGCCGCTGTCGCTTTCGTACGATCACCGGGTGATCGACGGAGCCCAGGGCGCGCGCTTCATTTCCTATCTGGCGGGCGTGCTGTCGGATATCCGCAGACTGGTGCTTTAGGAAGTGATGAGTGCAGAGTGAGAAAGGGCGAGGATTTGACGACGGTTCCGGTCCCGGATGTGTTGATTCGGGGTTCCGCTCTGCATTCTGCACTCTGCGCTCTGCACTAAATGGCTGCTCCCATCGGCATCCTGGGCGGCACGTTCGATCCGATCCACTACGGCCATCTGCGGCTCGCCGAGGAGGTCGGGCGGGGGCTCAAGCTCGACGAAGTGCGCTTCATACCGAGCGGCACGCCGCCGCACCGCGGCGCCCCCCAGGTCTCCGCAATCGACCGCGTCGCGATGGTGCGGCTCGCGATCCGCGACAATCCGCTGTTCACGCTCGACGAGCGCGAGACGCGGCGCGCAGGGCCTGCTTACTCGGTCGACACGCTCTCCGAATTACGCGCGGAACTCGGCCCTGACCGCCCGCTCTGCCTGCTGGTCGGCGCCGACGCATTTCTCGATCTCGCCACGTGGAGCCGCTGGCACGAACTCTTCGCACTGGCGCACGTCGTCATCGCGCACCGACCGGGATTTCCGGTCGACACGTGGCACGAACGCATGCCGCAACCGCTCGCGCGCGAGTACGCGGCACGCGCCATGCAGCAGCCGCTCGCCGTGCATCTCGCACCCGCGGGCGGCGTCGTCGTGACCGCCATCGCGGCGCTCGACATCTCCGCGACCATGATTCGCGAGTGCCTGCGTTCGCGATCGAGTCCCCGCTATTTGCTTCCCGATTCCGTTCTCGATTATATTGAGCGCAACGCACTGTACGCTGGAGGTTGATGAGAGTCGACAAGCTGGTGAAGGTCGCGGTGGCGGCGCTGGAGGACATAAAAGCGCGCGACATCGTGGTGCTTGACGTGAAGCGCCTGACCGCGATGTTCGACAAGATCATCATCGCCAGCGCGGATTCCACGCGCCAGAGCAGGGCGCTCGCGCGCAACCTGCAGGACAAGTTGAAGGCGCAGGGCGCGCCTCCGCGCGGGGTGGAAGGCGAACAGAGCGGTGAGTGGATACTGGTGGATCTGGGCGCGGTCGTGGTGCACATCATGCAACCCGTGGTCAGGCGATACTACAACCTCGAAGAGTTGTGGGCGCCGCCGCGGCCCAAGCGGCGCCGGCCCGGCGGCCGGCCCGCGGCCTGATGCTCCCGCCTTGAAATTCCGGATCGTCGCGGTCGGCCACCGGATGCCCGCGTGGGGCAGGGCAGGATTCGAAGAGTACGCGCGGCGCATGCCGCGCGAGGCACGGACGACGCTGGTGGAGCTGAAGCCTGAACCGCGCGGCGCGGGGGCCACTGCGCGCGATGTGGAGCGTGCGCTGGAGTCCGAACGCAGGCGCATCGTCGCGGCCTTGCCGAAGGGCTGTTACCGGGTCGTGCTGGACGAGCGCGGCGAGAGCCTGTCCACACGCGGACTTGCCGGGCGCATGGGAGCGTGGCGGCAGCAGGGACGCGACGTGGCCTTGATCATCGGCGGCGCCGACGGCACGGCCGCGGCGCTGAAGGAGGAGGCGGATTTGCTGTGGTCGCTCTCGGCGCTCACTCTGCCGCACCAGCTCGTGCGCATTGTTGTCGCGGAACAGCTCTATCGCGCCGCGTCGCTGCTTGCCGGCCATCCGTATCACAGGGAGTAATCAGGATTGAGGATTGAGGATCGAGGAAAACCCGGTTCGTTTTTGCTCAATCCTGAATCCTGCATCCTCAATCCTCAATCCTCATTCCTCGATCCTCAGTCCTGACAGCGACAGTGGCCAGCAAGCGCATCTATCTCGCCTCGCGCAGTCCGCGCCGGCGCGAACTGCTCAAGCAGATCGGCGTGAGCTTTGAGCTCGTGCTGTTGCGCGAGGACCCCAGACGCGGGCCCGATGTCGATGAGACGCCGCTGCCGGATGAGGCGGCGGATGCGTACGCGCTGCGCATCGCCCGGAGCAAGGCGGTGGTGGCGGTGCAGCAGCTCGCGAGGCGCGGGCTCCCCCTGCATCCCGTGCTCGCCGCGGACACCACCGTGGTGTGCGATGGCGTGATCATCGGCAAGCCGGCTGACGCCGAGGACGCGGCGCGCATCCTGGCGCGGCTGGCAGGGCGGGAGCACCGGGTCATGACCGCGGTCGCTCTTGCCCACCGTGACGAAGTCGCGGCGCGCCTGTCGGATTCGGCAGTCGAATTCCGGACCCTGGCCGCAGACGAAATACGCCGCTACGTCGCTTCAGGCGAGCCGCTGGACAAGGCCGGCGCCTACGCGGTCCAGGGGCGCGCCGCGGCGTTCGTGACCCGCATCAGCGGCAGTTATTCGGGGATCATGGGCCTCCCGCTCGCCGATGCGGCGGAGCTGCTGCAGCGCTGCGGGATCGAGGTCCTGTAAACAGGGTGCGCCGCGCGCATGAGCGAAGAAATTCTGATCAACGTCACCCCGCAGGAGACGCGCGTGGCCGTGATGGAGCACGGCGTCACCCAGGAGCTGCATATCGAGCGCGCAAGCGCGCGGGGACTGGTCGGCAACATCTACGTGGGCCGTGTGGTGCGCGTGCTGCCGGGAATACAGTCGGCCTTCGTGGACATCGGCGGCGAGCGCGCGGCGTTCCTGCACGTGGCCGACATCTGGGGCAACCGCCACAACGGCGAGCCGGGCGTGCCGATCGAGAGGCTGCTGGCGCAAGGACAGAACCTCACGGTGCAGGTCATCAAGGATCCCCTCGGCACCAAGGGGGCGCGTCTTTCGACCCAGATCGGGATTGCGGGGCGGCTGCTCGTGTACCTTCCCCAGGAATCGCATATCGGCATTTCGCAGCGCATCGACGACGAGGAGGAACGGCAGCACCTGCGCGAAAAGCTGCAGCTGCTGCTGCCGGCCGATGAGCGGGGCGGCTTCATCATCCGCACCATGGCGGAGGCCGCATCCGACCGTGAACTCAACTCGGACCTGGAGTATCTGCGCAAGCTGTGGCGCGGCATACAGGAGAAGGCGCAGGCCGCCCCGGCGCTGACCCTGCTCTACCAGGACCTCAACCTCGCCCTGCGGGTGCTGCGCGACTTCGTGCACGAGGAGACGAGCCGCATCGTCATCGATTCGCGCGCGTCGTGCGACCAGATGCTCGAATTCGCGCGGGAATTCACTCCGGCGGTGAGCGAGCGCATCGAACATTACCAGGGGGAGCGTCCGCTGTTCGATCTCTGCGGAGTGGACAACGAGATCGAAAAGGCGCTGGCGCGGCGGGTGGATCTCAAGTCCGGCGGCTACCTCATCATCGACCAGACCGAGGCGCTCACCACCATCGACGTCAATACCGGGGGATTCGTCGGGGCGCGCAGCTTTGACGACACCATCTTCAAGACCAATCTCGAGGCGGCGCAGGTCATCGCGCGCCAGTTACGGCTGAGAAACCTCGGCGGCATCATCATCGTCGACTTCATCGACATGGAGACCGACGAGCACAGGAGCGCGGTGCTCAACGAGTTCCGCAAGGCCCTCGCGCGCGATCGCACGCGCATGACCGTGAACGGGTTCACCCAGCTGGGCCTGGTCGAGATGACGCGCAAGCGCACCCGCGAGAGCCTCGCGCACGTGCTGTGCGAGCCGTGCCCGGTGTGCCAGGGCCGGGGCGAGCTCAAGACGGCGCAGACCGTGTGCTACCAGGTCATGCGCGAGCTGCTGCGCGAGGCGCGCCAGTTCAGCGCCCGGGAGTTCCGGATCCTCGCTTCGCAGCCGGTGATCGATCTGTTTCTCGACGAGGAATCGCAGAGCCTCGCGATGCTGTCCGACTTCATAGGCAAGCCGGTGTCGCTTCAGGTCGAGACGCTCTACAACCAGGAGCAATTCGACATCATACTGATGTAGCGCGCCGGAGCGTGGAGCAGGGACCCGCTTGCGGGATGCGACCGTGGAGGCGCGCTGGCGGTCGACGAG
>Ga0209640_10001258_pt1 | contig 21223 bp, 20 predicted proteins | sample RifCSP10_1_FD_184018 | JGI IMG/M metagenome (GOLD analysis project Ga0209640, IMG submission 184018) | Soil microbial communities from Rifle, Colorado - Rifle CSP2_sed 10_1 (SPAdes) (version 2) | ecosystem: Environmental > Terrestrial > Deep subsurface > Rock core/Sediment | place: Rifle...
AGTCGATGGCCGGCCCCGACCGCCCCCGACTCGACCCCGGCCCGCCCCCGCCCTGCGTCTCAGTCTCGCTGGCATGCACGTTCACCGACGTCCCGCTGTTGGAGGCTCCGGTGTTCTGCTGCTTTCCTGCTCCGTACGCTGGGCTGGCGGCGAGGCCAATGCTGAGCATCAATGCGGCGGCGGCTATGCGCACGTATCCACCTCGAACGTTTTCTCGGCCACGAGCCATCTGTCTCTGACCTTGATGAGCCGGGCGGTCGCCTTGCCTGTGATCACGGAATCGTCGACGATCACACCGGTCGCGACGTTGAATTGCACATCGCCGTCGACCCCGCAGTCCTCGACAATCGCAGCGCCGGGCGCGATGCGAGTCACGCGCGGATGGTCAGTCGTCTGCGCGCCGCGTCGAATCCCGGTTCCCTCTTGGGCTAGGTCTTCAAGGTTCTGCCGCAGTCCCTCGAGCAGATCCCCCGTCGCCGTTTCGGCGAGGGCGGGGTGGTTGGGGTTGGGGGGGTTGGCGGCGAGGTAGAAGGCGTCGATCTCGGCGAGGTAGGCGGCGATGACGGCGGCTTCCTCGGCGGCCCGGTCGAAGGTGGTCGGCGTCGTCCTCGGAGCGGTCGACGACGACGAGACACCCCCTTGCGAATCCGCGGACGCGCATGCAGAGAACGCGCATGCCGCGATCAGGGCCCACGTCGCCGACCTACCCACCTCACCTCCGAGCGCAGCCCCCGCCCGCTTCTCTTCAACGGGCGAGTCGGGAATTCGTGACGGACGGCCCCCGACACGCCTCGGAGCTCAGCCGGGGACCATCCGTCCCCCCTCTATGCGCGTTGGCGACCCGAAACGCGACAAGGAATTGCCCTCGAGACAGATCGAGTCACGCGCGCACCCAATGCGCCTTGTCGGCGGTGATCCCGTGGAGGAAGACGAGGGCCTTCCCTGATCCTTCGTCGGCGTAGGCGAGCACGGGTTCAGCGGGGCGAGGGGTTCGACCACATGCGGGAGGTCGTCCGCATGAGAACGCCGGTGACGACGATTCCGAGGCTGAGCGCCGGCAACGCGACCGTTTCGGGGGCCACGGTCAAGGTCTCCGCCGCCGACATGCCATCAGGGAGATCGAGCAGGGCGAGGTAGCCGAGGACGGCCAGCGAGGCGAGCGTCGCCGCCAGCCCGACCCAGATCACGATCGTCCCGGCAACGCGCATGCGCCGGACTTCCCGAGCCAGTACCGGATCCACGCCGTCACGATAGGCGGGGCGCCCGTTTGACGCACCGGGGGTCGCGAAACATGATGCGCGTGTCAGGTTTCGCGCGAAAGGACGGCACCCGCACGTGACACGGCTTCAGGTGGCATCGCTCGAAGGGCGCGTCGCCCTCATCACCGGGGCGGCGAGCGGGCAGGGACGCGCCGCGGCGCGGCTGTTCGCCGACCAGGGAGCGAGCATCATCGTCGCCGACATCAACGCCGACGGCGCCAAGGAAACGGTGAGCCTCATCGAGGCGACGGGGGGCGCGGCGGTTGCCGTTCACGCCGACGTTTCGGAGCGCGACGACGCCGAGGGCATGGTGCAGTCGGCGGTCGACAACTTCGGCCGCCTCGACGTGCTCTACAACAACGCCGCCGTGCAGATGTCCGGCACGCTCGAGGCGTGCAGCGAGGACGAGTGGGATCTCACCGTCGCCACCAATCTCACCGCCATCTTCTGGGCGTGCCGCAAGGCGATCCCGGCCATGCTCGCCAACGCCGCGACGGCCAAATCCAAGACGGGCGGGGGCTCGATCATCAACACCGCCTCGGTCCTCGGCCTTGTGGGGTCGGAGGGTTACGTGGCGTATGGCGCGGCCAAGGCGGGCCTCGTCGCCCTCACGCGCCAGATGGCCGTGGAGTACGGGCCGACGGTGCGGGCCAACGTGATCGCGCCCGGCTCCATCGACACGCCGCGCTTTCGCAAGGTCGCCGAGGACATGGACGACCCCGAGGGATTCATCGCCGGCCTCGCCAACATCATCCCGGCGAAGCGGTTAGGGACGGCCGACGACGTCGCGGCCATCGCCCTGTTCCTCGCCTCCGACCAGTCGGCGTACGTGTCGGGCGCGGTCATCCCGGCCGACGGCGGCTTGGCGGCCCTGCGATGAGCGCCGATCGCTCCGCCGGCCGGTTCGCCGGGCGCGTCGCCATCGTGACGGGCGCCGGTTCCGGCTTGGGCGAGTTCATCGCCCGCGGCCTCGCGGACGAGGGAGCGCACGTGGTCGTCGCCGACGTCGACGGCGAGGCCGCGGTGCGCGTCGCCGGCGAGATCGGGGGCACCCACACCGTCACCGACGTCACCGTGTGGGACGACGTCGTCGACATGGTCGCCACCGCGCGCGCCATCGGCCCCGTGCGTGCGCTCGTGTTGTCGGCGGCCGTGGAGACGCGCGCTGGCGTCGTGGATTCGACCGACGAGGCTTGGCAGCAGGTCCTCGACGTCAACCTCAAGGGTCCGTTCCTGTGCATGAAGCACGCCGTCCCCGCCATGATCGAAGCGTGCGGCGGATCGGTCGTCGCCCTCGGCTCGACCCTCGGCCAGATCACCCAGCCCCAGTACGCGGCCTACTGCGCCAGCAAGTTCGCCCTCACCAACCTGTGCAAGCAGGTCGCCATCGAGCACGCCAAGGACGGCATCCGCGTCAACGTGGTCGCGCCCAGCGCCACCACGACAGGCCTCTTCATGAAGATGACCGACCAGGCGCCCGACCCCGACGCCATCCGCGCGATGGTGGCGTCCAACATGCCGATGCGGCGCCTCGCGGAGCCGAGCGAGGTCGTCGCCGCGGCGCTCTACCTGTTGTCGGACGACGCTTCCTACACCAGCGGGGCCGTCCTCCCGGTCGACGGCGGCCTTGCCGCCCGGCGCACGTGACCGAGCTCGCGGCGCCGCCCCGCATCCTCGACGCCGACGCGCACGTCATCGAGGCGGCGGGGGTGTTCGACGAGTGGATGGAGCCGGGCAAGCTGCCCGCCGAACTCCCCGACACGACGCCGATGATCCCGTGCGGCGACGCGACGCTCCTCGAGGACCAGTTCGCGCACGGCTTCGACGCGCCGAGCTACTTGCGGGCCATGGACAACCAGGGCATCGACGCCGTCGTGCTCTATCCGAGCCTCGGCCTGTTCGTGCCGTTCCTTCCCGGCCTCGACGCAGCCGCCTCGGCCGCCGCCTGTCGGTCGTACAACGAGTGGATCGCCGGCTACACCGCGCACGACCGCACGCGCCTCGCCGGGGTGGGTCTCGTCCCGATGATCGATCCCGGCCTCGCTGCCGCCGAGGCCCGATGGTGCGCCGACCACGATCTCGTCGCAGTCCTCGTGCGTCCCAACTTCATGTACGGCCGCAATCTCGGCGACGCCGCGTACGACCCGCTGTATGCGGCCGTGGCCGACGCCGGCATCGTGCTCTCGGTGCACGAGGGCCTCGGCCTCGGCGGCCACCCGACCATCGGCATGGACCGCTTCGACTCCTTCGTCGAGCGGCACGCCATGTCGCACCCGATGGAGCAGATGGCGGCGATGGCGTCGCTCTTCCTCTCCGGCACCCTCGACCGCCACCCCACCCTGCGGGTCGCGTTCCTCGAGTCGGGAACGGGGTGGCTGCCGTTCTGGCTCCATCGCCTCGACGAGCACGTCGAGTGGATGGAGGACTCCGAGACCAAGGGACTCGAGCGCACGCCATCGCAGTACTTCGCCGATCAGTGCACGATCTGCACCGACCCCGACGACGCGCTGGTCGGCCTCGCTGCCGCCCAGGTCGGCGCCGACCACCTGATGTGGGCCAGCGACTTCCCGCACCCCGACGCGCTCTACCCCAACGCCGTCGACGCCTTCCTCCGCGAGGCGGCGCACGACGACGGCGCCCGGGTGCCGCTCACACCGCGCGACCTCGAGCAGATTCTGTGGACCACGCCCGCGCGCTTCTACCGTGTAGAGGAGCGCTTCATCATCTCGCCCAAGCCCTAGTTCTTGGATGGGAATTGGCTCTGGGAGAGCCAATTCCCATCCAAGAACGAGGAGTTGAGCCAAGGCAGGCGGAGACAACACCGAGAGAACACAGAGAGAAGGCGGCAATGGCGGAGTTGATCATCGATGGCAAGCGGGTTCCGGGCGCCGAGGGCACCTACCCGATCCACAACCCGGCTCGTCCCGACGAGATCGTCCACGAGGCACCGGCGTCCTCGATGGGCCAGCTCGATGACGCGGTGGCCGCGGCGCGCCGCGCCGCGCCGGGCTGGGGCGGCACGTCGGTCGCCGAACGCTGCGCGCAGATCACCGCGCTTGCCGAGCCCCTCATGGCCGCGGCCATGGACGCCGACCTGCTCTCGCTGCTCGTGCGCGAGCACGGCAAGCCGATGGCCGAGGCGTCGTTCGAGACCTTTTCCCCCGGTGGAATGGCGAGCATCATGCCGCCGCTCGCCGAGGAGGCGCTCGCGGAGGTCACCTACCCCGACGACCCGAGCGCCCCTATCGTCACCCGCGAACCGTTCGGCGTGGTCGGCGTCATCCTCCCGTTCAACTGGCCGCTCGGCGTGATGGCCCTCAAGGTCATCCCGTCGCTCCTCGCCGGCAACGCCCTCGTTGTGAAGGCGCCCCCGAGCTGTCCCGGCGCCGTCCTCGAGATGCTGGCGATGATCGCCGAGGGTCTCCCGCCGGGCGTCGTCAACACGCTCAACTCTCCGGGCATCGAGATCGGCGAGGCCCTCGTCGTCCACGACGGCATCGACATGGTGTCGTTCACCGGCGGCGGGTCGACCGGCGCCAAGGTCATGGCGGCGGCGGCCACCAAGCTCAAGCCGGTCCTGCTCGAACTCGGCGGCAATGACCCGGCCATCCTCGGCCCCGACGTCGAGATCTCCGACGCCATGCTCGATCGTCTCTGGGACTCGTCGATGCTCACGAGCGGCCAGGTGTGCATGGCCATCAAGCGGCTCTACGTGCCGGCGGAGAAGGAGCGGGATTGGGTCGACGCCCTCGTCGAGCGCGCCGCCAAGGTCACCGTCGGCGACGGCCTCGTCGACGGCGTCACCATGGGCCCGGTCCACAACGCGCGTGCGCGTGACTTCGCCGAAGGCCTCCTCGCCGATGCCGAGTCGGTCGGCGCCAAGGTGCACCGTCCCGCCACCATCCGCGCCGAGGACGCGGCGGCGGGCGGCTACTTCGTCAGCCCCGCCATCGTCGAGGGCGCGCCGCGCGACTCACGGGTGGTACGTGAGGAGCAGTTCACCCCGCTGCTGCCGGTCATCCCCTACGTCGACATCGAGGACGCGGTCGCCCAGGCCAACGACACTGAGTACGGGCTGTGCGCGTCGGTGTGGAGCAACGACGACGACCTCACCGGTTCGGTGGCGCGCCGGCTCCAGGCCGGCACGGTGTGGACCAACCACCACTCCATCTACGCCATGGACCCCCGGGGTCCGTTCGGCGGATGGAAGGAGTCGGGCATCGGCCGCGAGCTCGGGCCCGACGGCGTCATCTCGTACACGCATCCCCGCACGATCACGCGCCACGCGCTCCCGTGAAGGCGGCGCTGCTCCGCGCGTATGGCGACGCGCTCGAGGTCGTTGACGTCGACCCGGCCGCGCTCACGCCCCACCAGGTGCGGGTGCGGATGGCGGCGAGCGGCGTGTGCCATTCCGACCTGTCGGTGCAGCAGGGCAAGATCCCGTACCCCACGCCGTGTGTGCTCGGCCATGAGGGGGCGGGGGTCGTCGAAGAGGTGGGCGACGCCGTCACGCTGGTGGCGCCGGGCGACCACGTGATCATCTCGTGGATTCCCGCGTGCCGCGACTGCGTGTGGTGCCGAGCCGACCAGCCGTTCCTCTGCGAACGCGGCCTGGGCGACGCCCTCGGCGCGCCCTACGGCAGCGTCGCCGGCGACGTCGTGTTCGCCGGCCTTACCACGGGAACCTTCGGCGAGACGGCGCAGGTATTGGAGCGCGCGCTCGTGAAGATCGACGCGGACGTTCCGCTCGACGTGGCGTCGCTGGTCGGCTGCGCGGTCACCACCGGCGTCGGCGCCGTGCTCAACACGGCCGCCGTGAAGCCCGGTGACACCGTGGCGGTGGTTGGGTGCGGGGGCGTCGGGCTCAGCGTGATCCAGGGCGCGGTCGTGGCCGGCGCGTCGCGGATCATCGCCGTCGACCCTTCGGCCGAGCGGCGGGGCATCGCCGAATCGTTGGGTGCGACCGACAGCACTGACGACGTCGCCGCGGTGGCCTCGATCAACGGGGGAGTCGGTGTCGACCATGCCTTCGAGGTCGTCGGTCGGTCGACCACCATGCGCGCGGCCTACGACGCCACGCGCAACGGCGGTGCGTGCACGATCGTCGGCGTGGGAGCCGACGACGACATCGCCGGCTTCAACGCGCGCGAGCTGTCGATCAGCGGCAAGCGAATCCTCGGGTGCGTCTACGGTTCCGCCGACCCCCAGCGCGACTTCCCGAGGTTCCTCGACCTCTACCGCGCGGGGCGTCTCCCGATCGACCGGCTGATCACGAGCCGCATCGGTCTCGCGGATGTCAACGACGCCTTCCGAGCCATGGAAGCCGGCGAGGGCGCCCGCAGCGTGATCGTGTTCTGATCGACCCGCCTCACCCCACCAAGCGGTAGAAGCGCCAGAAGTCGTTCTCGATCGGAAGGACCTCGACCTCGGTGAAGCCGGCTTCGCGCGCGTAGGCCTGCATCGTCGGAGCGCGCAGGATGGTGCCCGTTCCTCTCGCCGGGGGCGCCGTCAGCGCGGTGGGCAGGCAGTGCAGCGCGCTCCACCCCCACTGGAACCGCTCGCCGTCTTCCACCTCGGTGGTGAACTCGTCGGCGACCCGCTCGTCGGCGACGAGCACCGTGCCGCCGTCGGCGCGAAGACCCCGCATTGCCCGCAGCGCGCCCACGGGGTCGTTCATGTCGTGGATGGTCTCGAACGCGCACACGAGGTCGAAGGTGCCGGCGAGCCCAGGATCGGCGGCGTCGCGGTTCTCGAAGGTGACCCGGCCATCGACGCCGCTCGCGGCGGCGTTGGCGAGCGCCTCGACGACAGACGCCTCGTCGAGGTCGAGGCCGGTCACGGTGGCGGCCGGGTACCCCAGAGCGATGGCGATGCTCGACCAGCCCGATCCGCACCCGACGTCGGCGACGCGCGCCGGAGGTTGCGCGCCGAGGCGATCCGCCAGACCCGGTACCTGCGGGAACCACTCCTGCGCCAACAGGTTGAGGAACATGGGCCGGTTGATGCGTGCGATGCCGCGCCGGAGGTCCTCGCCGTAGTCCGCATACTCGACTCCTGCCCCGGTGCGGAACGCGGCGAGCACCTCGTCGAGCGGCTTCATGGCGCCGACGAACAGGGATGCGAGGGGTGCCATGTAGGAGAGGCTGTTTTCGTCGAGGAGCACCTCGGCGTGCCCGGCCGGAAGCTCGTACTGGCGCGTGCCGCCGGAGCCGTCGAGGGCGACCCGAAGAATGCCGGCGACGGCCTGGTGTTCGGTCCACTCCCGCGCATACCGCTCGTCGATCGCGCATTGCTTGGCAAGCTCGACCGTCGTGAGCGGGCCGCTCTCCGCAAGGCAGCGGTACAGGCCGAGCTTGTCCCCGACGTAGATGTGGACGAGGTCGAGCGCGTGGATGGTGGCCCCGAACATGCGCTCGACGAGCGCGTCGCGGGCGGCTTCGTCGCTCATGAGCAGGTTCCTCCCGTGCGAACGCGCCGGTCTTCCGTCGATCCGGCGCTCGGATCCCACCAGTGTCCGGCCTCGCCCCGGCCTTTGTCAAGTAATCATTTGAATACTGGAATAGGGCCCCGGGGACGAATCCGGGGTCAGAGGAGGTCGTCGCTGATCCGGAGCTTTTCGATCTGCAACGTGTACACGCCCTTGCCGCCGTCGGCGGTCACCAGGACGCGGGGGTATCCGCTCGCGGGCCACGACGGGCCGAGCAGCTCGACGCTCGTCGTGCATCCCCCGTGGCCGCATGAGGTCGCCGCGGCTTGGAGGAAGTTGTCGATCCGCACGGTGGCGGCGAGTCCGGGCGCCGTGGTCAGGGTGGCCCGCAACTTGCAGTCGCCCACGCTGCACTTCTCCGACGAGATGTAGGCATCGGCGGCGTCGCGCGTTTCGGCAAGCGGGTTGGGAAGGAGATACCCGACGGTGGCGGTGCAGATGCCGCTCGGCGGCGTCGTGCGCAGGTTGGTGCCGGCATCCGGTGCGTCGTACACGGGGGTGCCGAACCCGCAGTCGTTGTGCGGCGCCACCGTGACCGAGAACGGTTCGGTGTCGCTCAGCCCGTCGCTGTTGGTCACCGTCACCGTTCCCGAGAATGACGACGGCGTCTCTGACACGAAGCGGCGATACGCGGTCTGGGTCTGCCCGCTCGGTGCGCGCGAGCCGTCGAACGGCATCGTGACGGCTGGGCCGTCACTCCACACGACGCGGTACACGAGCGTCTCGTCGTTCGGATCGAATCCGGTCATCGGGAGAGGGAAGTAGTCGCCCTGGTGGGTGATCGGGGAGTGCGTGAGCACGAGCACAGGGGGCGCCTGCAATCCGATGTCGCGCACGTCGACCTCGTAGGTGAGGTTGTCGCCGCCGGTCAGGAGATCGAGGCGCCAGGTCCCGGCCTCGGCGATGGTGATGACGTCGTCGGACGCGTTGTGTGTCACCGCACCGCTCGGCGAGGTGAGCCGTACCGTCAGGCTGTCGATGTACGCGACGAGCGTCCGGACGCGCGCCCGTCGGTCGGCCGGGAGCGTGAAGGTGAACGAGTCGACGTCCGAGATGTCGGGCCACAGACCCGCGCAGTGAAACGGGAGCGTGACGGACTGGCCGTTGGCGTCGGTGCCCCATCCGCAGTCGTCCTGAACGAGCGCGACGTGGTATGTGGCGGAGGGCGGGCTGATCGCGTCGAGCGAATCGCGGGCGAAAAAGGTGACGTCGAGTTCCCACCGGATTTCGATCTGGAACGTGGTGGTCCACGACGCGCTCGCGATCAGCTGGTTTTTCCACTCGATCGGCTGGCTCGGCCCTCCGTAGCGGATCCCGAGTGAGCGCAGGTTGCCGTCGGGGTCGCTGCCCGAGACCTCGAACTCGACGGTCTCGCCGTACTGGCCGGAGGCGGGCACGTTCGCCGACGTCACCGCGGGGCGGTCGTTCGGGGTCACGGTGACCCCGATCGTGTAGTCGCCGGGCTGGTCGGGGCACGGCGCGATCGGGGTGCCGCCGGGGGTGGCGTTGCGGCGGGCCGTGACGTCCACGGGCGTGGTGCCGTCGCCCGACGCGATGTAGGTGCCGCTCGGGTTCACCGCCATGCAGGAGGTGCCGTTGAACATCACCTGGACTCGATCGCCGTCGGTGTGGTCGAAGTCGTAGAGGTCGGCGTACTTGTACACGGTGTTGCCGTTGAGGTCCGTCGTCGTGCTCGTGTGCGCCTCGTCGAGGCTCCCGGTGCACGAGGTGCCGCTGGTGAGGTGGTGCGCCGGCGGGGTGTCGCCGCCTCCGCAATCGTTTCCCGATCCGGCGGCCGCGACGGGCCCCGTGGGGACCAACCCTGCGACCGCGACCGCGATGGCCGCCGCGACGAACCGAACGGATGACCGCATCCCCTTCCCTACGCCCAGGGCGAGCCGGGTGCGCGGCGTCTCAGGACGTGGGGGCCGGCGTGGATGCAACGGACGACGTCACCTCGAAGACGTTGCCATCGGGATCGGAGAACCGAAACGACCGGAAGTCGCCCGCGTCGATGATGGCGCGGGCCGCCACCCCGCGTTCGGTGAGGCGATCGCGGAGGCGCTCCAGATTTTCGTGCACGTACATGGCCACATAGGCCCCACGGATGCCGGCCTGGGCCGGCTCAACCCCCACGGGCAGCTCCCACAAGGAGATGAGCAGCCCGCCGACCGAGAACGTGACGTGGTGGTCGCCGCCCTCACTGCCCGACGACACGGGCGCCCAACCGAGGCACTCGCGGTACCAGGGGACGGTGGTGCCGAGGTCGCGACAGCGGAGAATGACGCTGGCCGTGGCTGCTTCGAACGCCCCGGTGCTCATTGGTTCGGAGCGTAGCCTGGAAGATATTCCCTTGTCGGTCTTCTTGTCGCACATCGGACAGACCGGCCCGAAATCAATATCGTGTCCGCGATGGCGGCGGCCGATGACTCTGGGGTGAAACGGCCCCGACGCCTCGTGGAGATCGTCCTTCCGGCGACCCTGTCGGTCGGCCTCCTATGGGCGCTGCGACGTCTCGAGCTGATGGCCGACACGCCGGTCTGGGTGCTGCTGGCGCTGATTGTGACGGCGTCCATCGTCAGCGAGGGCGTGCGCGCCGTGCGGCGCGACGCGATGGCGGCGCGGGTCGCCGTGTTGGTGTTCGGGAGCGGCGCCGTCATCTATGCGACCGGATGGGGGCCCGTACTCACGATCGGACTCATGTACGCGGTCGCCGCGTCGGTGCGGAGTTTCGGGTCGAGGGCGGTGCTCGTCGCGACCATGTGCTCGCTCGGTGTGATCCTCGCCGGCCAGCTTGCCATCGCCGCGGAAATTGCACCGTCGGTCATCGAGAGCGCCCGCCTCAATCACGGTCTCGCCGCGCTCGGCGGCCTCGGGCTCCTCTTTCCGTGTTGGGTCATCTACAACACGGCGGCCAGCAAGGAGGCGTCGGAGGCCCAACTCGTGCACCAGGCCTTCTACGACCCGCTGTCGCGACTTCCCAATCGCGTGCTCTTTCTCCGCCGGCTCGAGAGCGCCCTTGTCGGGAGTGAGCGCGACGGCCTGCTGCTGAGCATCTTGTTCGTCGACCTCGATCGGTTCAAAGTCGTCAACGACTCCCTCGGCCACGAAGTCGGCGACCTGCTACTCGCCGGCGTGGCCCAGCGGATCGGCGCCTGCGTTCGACCCACCGACACCGTTGGGCGACTCGGTGGCGACGAGTTCGTGGTCCTGCTCGAGGGCGTGGGCGGGGTCGACGAAGCGGTGCGCGTCGCCGAGCGCATCGGCGAGGAGTTGAAGGAGCCGTTCTTTCTCAAGGGTTTCGAGGTGGTGGCACGCGCAAGCGTCGGGATCGCCATGTCCGACGGTCGTCCCGTGATGGACGCCGAACGGCTCGTGCGCGACGCCGACGTCGCCATGTATCAGGCCAAGCGTCGGGGTGGCGCGCGCTTCGAGGTGTTCGACACGGAGATGGGTGTGCGAGCGATGCGCCGTCTCGAACTCGAGACGCGCCTCCGTCGCGCGCTCGACAACCGCGAGTTTCGTCTCCTCTACCAGCCCGAGATCGCCCTTGGTTCCGGAGAAGTCGTGGGGGTGGAGGCGCTAGCCCGCTGGATCGATCCCGAGACCGGCGAAGTGCCGCTCGAGGACGTCATCCCTGTGGCCGAGGAGACCGGGTTGATCGTCCCGCTCGGACGGTGGGTCCTCGAGGAGGCGTGCCGCCAGGCTCGCGAGTGGTTCGACGCCATCCCCGAGAACCGCTCGGCGATGGTCGGCATCAACATCTCGACGCGCCAGTTCCAGCAGCCCGACCTCGTGGTGCAAGTGAGCGCGATTCTCGGCGCGGCCGGCATCGACCCACGGCGCGCTCGCCTTGAGATCACCGAGAGCGCGGTCATGCAGGAGCCGGCCCGGGGGATCGGCATCGTCCACGAACTCAAGGAACTCGGTGTGCAGATCGCCCTCGACGACTTCGGGACCGGGCATTCGTCGCTCAGCGCGCTCTCCAAACTTCCGGCCGACGTGATCAAGCTCGACCGGTCGTTCATTGACGGCGTGCTCGGCGAGGACATCGGGGCGATCGTGCGCGCGGTGACCACGATGGCTCATCACCTCGATATCCGCGTTGTTGCCGAAGGCGTGGAGACCGTCGCCCAACTCGAGCGGCTGCGGGAACTCGGGTGCGACACGGTGCAGGGGTTCCTGTTCAGCGAGCCGGTGCCGCCCGCCGAGGCCGGCAAGCTCCTCGCGGGTGGCGCCTTCCCGATCGACGAGGTGCTGCGCTCCGAGCGCTGACGCCAGCCCCGCCCCGGTCTACGTCATGCCGTAGAGACGCAGGGCGTTGGTGCCGAGGACCTTGGCGGCGACGGCCTCCCCGAGGGGTTCGGCCATCTCTCTCGCCTCGGCGGTGCAGCCCGGAAAGTCGGCGTCCCAGTGCGGGTAGTCCGAAGCCCAGATCCACGCGTCGGCGCCGAGTCGTTCGACGGCGAGGGCGAGCAGCGACTCCTCCGCCTCGAAGCTGAAGAAGCACTGGCCGCGCTCGAGGTAGTCGCGCGGATCGCTCTTCATCTCCGGAATGAGGTGCGCGAGTTTCTCGCGGTGCTCGCCGACCCGATCGAGGAAATACGGAACCCATCCGACGCCCGACTCGAGGAACGCGACGCGAAGCCCAGGGAAGCGGTCGAGGACGCCACCCATGGCAAGCGCAGTGAAGGCGACCATCTGGTCGACGGGGAACGACAGCGCGTGCACCTGGGCGTAGTTGTCGAAGCGGCCTGCCGCCGGCAACGGCACGTTCATGCCGGGGGCCGAGTGGATCCCGACGGCGACCCCGAGGTCGGCGGCCGCTTCAAAGAACGGCTGGAGCGTGCCGCCGTCGAGGTTCTCGTCTCCCACGACGGGCGGGATCGTGACCCCGACGGCGCCAGCCTCGGTGGCGCGCTGCATCTCGACGATCGCGCGAGCGACGTCTTGGATCGGGACGGCGGCGACGCCCTTCAGTCGCTTGGGTGCGGCGGAGCACAGGTCACCGACGAGCCAATCGTTGTATGCGACGGCGATGTCGGCGGCGAGGCCGGCGTCCTCGAGGGTCGAGACCCCGATGATCAAGCCGCCATAGAGCACCTGCACGTCGATCCCCTCGGCGTCCATGTCGGCGAGCCGCTGGTTGACGTCCACCGCGCCGGCGGCGGCGGCGGGGTTGGTCGAGGCGTCGATGGCGACGCCGCATCCGGGTCCCTCCTGGACGGGGAAGAGCTTGTCCTCGATCTTGGCGACGAGGCGGCCGCCGGACGTGCCGGCGCCGATCCACCCGGGGCGTTGTTCGTGGAGGGCCGTCCAAGCGAGGACGTCCTCGTTGGCGTGGGCGTCGGCGTCGACGATGAGCATGCTTCCTCCGTCAGGAGCGTCCTGTGGATCGCAGGCGAGCGAACCTGACACCATTGTCAGCAATGGGTGAGCCGCCGGACAAGTGGCAGATCACGATCAACCGAGAGACGTGCATGGGTTCGGGGAACTGCCAGTTCTGGGCGCCGAACACGTTTGATCTCGACGACGATGGCGTGGCGATCGTCGTCGACGAAGCGGGAGACCCCGAAGAGAAGGTGGTCCTCGCGGCGCGCGGCTGTCCCACCCAGGCGATCTCGGTGCACCGCGACGGCGCACAGATCGCGCCCTGAGCCCATGCCCATCGGGATCTCCGAGGACCACCTCGCCCTCCACGACACCGCACGCCGGTGGACCGAGGCGCACGTCCCGCCGTCGGTGCCGCGGGCGTTGCTCGAGGCCGAGGCCGACGCTCGTCCCGTGTTCTGGTCGGATCTCGCCGCGCTCGGATGGCTGGGGTTGCACATCCCCGAGGAGCACGGAGGCCAGGGATACGGGATCGCCGAGTTGGCCGTCGTGATCGAGGAATTGGGACGCGCGTGTGCACCGGGGCCCTTCCTTCCGACCGTCCTCGCGTCGTGGCTCATTGCACGCGCGGGCTCGGACGGCATCAAGGAGAAAGTGCTGCCCGGGCTCGTCGACGGGTCGTTGGTGGGAGCCGTGGCGTTCGCCGACCCGGTTCTCTCCGGGTCGATCGCCGACGTGATCGTGGCGCGGGTGGGAGAGCACTGGTGCGTGCTCGAAGCCGCCGACGTCGACGTCGCCGAGTTGCCGAGCCTCGACGCCACGCGCCGCGTGGCGAGGGTGAACGCGCGGATCGCCGACGTGCCCGAGGAGCGGGTCCTGGCGGCGTTGCCCGAGCCGCACACGGTGGAGTCACTCGCGGCGGCGTTGCTCGCGGTCGAGAGCGTGGGTGGGGCGCAGTGGTGTGTCGACACCGCGTCGTCGTACGCCAAGGTGCGCGAGCAGTTCGGTCGCCCCATCGGGCAGTTCCAGGCGGTCAAGCACCGATGCGCCGACATGCTGCTCACGCTCGAACGGGCTCGCGCCGCGGCGTGGGACGCGAGCCAAGAGAGCGCGCCGGCCGACGAGGAAGCGCTCGCCATCGCGGTTGCGACTGCACTCGCTCCCGAGGCGTTCTTCTCGTGCGCCAAGGACTGCATCCAGACCCTCGGCGGCATCGGCTTCACCTGGGAACACGACGCGCACATGTACCTCAAGCGGGCGACCGCGGTGCGGCAAATACTCGGCGGTGCGCACGGGTGGCGAGCCCGAACCGTCGAGTTGGCGCGCCAGGGCACTCGCCGCTCCCTGACGATCGCGCTCCCTGAGGGATCCGACGACGCTCGTGATCAGGTGAGGTCCTTCCTCGCCGACCTGACCGCGCGCGACAAGGCCGAGTGGAACGCCGTCATCGCCGACTCCGGTTACCTCGTTCCGCACTACCCGAGGCCCTGGGGCCTCGGAGCCTCGGCGACGGAGCAGTTGATCATCGACGAGGAGTTCGCGGCGGCGGGGGTCCGCCGGCGACACCTACAGGTCGGGGCGTGGGTACTGCCGACGCTCGTCGCCCACGGCACCCCGGAGCAACAGGAGCGCTTCATTCCCCCGACGCTGCGGGGCGAGATCGCGTGGTGCCAGCTGTTCTCGGAGCCCGGTGCGGGGTCCGACCTCGCCAGCCTTTCCACCAAGGCGGTGCGCGACACCGGCGGCTGGCTCATCTCGGGTCAGAAGGTGTGGACGACCTTCGCGCACCAGACCGACTTCGGCCTGTGTCTCGCGCGCACCAACCCGGACGCGCCCAAGCACGAGGGCATCACGTGCTTCGTGGTCGACATGAAGAGCGAGGGCATCGACATCCGTCCCCTGCGCGAGCTGACCGGCGCCGACATGTTCAACGAGGTGTTCCTCGACGACGTGTTCGTACCGGACGAGTGCGTCGTCGGGTCCGTCGATGAAGGGTGGCGGATTGGTCGCACGACCCTGGAGAACGAGCGCGTGTCGATGGGCAGCGGGTCGTCGTTTGGATGGGGCGCGGAGTCCCTGTTGGCAATGGTCGACCTCGACGACGCCGTGGCCGTGGACGAAGTCGGGGCGCTGCTTGCCGAGGCCCAGAGCCTCGCGGTCATGGGCGTGCGCATGACCCTCCGCTCGTTGTCGGGGATGGAGCCCGGTCCCGAGTCGAGCGTGCGCAAACTGCTCGGGGTCGAACACGATCAACGGGTGCAGGAGGTCGGCCTTGGAATGCTGGGCGCGGCGGGGGCCGTCAACCAAGGGGACGCCGCCATGTGGATCGCCGGGTTTCTCGGCAATCGGTGTCTGACCATCGCGGGGGGCACGAGCGAGATCCAGCGCAACGTGATCGCCGAGCGGCTCCTCGGCCTCCCGAAGGACCCCTGAGAGTGTGAGTGTTCACCCGCTCATAGCCGGGTGTGCACTCACACCGTGAACGGAGCGGACGGCGGGGGGCGGGGGGCGGACGGCGGGGGGCGCGTGCGGGCGGCCGCGTCAGTCTTCGCCCGGGACGGCGCGGGCGGTGGCGGGGGGATCCGGGTCGTCGAGCAGCTCCACCACGCTCTTGGCCACGACCTCGGGCGATTGCGGATCGGGACGGCCTTGCGCATACCCGTCGCGGGCCCACCGGTCGAACGCCGACTGCATCTCGGCTTGGTCCCAGCCGTCGGCCATCCCGGTCACCGTCGGGCCCACCACGAGCGTCGTGAACTTCACTTCCGGGTGTTCGGCCCGCCAACCGCGGACCGTCTCCTCGAGGCCGGCCTTGCTCGCGGCGTACGGAACGAGTCCGGGGAGCGGACGCCCGACCGAATCCGATGACAAGTAGATGGCGTGTCCACCGCGCTCGGAGAGATGAGGGATGGCGGCGGCCGTGACGAGCGACGCCCCGACGAGGTTGGTGTCGAGGACGCTCTTCCATGTCGGCGCGTCGACGGCGGTGAGCGGGCGTAGCGGAACCACGCCCGCCGCGTAGACGATGGCGTCGAGGCCGTCGAGGGCGACCACCGCGGCTTCGACGAGCCACCGACACGCGTGCGCATTGCGAACGTCGGCAGGGACGGCCGTGATGCGCTTGCGCGACGCTGCAAGTTCTTCGAGGCGGTCGGCTCGGCGCGCCGCGGCGGCGACCCGCCAGCCGTCGTCGGCGGCGGCGGCAGCCACGGCCCGGCCGATTCCCGAGGATGCCCCCACCACGAGGAGGCGCCGGCGCGCGGTCATTTCACAAGTTTCGCCCAACGCTGGGCACGGCGCGTGCTTGGCGGTTCACGGTCCCTTATGTGTGCCCCGAATCACCGTCCCGCAGTCGCTCTCGGAGCACGAATTTCTTGATCTTGCCCGAAGGAGTGCGGGGGAAATCGTCGGCCTCTCGCACCTCCTCGGGCCACTTCTGGCGCGCCAGCCCGGCGGCGCCGAGGCGCTCCCGGATGGCATCGAGGCTCGGCGCCGCGGCCCCCGGAGCCACCCGGACGAAGGCACAGACGTGCTCACCGAGGCGATCGTCGGGGGCAGCCACGACCGCGGCCTCGGCGATCCCCTCGATCCGCAGCAGTTGCTCTTCGACCTCGGCCGCCGAGATGTTCTCGCCGCCGCGGATGATCACGTCGGCGATGCGGTCGGTGATGGCGAGACACCCGCGCTCGTCCAGCACACCGATGTCGCCCGTTCGGAAGAACCCGTCGGAGGTGAACGCCGATGCGGTGAGCGACGCGTCCGTGTAACCGCCGAACTGATCGGGCCCGCGCGACTGGATCTCGCCCGCGATGCCGGGCGCGAACGCGTGGCCATCGTCGTCGACGATCCTCACCTCGACGCCGGGGAGCGGCCGGCCGTCGGTGTACATCCGCTGGTCGCCAGAGTCGTCGTGGCGCGAGCCGGTGATCGAAGGGTGCTCCGTGCACCCGAACGAGCGCACGATCGAGATCCCGAGGCCCGCGAGGCGATCGGCGAACGCCGCCGGCACCGGCGACCCGCCGAGGCCGACCTTCTCCATCAGCGCGCGGTGCGCCGGCGTGCAGTCCGGGTGGTCGATCAGGCTCTGGACGAAGAACGTCGAGCCGCTTCCCCCGTTGAGGCCGTCCTCGGCCATCGCGGCCAACACTGCGGCGGGGTCCCACACGTCGATCAGGTGGATCGGGTGTCCTCGGTGCAGCGGAATCAAGAGACCGCTCAGCATGCCGATGGCGTGGCCGACGGGCGCGCCGACGAGCATCGGCAGGTCACCCGACCCGCGCATCTCGCTCAACTGATGCACTTCGGCGTGGATGCTGCGGTGGGTGTGGACCACGCCCTTCGGATCGGCGGTCGTTCCCGATGTGTAGGCCACGAGCGCGGCGTTCGCGACGTCGACGGCCGCGGGCGCGGCCCCGGCATCGCTCGCGGCGTCGGCGAGATTCGCGAACGGCTGATGGCCGCCCACGTCGTCGCCGACCACGAAGACGTGCTCGAGCGCGTCGGCGTCCGACCCGATCGCGTCGAGGTTGCCGAGGAAGTCCTGGTGCCCGAAGCGGTCCGCGGTGACGAGGACCCGCGCTCCCGACGTGCGGAGGATGTACGCGACTTCCTTGTGCCCGTAGAAGTGGACGATGGGCGCCACCACCGCCCCGGCCATGGCCGCGCCCCAAAAGACCGCGGCGGCCTCCATCCAGTTGGGGAGTTGGAAGGCGACGACGTCGCCGGGGCGCACGCCTCGGGCTTCGAGGCCGGTCCGCACGCGCCGGGCGAGATCGTGCACGTCGGCGAGGGTCCCCTGATACGGGCGAACCGACGACCGCACGCTGAAGGTTTCGTCGCCGAGCGCCGACAGGAACCGATCGATCATGCGACCGAGCGGCTCGTCGGTCCAGAACCCCTGCGCGCGCCAATGGCGCTGCAATTCGTCGGGGGGCTCCCGCAACCTCCACTCCGGCACGGGCGGCGAGGGTAGCCGCCAGGCTCCGAGCCCCCGATCGAGAATGCGAGGGCGAGCGTCCGGAGGCGCGAGCCCGGAGATGGGCGAGGGTAGCCGCCAGGCTCCGAGCGCCCGGAGGCGCGAGCCCGGGGATGGGCGAGGGTAGCCGCCAGGCTCCGAGCGTCCGGAGGCGCGAGGGGCGAGACGCGCAGCGTACGATCCCCTGCGCATGGCGGCACCGCGGTTCGACCTTCCGACACCCGACGACGAGACGCAGCCGTGGTGGGACGCGTGCCGCAGCGGCACGCTGCTCATCAAGCGCTGCCTCGACTGTGGCGAGGCCCACTTCTACCCGCGACCGTTCTGCCCGAAGTGCTGGAGCGACGCCGTTGAGTGGGAGGAGGCGAGCGGACGCGCCACCCTTTACACCTGGTCGGTGGTCCATCGGAACGACCTCCCGCCGTGGGGTGAGCGGGTTCCGTATGTCGCCGCCGTCGTCGATCTCGAAGAGGGTCCTCGCATGATGACCAACGTGGTCAACTGCGATTTCGACGCCCTACGACCCGGCATGGCCCTCACGGTGTTGTTCGAGGAGAAGACATACGAGTGGACGGCCCCCGTCTTCGAGCCGGTGACGTGATGGCCGACCGGGAAGCCGACGCCGGCGCCGAGTTCGCTTTTCCCTTCGAGGCGAAGCTCCACGAGGTCTTCCCCGCCCTCTACGACGCCCAGAACGCCTGGCTGTCGCGCATCGATTCGCTCCCGGCCCCCGATCGCAAGACCCACGAGCTGATCCGCCTCGTGTGCACGGTCATCCTGCGGAGCCCCGAGGGCGTGCGGCGTCACGCCATGCTCGCTCGCGAGTTCGGCGCCTCGTGGGAGGAGATCGCCGGGTCGATCCTGCTCACCCTCCCTGGCTTCGGGCTGTTGCCGGCCGTCGAGGCCTTCCCGATCGCGCGCAAAGGCTTCGCGTCGGCGCCCGAGCCCGAGACCGACGACGAGTAGGCCTGAGCGCCGCGCCCTCGTGGACCCGCCGTCGTTTCGCATCCTCCCTCGGGTCACGCCGGACAACGAGCACTTCTGGACGGGCGGGCGTGATGGGGAGCTGCGCTTCCTCCGGTGTGCGAGCTGCGGGCACTGGATCCACCCCCCGGCGCCCATCTGCCCCGTCGATCTCGGCCGCGAGGTGGACGTCGCGGCGGTGTCGGGCAAGGGCGTCGTGCATGCGTTCACCGTCAACCACCACCCGTGGATCCCCGGATTCGATCCGCCGTATGTGGTGGCGATCGTGGAGCTCGTCGAGCAGCCGGGGCTCCGGCTGACGACCAACATCATCGGATGCGAGCCCGACGCCGTGACGGTCGGCATGGCGGTCCGCGTGACGTTCGAGGAGCGCGACGGGGTCTGGCTGCCGCTCTTCGAACCCGACGACAAGGCAGGCTGACCGCACGATGGACGTCCTCGAACGACGAGCGGTCATCAGCGGCATCGGTCAGTCGGACGTCGGCCGCCGGCTCAATCGCGATCCGCTCGAGCTGACGATCGACGCGTGTCTCGAGGCGATCGCCGACGCCGGCCTGACGCGCGACGACATCGACGGAATCTCGACCTACCCGGGGGCCATGGACATGCCGCCCGGTTTTTCCGGGGTGGGGGTCACGGAACTCCAGGACGCGCTGCGGCTCAACCTCAACTGGTACGCGGGGGGACTCGAGGCGCCGGGCCAGCTCGGGTCGGTGGTCAACGCGTGCCTTGCCGTGGCCGCCGGTCTCGCACGCCACGTGCTGTGTTTTCGCACGGTGTGGGAGGCCACCGCGCAGGGAGGAGGGGGCCGCGCCTCGGTGACGATGGGCGGCGGCGGATCGGGCGGTTTCCGCGCCGGCGGCTTCATGCAGTGGACGCTGCCCTATGGCGCGCCGTCGGCTGCCAACTGGATCGCCATGATGGCGAACCGTCACTTCCACGAATTTGGCACCACTCGCGAGCAGCTCGCGTGGATCGCCATCAACGCGCGGAAGAACGCGGCGCACAACCCCAAGGCCATCTACACCGACCCGATGAGCCTCGACGACTACCTCTCCGTCCGCATGATCACGACCCCCCTCTGTCTGTACGACTGCGACGCGCCCGCCGACGGATCCACCGCGGTCATCGTGTCGGCGGCCGACACCGCCCCTGACTTGGCGCGGCCGCCGGTTCGCGTCGAGGCGGTCGGGACGGCGCTGCGGGGTCGTCCGTCATGGGACCAGTTCGACGACCTCACCACCATGGCGTTGCGCGACGCCGCGACGATGATGTGGGAGCGGACCGACCTCACTCCCGCGGACGTCGACGTCGCCGAGCTGTACGACGGGTTCAGCTTCATCACCCTGTGCTGGCTCGAGGCGCTGGGGTTCTGCGCCAAAGGAGAAGGCGGGCCGTTCATCGACGGCGGCGCCGCGATCGCCCTCGACGGCGAGATCCCGCTCAACACCCACGGCGGGCAGTTGAGCGGCGGGCGGCTGCACGGGTACGGCTTTCTGCACGAGGCGTGCACGCAACTCTGGCGCCGCGGCGGTGCTCGCCAGGTCGTCCGACCCGGCGGGCGCGCTCCCGAGGTGGCGGTCGCCGGAGCAGGCGGAGGCCCGCTCGGCGCGTCGCTCCTGTTGACGGCGGGGTCGTGACGATGGACGAGCCGCGGGTCGCGTCCTCCGACCATTGGAAAACGCTCCTGACCGAGGGGCACCGCCGGATGCGGATGGCCAGGGTCCTCTATCGGCACCTTCCCGCCCCGCCCCGGTGCAAGGTGTGCACGAACCCCTTCGGAGGTTTCGGGGGAAAGCTCTGTGCGCTGATCGGGAGCCGGCCGTCGCGCATGAACCCCAACGTCTGCGCCCGGTGCTGCGAGGGCCTCGAGCCCGGCGGCGCCGAGGTCGACATCGGGGTGGTGTTCGCCGACGTCCGAGGGTCGACGGCGATGGGCGAAACCATGCACGCGTCGGAGTTCGCATCCGTCATGAACCGGTTCTACGCCGCCGCGACGAAAGTGCTGCTCGCCCACGACGCGTTGATCGACAAGCTCATCGGTGACGAAGTGATGGCGCTGTTCATCCCCGGGATCGCCGGGCCGGACTATCGGGCCAAGGCGGCGCGGGCCGCCGTCGACCTTGCGCGGGCCGCCGGATATGGAACGGCGGAGGGGGCGTGGCTCCCGCTCGGCGTCTACGAGCG
>Ga0209640_10001259_pt1 | contig 21210 bp, 16 predicted proteins | sample RifCSP10_1_FD_184018 | JGI IMG/M metagenome (GOLD analysis project Ga0209640, IMG submission 184018) | Soil microbial communities from Rifle, Colorado - Rifle CSP2_sed 10_1 (SPAdes) (version 2) | ecosystem: Environmental > Terrestrial > Deep subsurface > Rock core/Sediment | place: Rifle...
GAGCCAACAACGACCTGTCGGCTATTCGCCGAGGTCGAATCGATGTGTCGTTTCGTTGATCACCTCGGGTGTCTTCGCGTTCGCAGTCAGCGCTTCGAAGGCAGCCGCAGCTGCGGTCTTGTTCTGCCCGAAGGCTGTGCCCTTGAACGGGAAGGAGGTTTCTTGTGTCTGCGGGTTGAGGTGCCCGAACTTCTTGGCACCAGCAGTCACATTGCTGCTCAAGTTCCAGATGATCAGCCCACGGGTGATGTCTGACTCATAGATGCGTCCGTCGTACCAGTAGGTCGACCAGTCACCACCCAAGACGAGACTCGTCTCAGAAAGCGGCGCCGGATCGGCGAAGGCGACCTCAGTGGCGTTCATCGGGTCGGTGAAGTCGACCACGCTCACTCCAGATTGGTAGTTCCCTGACACCAGGACGTATCGCTTGTTGGTGGGCACGACGTTGTAGTTGTGCCAGCTGCAGTTCTCCGTCGGTCCCTGTGGCCGGGCATGCAGGAAGGTGCCGAGGGGGTCGCCAGTGGCCGCTTCGAAGAAGAACAGAGTCCTGTTCACCTCACTACTGCTGGCCTGACATTGAGCCTGGCCACCTCCTCCGGGCTCGTGACCGAAGATGAGCACCTCGCCGTCCCAGGTGAAGGACGCCGAGTGGCCGATGCTGACACCCGGAATCGCCTGCGAGTAGAGGATGGCCGGATCCTCCAAGGATCCACCGTCGGCCGCATCAAGACTCCATACGCTGAAGCCGTCTCCGCCGGCACAGGCTGCCAGGTTGACGTCACCGAGGATCACGCCGGTGTCGTGACAGCTTCTCACCGGTGGTGCCGGGTTGCTGCTCACGGTTCCGGTGGCGGGCAGACCGGCCTTGATGACGTTGGCGTCATCGAGGGAGATCATCAACGAAGGGATCACGATCGTTGGATCGGTGCCTCCCATCGTGAACGGAGCTCCGGCCACGTTGTTTCCGACGATCATCGCGGTGGCGCCGGCGGCCTGGGCGTTCTGAGCCTTCACCACAAAGCCGCAGGTGCCCCGGTCGACCAGTGCGATGGCGCCGGCAGGGAAACCGACCAGAGGCGTGCAGCCATCGGTCACGGCAGCAACCCCATCGTCAACCAGGACGATGTCACCACTGACACCCGTGGCGTCGGGGGCCGGTCCGAAGTTGGCTCCGGCTGCCTGGTACCCACCTGCCGCTGAGGACGGGGCGTCGACAGTGACCAGGTTGGCCAGGGCACCTGGGATACCGGAGGGCTCGAACCTCAGATACGAAGCCGAGGCGGGGTCATCGAGGGGAACCTCGATGATGTCGATCCCCGGACATGCCCCACTGGAGGGGCTGCTGTAAACCAGCAAGCGATTGTTGGCGGGGTCGGGAACCCCGGTAGCGGTATGTGAGCCGCAATCGGTCTCGACAAAGGCGACCCCCACCGGGTTGAGAGGATCGCTGACATCGAAGACATGAACCCCTTCTGCACCCGCCGGGGTGAAGACACCGCCGCAATCACGTCCACCCGCCGGGGTGGCCGAGTTCCAGGACCGCACCAGGACGTTGTCCCAGATGATCACATCACCTTGGTTCCCGGCCGTTGAACCCTGAACACAGCCATCGAAGTTGTTCACCTCGACAGGGTTGTCGGACTCGGTGACGTCGATGATCCGGAACCCTTCATAGGTCCCCTGATATGCGGTCTTGCCCCAGAACGCCAGGTCGGAGTTGAACAGCCCCGAGCCAGGGCCCGAGGGCGGGACGGCGCGCTCGCTGAAGCCCATCGGGTGCATGTTCTGGGTGTAGTCAAAGGTGCTGACGGCATCTTCGACCGGATCCTCGGCCAGCGCCTGAAGTGGAAGGACCAGCATCGCCATCGCAAGGATGCTGATCAGCGTGCGTCTGTACATGGAGTACCCCCTTTATATCGACGCGCACAAGACTCCGCTCGTGCGGAGCCTCCCTCGATCCTACGCGCGCGCGTCGAGACGTGGTGATCAGGGAGGTACGCCCCAGCGGACTCTGGTTCTCTGCGACCTGGGCATGAATTCTCCTGACCTCTGATCGCGTTCCTGACATAGGTGAGGACCGCGCCTCCACCCGAATCGATTGAGACCAGCGGAGGCCCCGGGCTATACGCCTGGCTTCGACCACCCGACCTAACCCGGCACCACCAACATTCGACAGGCGATGCGAAACAGTGACCTCAGCCGACGATGGACATCGTCTGGAACATTGCGAATCTGGACCATCTTCCCCATGCCATTGACGACCGATACACCCGCCATCCTCCGAAGTCAACCATCTCGCGCCCGACACTCGCGAGGACCCGAGCATCCCGAGAACGGTCCTCCGTCCTGCAACTCCATCTCGCCTCAGTACAAGCCTCGAGGCGTGGTGGCCCCGATTCTTCGCTCACTCGCCTCGACGCTCGATGTTGGCGGTGCGGGTCCATGACACAAAGACTGGGAGCCGGGCACGGGCGTGCCACTGATCGAATGGAAGAACGGCATGGTTTCGGGAGGTCCCAAATCGTTCTGCGACCTCGGAGGGTTCACGTCCCCCACCCTCAGCTTCGATCAGATTCCGCGTTCGACGATGTCGAGAGCCCGTTCTAACTCATCGCGGATCGGGGTGCGGTACCCGGTGCGATGCCAGTGTCGGGAGGCTGCCATCATCGCCCACACCAGCGCTGCCGCCGTCACCTCTGCCTCGAAATCGTCCATCGGGGGGTCGGTGGTCCGGCGAAGTCCCTCTGCGACCTGGCGGGTGAAATCCTCCGTGGCTTCCAGCAGGGCGGGTCGCAATGCCGGCTCCTCCAACGCATATCGGGTCTTGCGTTGGGCAAGGGCCTCTTCCCTCTCGTAGAACCGGGCCATGGCTCCGGCCAGGGCATTGCGAACCGCCTGCACCGGTGGCTCGCTGGACAGCTCGTCACCCACTGCGTCGAGGAAAGCGACGTCGAGTTCGTCCCAAAGGACCAGTTGTTCTTTGGTCCCAAAGTATCTGTAAACCGAGCTGGGGGACACGTCCGCCGCATCGGCTACTTCCTCGATGGTGACGTTGCCGAAGCCGTGCTGGTCGAACAGATCCAGCGCCTTCTCCTGGATACGCCTCATCGCGGCTTGCTTCTTTCGCTCCCGAAGCCCTGGTCTGGTCGCCATGTGCCCATTATAGCTCTATTCGAGACTCACTTGCTTTTAGGAGTCACTGTCACTAGATTATTGACTGTGACTGCGAAAAGACAGTCACTAGGAGAAGGACGACAATGGACAAACCCGCTGTAGAGATCACCGATATGGTCAAGACGTTCGGAGAGACCCGGGCGTTGGACGGGCTCGATCTCACCGTCGATGCGGGCTCCGTCTGCGGGATGCTCGGGCCCAACGGTGCGGGGAAGACCACCACCATCCGAATCCTCGCCACCTTGCTTCTGCCCGACCGTGGAGCGGCCCGAGTGATGGGCCACGATGTAGTCGTCGACGCGGGTTTAGTACGTCGTCTAGTGGGACTCACAGGTCAGTTCGCCTCCGTCGATGCGGACATGACCGGCCATGAGAACCTGATCCTCGTGGCCCGGTTGACCGGGATGAAGGGAGCAACTGCCCGAAAGCGCGCCGGCGACTTGCTCGAAGTCTTCGATCTGATGGAAGCCGCCGATCGACGGGTCGGAACCTATTCGGGTGGAATGCGCCGAAGACTCGACGTCGCGGCCAGCCTTGTGGCGGCGCCCGATGTGTTGTTCCTCGACGAGCCCACCACAGGTCTCGACCCCCGGAGCCGCAGCCAGGTCTGGGAGATCGTCCAGGGGCTGGTTGCCAACGGGACCACGGTTCTGCTCACCACGCAGTATCTGGACGAGGCGGATCGCCTCGCCGACCGGATCGCCGTGATCGATCAAGGTCGGATGGTGGCCGAGGGCACGAGCTCGGAGTTGAAGGCGTCAGTGGGCGCCGCCACCCTCCACGTCTCGTTGCGCGACGTGGCACAGCAACCCGAGGCACAGCGGATACTACGAGATGCCCTGGGATCGGATGCGCACGCTGCCACCGATTCGGGGTCATTTGCGGTGCCCGTGGCAGAGCCGGAAATAGCCACGGCGGCCATCGCTCGGCTCTTCAACGCCGAGATCTCTGTCAAGGATTTCAGTCTGGACAGGCCGACTCTCGACGAGGTCTTCTTCGCCCTAACCGGTCGGCCCGCCCACACCGACCGGCCAGACACGGTGAAGGAGAGTGCGGCGTGAGCATCACAACCGTCACGGAATCTGCCACCAGACCTCAGCCGCCAGGACCTTTGTCGGCGTCGATGACTTTCGTCTGGAGGGCGGCGGTCAAAGCCAGGCATATGCCCGAGCAACTCGGGGACGTGATCATGATCCCGATCCTGTTCACATTGATGTTCACCTATCTCTTCGGTGGAGCCCTCGCAGGCTCGACAGTCGAGTATCTGCGATTCCTCCTGCCCGGGACCCTTGTCATGACCGTGGTCCTGCTTACCGTCTTCACAGGGGTGACGCTGAACACCGACCTCAGCTCCGGAGCGTTCGACCGGTTTCGGTCCCTCCCAATCTGGCGACCCGCGCCGATCGTTGGCCTCCTCATTGGCGACACCCTCCGATACATGGTGGCCTCGGCTCTGGTGATCGGGCTCGGACTCCTGATCGGTTTCCGACCTGAAGGTGGCGTCCTCGGCGTCGTGGCGGCGGTAGGGCTGATCCTGTTGTTCGCTTTCAGCCTGTCCTGGGTGTGGATCACACTTGCCCTGATCCTACGAACGCCTGCCGCGGTCAACATCGCCGGTCTGCTCTTCATCTTCCCGTTGAGCTTCGTTAGCAACGTATTCGTCGACCCGGAGACGATGCCGGATTGGCTGCAGACCTTCGTCGACATCAACCCGGTTTCCCACCTGGTGACGGCGGTGCGTGCGCTCGTCCATGGTGGCTCGCCAGGCAGCGAGGTGGGCTGGGTCCTCATCGCCTGCGCGGCGCTTGTGGCCGTCTTTGCGCCCATGTCGATGTACATCTATCGAAGGAAGGTCTGAGCAACAGCTCAGACCTGGCCACGCCTGCCCCGCAGCGCAACACTGACCGTCCGACTCGGCCCAGGCGTGCGTACGCAAGGGAGGGGTTGAAAACCGAGCCGAATCCCAGAGACGATCCACGCTGCACAGGTCTGTCCCGTTCAAGCGCGCGGTGAGACTGACCGATTCTCTCAGATGGTCCACGACTCCTCGGGAAGCACCGGCCCGGGCTCCCTGACAGCCTTCTTCGGCCGGCCACATCGCTCGACGCTCGTCGCCGTAGCGCTGGTGGGTGCGATGGTGACGATTGCCGGCTCGTGGTGGCTCTGGAGCAGCGAGCAGGCCGAGACGACAAGGGCGCTGGACGCCCGAACCCAGGTCGTGGCCGACTCGACCCGTAATGCGCTCTCCGACATATCGCTGCGCCTCGCCGCGGTGGCCGGTCTCTTCCAGGCCAGCGAGGCGGTGACCGAGATCGAGTTCCGTCGCTTCGTCAGGAAGTTCGGATTGGTTCCAGGGCTGGAGGCGATTGGCTACATGCCCCTCGTGATGGATAGCGATCGAGACGAATTCGAAGCAGCGATGCGCACCACGATCCCCGGGTTTGCCATGTTCGAGATCGACGAGTCAGGCAACCGAATACCGGCCCGAAACCGGAGAGCCCACGTCCCGATCCAGTGGTACGAGCCGATCGAAGCATTCGACAACATCGCAGGGTTCGACTCGTTGTCCGACGACGACCGTGCCGCAGCGCTCGAGGCTGCCCGGGTGACCCGAGGCATGTCGCTCACGCCACTGATCCAGCTGGTCAGCGAAGAAGAGGCCGACGGGTTTGTCATGTACTGGCCGGTCACCGATGCAGCCAGCGAGGCACTCATGGGTTACGCGGTGGCGGCGATGGACCTGACTCTCTTGATGGATGGAACGGTATCGAGTGCTATGAACCCACTGCTGACCTGGGAGGTCATCGACGTGACCGGCCAACAGACATCACCCCCCGCGTCCAGAGGCTCGAGTCGGATCGAGGTGGGTGGCCGAACGTGGGACGTTGTGATCACCCCTGCTGCCAACTCCGACATGATGCCGGACCCGACCGCCGCTTTGCTTCTGTTGGCCACCGGTCTCATCGCAACGGTCATCGTCACCTTTGGCGTCCACGCCCGAGGCAAGCAGCGATCTGAGAGTGAGGACTTCCAGAAGCTGAGGGAGCTCACCCAGGCCAAGGACCAGTTCCTTGCCTCAGTCGGGCATGAGCTTCGCACACCTCTCACCAGCGTCCTCGGTTTCGCAGAGATTCTGCGCGGAGACACCAGCGACCTATCCGAGGCGGAACGGCTGACCATGATCTCCAGCGTCGCCGACGAAGCCACAGATCTGGCCTCGATTGTCGACGACCTCCTGGTGTCCGCCCGATCCGAGTTGGACCTGCTGGTGGTCACCGAAGTGCCGGTTTCGGCCCGGGCCCAGGTCGCCCAAGTCCTCGAGGCCAGCGGAAGGAATGCATCCCAGACGATCCCGGTGCTCGGTGTGCCCGGGGACCCTTACCGGGCTCTGGGCGACCCGGGTCGGGTCCGTCAGATTCTCCGCAACTTGATCACCAACGCCTGCCGATATGGAGGCGAGAAGGTCGAAGTGAGGCTCCACTCCAACGCCGAGCATGTGTCCATCGTGATCGCCGACAATGGGGCCGGCGTTCCCGCCGAGAACAGCGAGCAAATCTTCTCCCCCTACTTTCGGGCGCACTCGCTGCTGTCACAGCCGGCAGCACTCGGGATCGGGCTCAGCGTGGCGCGCCAGCTAGCGCGCTTGATGAACGGCGACCTCTCCTACCAGAGAATCGACGGTTGGACTTGCTTCGAGTTCACCCTTCCTACCGTCCATGATCCGGCGGGCCGACCGAACGATGTGGTAGCCGACTCAGATCAGCCACATTCCCCGGTTGGAGCGGCCTAGACGCACAGGCCAAAAGAGACCTGATCCTCTATGCGGGTCCGGCCGCCACGACAATGATGGGGGAGTAGAGGACACGCTGATGTACAGAGATCGGGTCGAGGCGGGGCAACGGCTGGCCGAGCGTCTGCACCATCTCGCAGATCAAGATGTGGTCGTGTTGGGCCTACCCCGGGGCGGGGTGCCAGTGGCCCATCAGGTGGCTTTGGCCCTCGGCGCCCCTTTGGATGTGATCGTGGTACGCAAGCTGGGGGTTCCCCAACAGCCGGAGCTGGCCATGGGTGCGATCGGAGAACAGGGAGTCCGCATCATCGACCCCGCCGTCTTGGCGATGGCCGGAGTGAGTGACCAGAGGTTGGCCGAAGTCGAGGCGACCGAGCGGGTTGAGCTCGATCGCCGGGCCCAACTGTTCCGGGCCGGTCACACGAGAGAACCGTTGCAGGGCCGGGTCGCGGTCATCGTCGATGATGGGATCGCTACTGGTTCGACTGCTACCGCGGCGGCGCTGGTCGCCAAGGAGTTGGGTGCGGCGCGGGTGGTGGTGGCCACTCCGGTCGCCCCTCGCGAAGTACCAACCAGGCTGGCCGGAATCGCCGATGAGGTCGTCGTGGTGGAGACGCCTTCTCCCTTCTATGCCATCGGTCAGTTCTATCGCGACTTCACCCAGACCACTGATACAGAGGTGATGACAATCCTGACCGGAGCAAGGCGGGCGGCAGGCTCCGACTCAGCTTCTCCGGTCAAATCGAAGCACGACTCTCCTCTCATCGACGACGATGTGACCATCGCGGTCGACGGGATTCGGCTGGGTGGGCATCTGACGCTTCCTGAAGGCTCGATAGGGACGGTCCTGTTCGCGCACGGTTCGGGCAGCGGCCGGAACAGCCCCCGCAACCGGCAGGTAGCAGGGATCCTGAACCGGGCAGGGCTGGGGACCTTGCTATTCGACCTGCTGACGCCGTCAGAGGAGGCCGACCGGGCCAACGTCTTCGACATCGAGCTTCTGGCCCAACGTCTCGTGGCGGGGACACGCTGGCTCACCGAGCTCGAGGTGTGGCCCACTCAGCCGATCGGCTACTTCGGCGCCTCGACCGGGGCCGGCGCCGCCCTTTGGGCAGCATCCGACCTTGGTGAGCTGATCGCTGCCGTCGTGTCCAGGGGAGGCCGACCCGATCTTGCCATGTCTCGTCTCGACAGGGTGCGCTCGCCCACGCTGCTACTGGTCGGTGGCCTCGACACGGTGGTACTCGAAATGAATCGGACCGCCCAGTCAGCTTTGAACTGCGAGAACCGGCTCGATGTGATCCCCGGCGCCGGCCACCTCTTCGAGGAGCGAGGAGCGCTGGATCAGGTTGCCCAACTGGCCGGGGATTGGCTCATCTCACACTTCCGTCCCGCAGTGACCCACGGCTAGTCAACCCGGAGTCGACAGTGCCCCCTTTTCTCGTCTTGGCGGAGAAGGTGACTTTGTGCCCTGGTCGGTGATGGTGTGCTGGGGCGAGGCTTGGGGGGAAAGGAGTCTCGACATGGTGGACTCGTACATCCTCTTCGACCTACCCCCCGGCGAGGAACCGGTGGATGGTCAGTTCCTGGAACAGCTGGGCCACCGCGTGATGGTGTGCAACGGCCCCGCCCCTGGGACGTTATGCCCGATTCTCAGCGGTGAGGGTTGTGAACTGGCCGAGAATGCCCACGGGATCGTGTTCGAGCTGGATCTGGACCGATCCCAGCATCGGGCCATCCTCGACCGCTACAAGCACTACCTGAAGACCGATGTCCCGATACGGGTGACCGTCAAACCCGGCCAAGCGGCCAAGTACCCGGAGCTATTGACGGGACTCAAGGTCCTGAGCCACGTCCCGGTTGCCGGAGACCTCGACGGCCTGGTAGCCGAGGTCGAAGCTGCCGACATGTAGGAACCCCCCTCCCCCCTTCGGGGTACTCCCCCCAACGCTCACTTCGTTCACTGGGGGGAGAAACGGCTCACTTCGTTCGCTGGGGGGAGAAACGGCTCACTTCGTCCACTGGAGGAGAAAACGAGGAGAGACGAGCGCTCGGAGTGCTCGTCTCTCGTCGTAGGGAGAATCCTGGGTCAGGTTGTCTTCGCCTTCACCGGGATGGTGCGATGCTCCTCCGCCTTTTCCTTCGGCAGTCCAACATGCACCGTCAGAATCCCCTTGTCGTAGTCGGCTGTCACCTTGTCGGGGCTGACGCCACCGGGCAGGGAGATGCGGCGCTGGAACTTCCCATAGCTCCGCTCATGCATGTAGCGATCGTCCTCGGAGATCTCCTTCTCTTCGGTCTTCTCTCCCTTGATGGAGAGCACGCTGCCCTCGATAGTGATCTCGATGTCCTTCTCGGGATCGAGCCCGGGCAACTCGGCAGTCACGACCATGTCGCCGTTCTTCCTGACGATGTCGACCGAAGGGCGAAGTGGGAATTCGCGCCCCTCACTGATCAGTCGGGGGAAGTCGAACAATCTGAACTCCTTGTCCAGATCCAAGAAGGGGGTCCAAACCTTGAACTCCATTGCTTGTCACCTCCATTCTCGGGCCGGGGCCCTTAAGACGGCAGGTGGCCCGGACCTGTCGGGTCTCTATCACGATCATCCGACCCGAGGGCAGGTCTTACCAGAGTCCAATGGCCCGAATCGGGCTCAGGTCGTTGGAAGCTCACCGGTTGAGCGGATGGAGCTCAACCCAGGGTTTGGCGAAGATAGGTCCAATCCCTGGCGAAGCGATAGGAGTGACGGGCCGGTGGCTGAGGCGCCTGCGTCTCCAGCCAGCGGACGATCCCGTCGGTCGGATTGGAGAACTCGTGGACACAGCCCACACCTGCGAAGGCGACATCTCCCACTCCCAGTCGATAGTGATGGCCGTCGAAATACCCGTCGACCTCGCCCTCCACGATCAGGTAGGTCTCTTCAAAAGGGTGGTCGTGAGCACCGGCGAGACCACCGGGCACGTATTGGACCATGAACATGGTGGAGAGCTGCGCTCCCAGATCGCTGTCCACCATCATCTTGACGGTGATGCCGCTGTAGACCAGGAGAGCGGTCCGCATACTGGCCGATACCAGGAGCACGTCCTGGGTCTGGCGTTCCGGTTCCATGTTCGCGGCGCTGATGTGGCCGAAAGAGCGTGTCCTCGGGTCACGGGGGTCAACCGACTCGGCTCCGCCCGGTGTGACCGGCAACGGTGCGAAGAATGTGTCGCCGTCGGCACGAGGCTGGGGGGCCAGCATCTCGGCCCAGCGAACCACCGAATCGCTCTCGTTCCTCCATCGGTGCGGAACCCCAACCGTCACCACTCCGTAGTCGCCGGGCTCGAGCGTGAACGCACCCTCGCCCGTCTCGCAGACGACCTGGCCGTCGAGCAGATAGAAGCTCTCCTCGAACGAGTGGAGATGAGAGTCGATGCTCCCACCCGGATCGAGCTCGCAGATCCCGAATCCGGTATGGACGGCCGGCAGATCGTCGACCAACGACCACCGCCGGAAGCCCTCGCTTCTGGAACTGAAAACCGGGGGGACCTCATAGTTGGCATCGGATTGCATCCGCACGATGTGTCTCTCCGTCATCTCAATCCCTCCTGGCTACACGCGTCGGTTTCGATGCGTGTAGCGGGATTTAACACTTCCCTCGCAAAGGGAAACAAGAAGTCTCTCGGACCGTTGTCCCCCTGCGAAGCGGGGGGACCGACGCCAGCGAACGCAGTGAGCGCGTCGAGGGGGGTGCTGCCCGTGCCCGTATCTGGGAATAGCCGGGCGGGAGGCAATGATGGGGGGTCAAGTGCGGTCTTCTCCATGGGAACCAGGGCTATAGATGATTCATCACGAAGGAGAGGTGCGTGCACGTGGGACCTACGATCAGACGAAATCTCCTCATGACCAACGACAACGCCGAGGTACTCGTCGAGCGCTTCTGGGAGAGCGAGCTTCTCGACTCGACCGAGGAGTTCACCCTCACCGCTCACAAGGACGGCTACCGATTCTCCGGCAGGACCCTCATTCTCCACGACGGAATCAGGGTCGAGATCGACTACCTCGTGGAGGCGCGACCCGACTGGTCCACCCGCTCCGCCAGTGTCAGCATCCCGGCTCTGGCCACCGTCTTCGAGGTGAACGTCAGCCAGGCGCGCAGGTGGGTGATCGACGGGGAGCATCGTGGGGAGCTCAACGGTTGCGTTGACATCGACCTGGGCTGGACTCCAGCCACGAACACCCTCCCGATCCGACGACTCAGACTTGCCAGAGGTGTTCCCAGGACAACTCGAGTCGCCTGGTTGAAGTGGTCGGAGTTGGTGTTCATGCCAGCCGACCAGACCTACACCAGACGCGGCGAGGGCATCTTCACCTATTCCTCCGGCGACTTCACCGCCGACTTGCACGTTGACGAGGAGGGTGTCGTTGTCACCTACGGTCAGCCGCCTATCTGGCAGGAGTTGAGAGCCGCAGAGCGATAGGTGTCTGTCAGCGGGCCGTAGTCGACTACACCGAAGACAGCGCCGGCGACCACTCGCCCAGGGCGTGCAACACCGCACATTCGGCACGCACCGCGTCGCTGATCACCCTCATCCGCGCCGACGCCTCATCTGCGTCCCACTGGTACCCGGCCAGCGCACGCGACTCGCGCAGCATGGGTCGTGACAGGTCATCACGTATCCGCTGGTACTCACTCAACGCTTTGACCGATTCGTCGGGCTGTCTGATCGCATGATCGACGGCTCGGGCGCACAGCTCGGCGTCTCTGAGGGCGTCACTGATCCCATGGGCCGAGATCGGGTCTTTGGTATAGCCGGCGTCTCCGACCAGTGCCCAACCCGATCCCCAAGGCTGTCGGAGGAACCCGGGCAGCCCGTTGGTACCCCGGAATTGGCTCACCCTCGATCCCGCCGTGACCTGAGCGGCCAGGTCGCTACCAGCCTGGCCGAGGAGACGGTTGAACTCGGTTTCGGTGTCGGCCCTGAACTCGGCGATCCGGTCACTGCGACGCCCGGCGAAGACACAAGAGAGCCCTTCATTGGTGGAGATGACCCCCGCATTCACCCCCGGGGTGAATTGGAACCAGAAGCCGGGAACGGCGACATCGCGGTAGTAGGCATAAGTGACGGCGTTGGTCGGCTGATGACTCTCGTAGTCGGACGCCCCGACCAGCCCGGCGATACGAGACCCCACCCCATCGGCACCTATCACCACACGCGAGGTGAAAGCGACTTCCTTCGACCCTCGCTTGGCGACGATCCCGGTCACTCGTCCCTGATCGCCGCGCAACAGGTCGACAACTCGAGTCCTGCCGACGAACTCCGCCCCCGCCTCCTGAGCCGCCTCGGCCAGGATGGCGTCGAGCAGGTACCGGCGTGGGGCGTACAGGGTGTCCACACCATGCTCGGGCCGCACCTGGAACGAGACGCGTTCGTCACCGAAACCCAGCGTGATGTCACGCACCGGAGGTGTGCCGGCTGCGATGACCCGATCAATGAGACCCCAACGGGTGAGTTGGAGGACCCCGCTGCGAAGGATCGCGTGGGTCGAGACCACGTCGGACGGCATCGACGCCCGATCCACCATCAACACGCGGTGACCCTGCCGGGCCAGCAGCATCGCCGTCGAGGCGCCGGCCACCCGGGCCCCGACCACGATCACCTCATAGTCAGGGCGGGAGGGCGACGACGGGCCGGCCGGACGCGGCCGGGGAAAACCCCCGGCCGACAACTCCGGCCCTCTCATGCGACGTCGACGTTGACCGAGACCGTGGTGCCGTTGGTCAGCACGTCGTAGACCGCCGACCGGGCGATGGAACGCTCCACGATCGCCTTGAGCTCGTCTGCCCCGGCGTCACCCTCGATGACGAGATTGACATCGATTGACTGGTAGCCGTTGCGCACCGAACGATCGAGGCCTAGCAGCCCAACCAGATCGATGTCTCCGCTGACGGTGGACCGGACCCGGGTCAGCTCGACGCCGCGAGCCGCGGCGACGTTACCGACGCCGGCGGTGATGCAGGCGGCCAGGGCGTGGAGGAGGAATTCCACCGGAGTCGGGCCCACGTCGGTCCCCACCAGCTGTTCGACGTGGTCGGCGTCGAACTCGTGCGAGTCGCGATGGGTCAGCTCCGCACCGAGCCCGAAGAAGTCATAGATCTTGCTGCGGCTGTGGGTGCCGCTGATCCACTCGTTGCTGGCACGGAACTGGAACTTGGCCGCCTCGGGCTGAGCCTTCACCGCGTCGAGAGCGCCGAACAGCGCATCGACGTTCACGCCGTTTCTGATGGTTGATGTTGTCACTGCCATTGTGATTTCTCCTTGTTCTTGGATGTGTTCGCGAACGGGGTCGAAGGTATGGCCGCGGCCCCGTCGCCGGATCGGTGACAGATACCTAGATCTGGTCGCTCGATACCCATATCAATAGGTCGGTCGTTCGACCGAAAGAATGTACGTTGATCGTCTACTCATGTCCTCCTCTCGGTGGGTCCTAGATCAGCTCTGCGATCAGCCGGGCGGCACGCCGGGCCCCGTCGCTTTCCACCGGGTGGTAGTGGACCACTCGGCTCACCTCTGTGGCAATGGCTTCGGCAAGCTGGTCGGGATCGGTGCTGCGGTAGTCCATGTGCCGGCCCGCCCCGTATTGGTCGAGACGATGCCGGACATGGAAGTTCTGCTCGAAATGGTTGGTGAGGGGGAAGTAGAGGAAGGGTCGTTGGGCAGCGGTCAGCTCCATGGTGGTGGTCAGCCCGCCCTGGACCACGGCCAGATCGCAGACGGCGAGATGGCGGTAGAGACGATCGACATAACCATGCAGCTCGAGACCGGGGTGTTGGGGCAGGCTCTCGGCGTCGATACGGGGGCCGGCGACCACAACCATCCTCAGCTCGGGGATCTTCTCCTTGGCCAAGGGGTATGCCCTTATCACCTTCTCCAAGAGGGCCCTTCCCACCCCGGAGCCACCGACGGTGACCAGGCAAACCTTCTCTTCGGAGTCGTAACCCAACTCGGCCCGCCACTCCTCCACCCGATCGGGTGTCGGTGGAGTGAAACCGGTGATGTAGCCGGAGAAGGAGAAGTGATCCTCGGTCCAGTCACGGATCTTGGGCAGATCGGGGCCGAACACCGCCGGGTAGATGTCGTCGGGGTTGCCCACGAAGATGGCTCGATCCCTAATCCGGGGGAAGCGGGCGATGTGTTCGATCATCTCGGCGTTGTAGTCGGCAGTGAGATAGGCCTCGTGCTCTCCCCCATCGGGCATGGGGAGGTAGCCGACGAAATCGGTCAGCCAGACATTCGAGGTCCGTTTCAGCTCGGGGTTCTCATGCCAGTAGTAGTCGACGTCCCAGGCCTCGTCACCGATGACCAGGTCGTAGAGCCCCTCTTCGACCACTTCTTGGAACACCATGAAGTTGGCCACCAGGATCTCGTCCATCCGGCGTAGCGCCTGGAAACAGTGCAACTCGTGCCCTGAGGCCTCCGAGGCGATGTGGCCGGACTCGGAGGCAAGCCAGTCGCTGGCCGGGTGGACCCTCTCCCCGGCGCTCTCGAGGGCGGTCGTGACCGGGTGCTGGGCGAGCCAGTCGACCTCGAGGCCGGGCTCGATCGCTCTCAGCTCTTCGGCGATGGCCAGGTCACGGCGGGCATGACCCAAACCGATCGGTGAGGAGAGGAACAAGGCTCTCTTCTTGCGATTCATGCCCCGAGGCCAGACATGGCTCTTCATCGGCTTTCCCCTTGTCTTGTCGACGAATCGGCGTATGGCGAGGTTGACTTCGACCGGCTCCCGGGCCGGTGTGAGATGACCGGCGCCTTCGAGGATGATCAGCTCGCCGTCGGTGATCTCTGCGAAGGCTTTGCCTCTCTCCACGTGTTGACAGATGTCGCGCTCGCCATGGATGGTCAGGGTGGGGACGGCGAGCGACCGGCACATGTGCTCGACGGTTTCCTTGTCGGGAAAGTCGAGTTCGAACCCCTCCTCGCCGGCGGCGAGCACCTCTCCGGTCGACTCGAGGGCCCAAGAGACGGCGTCTTCGAGCTGCTTGGTGGAGTGGGGCTCGACAAGTTGCTCCCCGAAGAAGAACTCGACCCAATCCCGGTGCCGGGTGGTTATGGCGTGGCGGTTATTGAGCTGCCAGCCGGTCGGGTTCTCCAGGATCTCGTCCCAGTGGGGGGCGGTCTCCACCCAATGCGGCTGGGGTCGGCCCAGATAGGGCACTCCCGGTTCGATGGCGACCAGCCCCTCGACCCGCTCCGGGTGGGCCGCGGCCAGGGATACCGCCCACCAGTTGGCATGACAATGGGCGACGACGAACGCACTCGATGTGTTCGTCGCATCGAGCACCGCGACGAGGTCGCCCAGCGTCGCTTCCTGGCTGTGGGCAATCGGGTCGGTGGGTCGGCTCGACTTCCCGTTTCCCCTCCCGTCGAGGGTGAGCACCCGATAGTGACGGGCGAGATGTGGGATCAGCCCTTTCCAGATGCGCGAGTGTGTGATCGGCGATGGCGGGATCAGGAACAGGGTGGGCTCTCGGTCCCCATAGATCTCGTAGTGGACTTCGAACCCGTCCCGAATCACCACGTCCTCCCGATCGGGATAGACCGCCCTCATCTGCCCAGCCTCTCGACGAACTCCCGTAGCAACAGATTGACCTTCACCGGATCGCGCACATTGGGCATGTGACCGGAACCGATCATCGAGGACAAGGTGCCCTGGGAGAGTCGGGCCGCTTCCTCACCGACCTGGTGGGGCTGGATCCGGTCTTCGATCCCATGGATGACCAGGACCGGGCAGTCGATCTTGGTGAAGATCTCAGAGTCCGGGATCTGTGGCCGGGGCCGGGCAGCTTCGGCCTCCAATATGGCCGGCCCTCCTTCGAGGGCCCACCTGACGGCGTCCTCGATCGGTTTGGTCGAGTGGGCCTCGACGAAGATCTGACCGAAGAAGAACTCGGCGAAGTCCTGGTAGTGGTCGTGCCAGTAGGCCAGGTTGTACTTGTCCCACCCTCGGGGATCCTCTGGATAGGGCCGGTGGAAATTCTCGACGATGCCGGCCCGCTCAGGTAGCGGGTCTCCCAGCCCCAGCGCCGGACCGATCAAGGCGAGACCTCTCACTCGCTCCGGGTAGAAGGCGGCGAGCCGGGTCCCGTATTGGCCGCCCATGGACAGGCCCACGACCACGGCGCTCTCCACACCGCAGGCGTCGAGCACCGCCACCGCGTCGGCGGCATAAGACTCGGCCGAGTAGCGGGCCGGATCGGTGACCCGGTCCGATCGCCCGTTGCCGGGCCCGTCGTAGCTGATCACCCGGTAGTAGCGCGACAGATAGGGAATCTGCATCTTCCAGAACCGGGAGTGGATGATGGTCCAGGTAGGGAGAAGGAGGATCGTCGGATCGCCATGACCGAACACCTCGAAACCGAGCTTGAGCCCGTCCCGCTCCACTTGCCCGGACTCGTCCGGGTAGGCAGCCCTCACGACCCCTCCTCCATGGACCGCAGGACCTCACCGAACTTGCGAAGTGCCGACCTGACCGGGACTTCGTCTTCGCTGATGCCGAGCAGGATCATCGCCTCGGCACCGAGGAAAGGGGCGCCGGCGACGAACCCGGCCTCGGCGGGGGTGAAGGGCCCCAACCCGCCGATCCGCCCTGCGGACCTGGCCGCTACTTCCCCGAGCAACACGTACCAGTGTCGCAACATGTCCTTGACGGCAGCGGCGATCTCGGGGTTGGACCAGCCGGCGGCCAGCATCTCCTGAAGGACCCGGACGTACCCCGAGTCGAGATCCTCCTCGAGGAAGTCACATGCCTGCTCCCACTGCTTCCACAGCGGCAGGTCGCTGGAATACATGGTCTTTTGGCGTTCCAGAAGCTTGCGGTTCTCCTCTTCCAGAACCTCGAGCACCAGCCCCTGCTTTGATCCGAAGTGGTAGTGGATCTGGCTGAGCGGCACTCCGGCGGCAACGGCGATCTTCCGGGTCGACAATCCGGAGTACCCCGAGTCGAGCAGCGCCTGTTTGGCGGCCTCGAGAATGCTCGCTCTGGTCTTGGGTTCGACGGTCAAGTTACGCTCCAGATAGTGGTTCGGTCGATCGACCGATAATGCCAGATACCCCCCCGATCTGTCAACCCCCGGTCTCTGAACATGCTCTCGCCTTAAACCCACGCACAGTCTCCCCTGGCATGATCGCTTCATGTCGTCTGAGTCGGCCGCCGCGAGAAACTGGCTGGTGATTGCGGCTGGGATCGCCCTCGTTGCCGTGGTTGGCTTGATCGTGATCCTCGTCGTTGGGAACGACGACGCTGACCCCGATCCCACGCCGCTTCAGCAGGTGTTACAAGAGATCGGCGATAATGGCACCTGGTCTCGTGAGACCGCACTGCGCGCCTTCGCCGCCGTGTTTGGCCCTCTGCCCGGCGTCGAAGTTCCCGAAGGCCCAGAGGCGGAGGTGGAGTTCGGCACGATCGCCATCAGGATGCTGTCGCTCTATGTCGACGAGATCACCCCGGAACAGCGGGAGGCTGCGCTGGCGGCGGCGGGCCCCCTGGCCGAGTTCCTCAACGGCTCGCCAGGTGACGGTCCCGAGGCATGGCCCGGGACAGGACCCACCGCGATCGAGACCATGGGCTTCTCCTTGCCCGCAGACCTGCTCGCCGCCGACGCCGACGACTACGAGGCCGAGATCGCCGGCATCGTCACAGGAATCGAGTCGAGAATCGGGCGACCGCTCGGTCTCGAGGTCGAGGTGGTGGTCTCGCCTGACCAGGTGGGGATCCTTCACGCGACCGCTCTCCCGGTGGCCGACGACGGGGAGAACATCACGGAGTGCAGGGTCACCGTGCTCCCTAACGCCCAGGGGCTCTCGGGGAAGAACCTCACCGCCGTCCTCGCCCACGAGACCTGGCACTGCTTCGAGTACTCACGTCTCGGCACCCTGTCACGGCGCAATGGCTCACCGCCGTGGATCATGGAAGGACAGGCGATGTGGGTCGGCGAGGCCTACGTCGGGGGCAGCGCCGGTTTGGAGCCGGCCGACCGGCACTGGAAGGAGTATCTCATCGACCCCGGGCCCGGGAAAAGTCTGTTCGCCAGGTCTTATGACGCCATAGGGTTCTACTCCCACCTCCACGATCAGGGCATCGACCCCTGGACCGTGCTCGACCCGATCCTCGACCAGACCTCGAACTTGGCAGCATTCAACGAGGCGGTCGGGGGGAAGTCACTCGACGTGGTCACCACCTGGGCCCCGAGCTGGTACCGCGACGGAAGCCCGACGAGCACATTCTCGCTGGTCAACGCTCCGGGCATTCCGGGCCCGACGGTCCGACCCGCCCCGGTCACGTTCACCATCTCCAACGGGACCTTCCAGCAGGTAACAGCTCTCAAACCCCTTTCCGCGGAGATAGCCGACGTCGCCATCGCATCCGAGATCCTCACCATCGACGTCATGGGCCAGGGGATGGTCGGCGACATGATGTTCGGCAACGAGATCCCCTTCGTCGCCAATTCCCGGGTCTTCTGCATGGTCGAGGACTGCAGCTGCCCCGACGGCGCGCCGGGCCCGAGCGACCATCTTGGGGAGGAAATCCGTGTCGCGGTGACCGGTGACGCCCTGAGTGGGAGCGACGCACTGCTGCGGGGATGGTCGATCGCCGAGTGGTGCCAGGAGAAAGACGACGAAGACGACCCGGCGCCGCCCGGTTCCGGCGGAGGGCCGGGAACCCCATGTTCACAGGGAGGTTGTGGGAGCAGCAACGGCGATCCCCACTTGACCACGATCGACGGGCGCTCCTATGACTTTCAGGCTGCCGGGGAGTTTGTCCTGCTCCGATCCGATGCCGTCGAGGTCCAGACCCGTCAAGAGCCATACCGAAGGTCGACATCGGTATCCATCAACACCGCGGTCGCCGTGACCGCAGATGGCGGGCGCGCCGCGGTCTATGCCGACGGGGCAGGTCTGCGCCTCCTGGTCGACGGAACCGAGGCACCGGTCGACATGCCGACCGCCTCCGCCGGGCTGGAGATCTCGCCAGTCGCCGATGGGGTGCAGATCGAGGCGCCCGACGGCACCATCGTCTGGGCCCTTGGTCTCGGAGAGTGGGGTCTCAACGTCCTGGTCTCGCCGTCACCCGAGCTCCGGGAAACGGGCACGGGTCTGCTCAGCGGAAGCGGATCCGGGCCGCTGCCAGCACTCCCCGACGGTACCGAGGTCGACGTCGAAGCCGACTATCGGATCGCCCTGTACACCGATCTGGCCGATGGGTGGGAAGTCACGGCCGAGACCACCCTGTTCGACTATGACGAGGGGAAGGGGCCGCAGACCTATCGGGACAGGTCGATCCCCGAGCCCGGGACACCTCTCGACTTCGGCGACCTTTCCGAAATCCTCCAAGAGCTGGGTCTCGAACAGTGCGGATCGATCGTGGACGAGGCCCTCCTCCTCCAGTGTGCTTTTGATGTCGCCGTCACCGATGACACCGGGTTCGTGCAGAGCTACGAGTCGACCGACCAGTTCGTGGTGACCACCATCGAGCAGGAGCCAGGGTCGATCACCGGCGGACAGCTCAGCCCATTACTGGAGGACGTGGCGGTCGTGGTGGGCTCGGCCCTCGACGACAGCGGCTCCCTGTACTTGTCGGTTCGGTTTGAGGACCAACACCGCGAGCTGTTGGCGATCGATCCGGTGGCACAGACGGTCGTCTCCCGGGTCGAGATGGCCGACGACGGCCAGATCGTCTTCGCCGCCGGCTCGTTGTGGATGAGCGCCACCACCGATAGCGGATGTGCCGTTTTCCGGTTCGACCCCTCCCTCGAGCTCGAGGCGACGATCGACGTGCCGTGCGTCCTCACCTTGTTCGCGCCACAACTGGTTGGGGCCGGGGATGCTCCATGGATCTACCGGAGCGAGCCCGAGCTGACCCGGATCGACCCGTCCGACAACTCGCTGGCCGAGAGTATCCCGCTCCCCTTCTCCAACGGCTATCTGCGCAGTACCGGTGCGACGATCTTCTATTCAGACCTCGAAGAGGGGGTACATCGTCTCCTCCCCGGTGCCGCCGGGTTCGAGCCCATGGGCACCGAGCACACGTTTATCCACCCCGCAGAGGACGGCTTCTGGGAACAGGTCGGCGATGCCATCGTCTTCCAAGACGGACCCGGCCCGACCGGCGAGGTGACGCCCACCGACGGGATCCTGGTCGGGGCGACCGACGAGGCAGCGTTGGTCGAGCGAAAGCTGGAGGACGGGACCGGGCTCTGGGCCCACCCGGCGGACGGCGGTCCCCAGGTGCAGCTTGCCTCCGCGCCGATGGTCGGAACCGGCAGCGAAGCGCGTGTCCTCGACTACTTCGACAACTATCCCCCGCTCACCTCGCCGAGCCTGATCGTCAAGCTATGGGTCGAGCACGTCGGCTCTGGCGACGATGGGGCCGCTGTCTTTGTGCAGGCGATCGATCCTGGATAGCCCGGGTCACGCCGCCGGCGGGTCAACCCGTCACACGGTCATCCCGTTGAGGGACAGATCGACGACGGCGGAGATGACCTCTTCTTCGCTGGGCATCTCGACCAGTGGGTCGGTCTGGAGACGTTTGGTCAAGAGCAGGTTCACCGCGCCGTGGGCGGCAGCCCATACCGCCACCGCAGTGGACAGCGGGGGAAGGTCAGATCTCAGCTCCCCGGCGGCCACCCCCTCCTGGATTAGGCGCACCACCACTTCCAGACAACGTCGCCCTGGGTCGTCCGCCGCCACATCGGGGGCGACGGTGTCGGGGATGTCGGTGCCGAACAAGGTCATGTACTGACCGGGTTGGCCCAAACCGAATCGGAGGTAGGCCTCACCGCAGCGCCGCATGCGCTCGACGACGGTGCCCGACCCGGAGGCGGCGTCCTCGAGACGCGTGGCCAGCTCGACCAGGTTTCGACGGCAGCACTCGTAGAAGAGGACATCTTTGTCGGCGAAGTGGAGATAGATGGAGGGGACGGACACCCCTACCCGCTCCGCCACTGCACGCATCGTGACCGCCTCTTTGGCGCCGACCTCTTCGAGCAATTCCTCGGTGGCGTCGAGGATCTCGTCCCGGAGCAACTCGCCTTCCCCTTTGCGCGCCCGCGACCGCCCGGGAGACTCCCGGGTTGCAGGCGAGCGGGGCACGGTGAGGTTGTCGGTCATGTCATCTGGAGGCGGCCTCTGGTTCGAGGATAGGGGGCGTCCCACCCAGATGGGCAGACTCGGAGAAGCCGAAGCGACGATGGATCGCCGCCATCCACC
>Ga0209640_10001260_pt1 | contig 21198 bp, 17 predicted proteins | sample RifCSP10_1_FD_184018 | JGI IMG/M metagenome (GOLD analysis project Ga0209640, IMG submission 184018) | Soil microbial communities from Rifle, Colorado - Rifle CSP2_sed 10_1 (SPAdes) (version 2) | ecosystem: Environmental > Terrestrial > Deep subsurface > Rock core/Sediment | place: Rifle...
TTGACAGTGGCTTCACAAAACGCTTCCGCGTTGTCGAAGCGGGCGGTAAGAAAATCGGCGTCACGTCCATCCTTGGCAAACAAGCGTTCGCCCAGTTTCAAAACTCAACCGACCTGAAGTTGTTGGATCCAGAGCAGGCGCTCACGCAGGTGCTTCCCGAAATGAAGGCGGCCGGTTGCCAGCAGCTCGTCCTGCTGGCCCATGCCGACGCCGCCGAATCCCGCGAACTGGCCCGCCGCTTTCCCGATTTCCACTGGGTCGTCACGGCCCACGGCGCCGATGAGCCGCCCGCGAACGCCGAAAAGATCGAAGGCACAAACGCGCACCTGATCGAAGTCGGTCATAAGGGCATGTATGTCGTGGTTGTCGGACTTTACAACAGCGGCCCACAGCCTTTTCGCTATCAACGCGTGCCGCTCGATCACCGGTTCACCGCCCCGCAGGCCCACGCGCCCGCGAGCTCTCCGTAGAGGGCCAGGTGCCGCCGCCACATGGCGGCCGGCGTCAGGCCGTGCTCCCAGCACGCGCGGGAGGCCCGCCCGAGCTCGTCGAGCTCCGGCGCCGGTGTCGTGAACATCGCGGTAAGGCCGGCCGCCACGGTGGCCGGCTCCAGATCCTGCAGCATGGCACAGCCGGCTTGGAGCATCTGGAAGGTCCGGTTGCCGCCCACCGCGTGAAGCAGCATCGGCTTGCCCGCCTGGGCCGCCTCGATGAGCGAGAGGTCGAAGAGGCTCAGCCGGTTGACGTTGACGACAAAATCCACGGCCCGCAGCAGCCCCGCCACGTCCTGGACGCGGCCGAGCGCGCGGAGCCGCTCGTCGGCGCGCAGCGTCCCGGGCTCGGGCCCGGCGACGGCGATCACGCCGGGACAGGCGGCCGCTTCGGGAAGAAGCGGGAGCGCGCAGAGAAGGGCGTCGAGACCGCGGTACGGCTGGGCGCTGCCCAGGAAGAGCCCGACGCGCCGGTCGGCCGGCAGCCGGAAGATCCGGCGCAGCCTGTCACGCGAGAGACCCGGCCTGGCTTCGGCGGGGCCCGAGGCACCGGTCAGCAGGTGACGCGCGCCTCGCACGACTCCGTCGAAGCGCGCATCGACTCGGGCGAGCTCGAGCCCGGCCTCGCGACAGGGCAGGACGACGAGATCCACGCGCTGCCAGAGCTCGAGCTCCCAGTCTATCCAACGCCGAACGTCGGGAAGCGTCAGGAACTCGCGCCAGTCCCACTCGGGCATGCCCCAGTTCCATGCGAGATAGAGCGCCATGGGCATCGGCGCGTGCCCCATCATCCACACGCGCTGGCCGGGCCGGCGGCGCTCGAGCGCCGCCTCTGCGCAGAAGGGATCGTGGGTGAAGAGCGTTTCGGCCCACGGCAGCGCAGCCTCGAGGCTCGGCCCTGCTTCCGCCACGACCTCCCGCCGTGCCACGCGCATGTTCCCGGCCAGCAGCCCGTCCGCGCTCCGGAGCGCGGCGACGGGCGGCCGGTAGAACGCGGGCGTCCCCGCGAACCTCCGCTTGAACCTGCCGAGTGTCTGCCGCATCCGGGCGAGCGCCCCGGGGTGCCTGACGGGAGACGAAGCGCGTGGCGACGGAAAGCGCACGCGGTGCTCCGGGCTCTCCGCCGCCCGCGCGGCGCCTTCGAGCTCCCGAAGATACCCCGCGGGACCGCCGAGGCGGGCGAGCGGAGGGCCGACATGGAAGACGTTCATCGCCGCCTCAGGATGAACGCGTTGCAGAACACCCCGTAGGAGCGGTACTGCACCGCCTCCCAGCGCGGGTGGGCTGAGAGGAATTCGCGAAGGGCGCGGGCCTCGCCTTTGTTGGGGTCACCCTTGTAGTGGAACCAGTCGTCGAAGAGGACCATGGCGCCGTCTTGCAGAGCGGGCTCGATGCCGAACAGCACCTCGCGCGCGGCCTCGTAGAGATCGCAGTCCACATGGACGAGGGCCACCTCCGTCACCTTCGAGCCTATGGTCGCCGGCACCGTCTCCCGGTAGGGTCCCACGACGAGTTCCGGCGCTGGCAGGCCGCAGGCCTCGAAGAGGACCCTCGTCGCGGCCGGTGTGACCGGGTCGCCCTCGCGGAGGAGCGGATGCCAGCCGTGGCTCCGGGCGCAGTCGCCCGGGCGCCAGCGCGCGTGGTCATCGACGGAAGCGCCCAAGCCCTCGAAGGAGTCGAATCCGACGAGGCGGCGCGACGCTCCGGTCTCGTCAAAGCTCAGTGCCTTGGCGAACAGCGCCAGGCTCTTGCCGGTGAAGACACCGAACTCGAGGATGTCCCCTGGCACGGCCTCGTAGTTCACGTACTCCGTGACGCAGAGGAAGGTCTCCCACCGGCGGTCCCGGCGTATCAGCTCATCCACGATGCTGATGTCCGGCGGCCCCAGCACGAGGTCGCGGGCGCGGCCGAGCGCTCGGCGGAGGCGGCGGCGGATCATCGCAGGGTCCCCGCGTGGCCGGCCGGGGCCGCCGCCTCGATCTCCCACCGGCACGCCACCTGGACGACGCCCTTGCGCTCGAGCCCCTGCAGGTACAGCGGCGACGGGCCCGGGTGGACGGTGAAGGACAGCGCCGGCTCCTGGAGATCGAGGATGTCGGCCTGGTTCCAGAGGCACACTGCCGCGTGGAAATCCCCAGCCAGCAGCGTCTCGCCCGGGATCACGACCCGCGCCACGTACTCTCCGGGCGCGCTCGGGGGCTCGACGAGGACGTCGAGCGGGTTCGAGGTGAAGAGCGGCGTGCCGTCGGGCGTCAGGATCCCGATGCCGATGCGGGTCCCCGGAGAGGGCTCGGGCAGGACGTAGCGGAGTTGAAGGACGAACGGCTCGGTACAGAGCGGGTTTGGCAGCGGTCGCCCCTCGGGATCGCAGATGTCGGCCTCGAGCAGCTGAACGCCGCCGGTCCGCGCCGCCTGGTACCGCACCCGCTGCGGGCCGCGCAGATAGGTTCCCGCTACGGCGCGCGGGTCGCCCTCCGCGCTGAGGCGCCCGCCTTCGAGCAGGATCGCCCGCGTGCAGAGCCGCTGGACCGCGCCCATGTTGTGGCTGACGAAGAGCACGGTGCGCCCGCTGCGGGCCACGTCGCCCATCTTGCCGAGACAGCGCTTCTGGAACTCGGCGTCGCCGACCGCCAGCACCTCGTCCACGAGCACGATCTCCGTGTCGAGGTGGGCGGCCACCGCGAAGGCCAGGCGCACGTACATGCCGCTCGAGTAGCGCTTGACCGGCGTGTCGATGAAGGCCTCCACGCCCGCGAAGGCGACGATCTCGTCGAACTTCCGGTCGATCTCGCGCTTCCGCATGCCGAGGATGGTGCCATTCAGGTAGACGTTTTCCCGCCCCGTCAGGTCGGGGTGGAAGCCCGTGCCGACCTCGAGCAGGCTGCCGACGCGGCCGCGGAGCTCGATGCGCCCGGCGGTCGGCGCGGTCACGCGCGAAATGATCTTGAGCAGGGTGCTCTTCCCGGCGCCGTTGGCGCCGATGACCCCCAGCACCTCGCCGCGCTCGACGTCGAATGAGACGTCGGAGAGCGCCCAGAACTCCTCCGAGGGGGCCGGCGGGCGACCGATCCCCGCCAGCGTCCGGAACGGCACCGCCAGGAGATCCACGATCGCCTCCCTCAGGTGCTCGACGCGCTGCTGCGGCCCCCCGATGCTGTAGCGCTTCGAAATGCCCTGCACGCGGATGATCGGAGTACCCATGAGCTAGATCACATCCGCGAAGGTGCGTTCCATCCGGCGGAATTTCCACGCGCCGAGGGCGGCCAACGCGAGGCCGGACACCGCGGACAGCGCGAGGCCCGTCCAATCCCACGGCAGCCCGAGAACGGCGGCGCGATAGCCCTCGATGACGCCCGTCATGGGGTTGAGCGCGTAGAGCGGCCGCCACGCCGCGGGCACGAGGCTCGCCGGGTAGACAACCGGGGTGGCGAACATCCAGAGCTGCATGAGAAAGGGCACCGCGTACTGGACGTCGCGGTACCGCACGTTGAGCGCGGCCAGCCACATGCCGATGCCGGTCGCGACGACTGCCGTCAGCGCCGCCAGCGGCAGCAGGAGCACGGTCGTCGCCGCGGGCGCGAGCCCGTACCAGGCCATGAGCCCGCCCAGGACCAGCGCCGAGATGGCGAAGTCCACCAGGGCCGAGAGCGTCGCCGAGAGCGGAACCAGGACGCGCGGGAAGTAGACGCGCGTCAGCAGGCTCGCGCTGCCGACGACGCTCGCTCCGCTTCGCGTCACCGCGCCGGCGAAGTACATCCACGGCAGGAGCCCGAGGTAGGAGAACACCGGGTACGGCACGCCGTCGCTGGGCACTCCGGCCAGCTTGCCCAGGAATACGGTGAAGACGACCATGGAGAGAAACGGCTGCAGTATCGCCCAGAGGAAGCCAAGGACGGTCTGCTTGTAGCGGACCGAGATGTCCCGCCAGGTCAGGAAGTAGAGCAGATCGCGATAGTGCCAGAGCTCCCGGAAATCGACGGGACTGTTCCCGCGATCCGGCTCGACGACCGCCCAGGGCGCCTCGGCCTGAGCCTCCACTCCGATCGCCCGGCTCATGCGGCCAGCCCTTCGCGCCGGTGGCGGCCGAAGCGCGCCAGCACGACGAGCGCCCAGGGGCGCGACCAATGGCAGCGGCCCGCGGCGAAGGCGCGCCAGACAGCCTCGACGGCCGGGCGCTGCAGACGCTTGTCCTCGAGGCACACCCGCTCGAGATCCGCCGCCCGTTCCAGCATCCACCGGCCCATGGGAAAGGTGAAGCCCATCTTCGGCCGGTCCCAGATCTCGCGAGGGAGCCGGCCGCCGAGGGCGTTCAGCAGCAGCGGCTTGGGTCGCGTACGGTCGAGCTTGACCGCGGCGGGCAGCGCCAGGACGCTCTCGACGAGGCGGTGGTCGAGATAGGGCACGCGCACCTCGATGGAGTGCGCCATGCTCATGACGTCGGCGTCACGCAGCAGCTGGTCGCCGAGGTAGTGGCTGAACTCGAGCCGTGTCAGAGCCTCGCGGAGATCGCGCGCGCCCGCGACGTCCTCGGCGGGCGGTTCCGACGCCGTGGCAATGTCGCCAGCCGAGAGGCCGAGCAGGTCCCGCGCCGCGTCAGCGGGATAGAGCCCGCGGACGAGACGATATACGCCCTGCGCCGTCGGGGTCTCGAGCGCGCTCCACCGGTCGAGCCCGGGCCGGCCCGACGCGGCGCCCAACCGTCCGGCGAGACGGGCGGCTGCGCGCCGGGCAACCGGGGGCAGCGCGGCCATGGCGAGCCGCGCGGCCTCGAGCCAGGCCGTACGGCGAAGGTGACGATACCCCCAGAACACTTCGTCGCCGCCCAGCCCCGACAGAACGACGGTGAGGCCGGCATCGCGTGCCGCTCGAGCGATACACCAGGTATTGAGTCCGTCCACGGTCGGCTGATCCATGTCTCCGAAGAACCGCGGCATCTCGGCGAAGACCTCCGCCGGTCGCAGCAGGACTTCATGGTGCTCGGCGCTGATCCGCTCGGCCATGAGCCTGGCATAGCGCGTTTCCGACAGGGCCGACTCCTCGAAGCCCACCGACAGCGTCGTGAGCGGGCCCGTGCGAGCCGCCGCGGCCAACAGCGCCAGCCCGGCCGAGTCGATGCCGCCCGAGAGGAAGACGCCGAGCGGCACATCGCTGACGAGGTGGAGCCGGACCGACTCCTCGAGAAGCCCGCGCGTCGCTTCCCCAGCCTCGGCGGCCGGGGCCCCATGCCGCGCGGCCCCGACGGCGGCGCCGAGGCTCCAGTACCGCTCGAGCCGCGCGCCGCCTGTCTCGACCCGCAGCAGATGTGCCGGGGGCAGCGCGCGCACGTCCTTGATCGTGGTGAGCGGCGCCGGGACGCTTCCCCACTCGAGGAAGCGGCCGAGCGCCTCGGGGCTCGTCTCGTCGGGAACGAGGCCGCTCCGGACCACCGCGGCGACTTCGGAGGCGAAGAGCACTTGCGTGCGGTCTTGATGCCAGTACAGCGGCTTGATGCCGAAACGGTCGCGCGCGAGGAGGAGGCGCGGCGGAGGCCCGGACTCGAAGCAAGCCAGCGCGAACATGCCGCGCAGGCGCGGGAGCGCGGCGGGCCCCCAGACGTCCAAGCTCCGCAGGATCACCTCGGTGTCGGTGTCCGAGGTGAAATCCCCCGAGCCCTTGAGTTCGGCGCGGAGCTCGCGGTAGTTGTAGGTCTCTCCGTTGTAGGCGATCCAGCGGCGCCCGTCGGCCGTGCCCATGGGCATGCGGCCCCGGGACGAGGGATCGATGATGGCCAGCCGTCGGGCCCCGAGCACGGCGCCCGGAGAATCGGGCGTCGAGGGATATGTCCGAACGTGGGCAGTGTCGACGCGGCCGAGAAGCGCTCTGACGTCGGCGTTGGCCATCGCGGAGTCAGGGAGCAGCAGCCCCCAGTCGTCGGGCCCACGATGCACCTGGGCCTCCAGCATCCGGAGCACCGCGCCGATGTCCTCGACCGTCAGGGGCCCGGCGAGTTTCATGAGACCTGCGATACCGCACATGGCTGGTGGCTCCGGTCAACGAAGGCGCGGCCTGAGCAGCGAGTGAAGCGCGAATCTCATCAGGAACCCAGTCTACGGAAGGGACCCCAGACCCCATGGATATTAAGGAGAGAGCCTGCCAATCTGTGGCATGTGTGCCGCAAATGGGCCATCAAGCGATTCAGCGGTAGCAACAAAATTTGGAGCATCTGAGTCCTTTACTCAAGCTCACGCCTAGGTCGGCAGCACTCGAACTCCAATATTCGGAGTCTAAAGGACCCAGCCTGGGCCCACGAGGCTTTCCACGGTTCGACCCGTCATTTGTTCCATCATCACAGCCATCTAGACGATGTTCGAACCGCTCGGTGCTAACCTTGAGGTCCGGTTCAGAAGCCCCATCATGGAACACTGTTCGCCGGCCTTTCCGGAGGTTATTGGGCCGGCCCAATGCAGCGTCGTGGCATGTGAAGTGCAACATCTGAGCCATGGGAATGGAGACCAGGACGAACACATGATCAAGGCGGTCACGATAGACCTCTGGGGCACCTTGGTCGTGGACAGTCCCGCGACGGACGAGCGCTACCGGCGCGAGCGCTTGACCGGTCTCGAGAGCACGCTCGCGCGCTTCGGCTTCCGCGTGCCCGTCGCAGACCTCGCTCGCGCCTACAGCGAGTCGGGCCGCCACCTGGCCCGCATCTGGCGGGGATGGCGCGACGTGGCCGTCGAGCGTCATGTGACGCTGCTGCTCCAGGCCGTCCACCCGTCGCTGCCGGGCCGCGTTGGAAACGAGGCTCTGGCGGCGCTGGTCGAAGCCTATTCGAACCCCGCCCTCCTCGCGCCGCCATCTGTGGATGAAGGCGCGGCCAAGGCGCTCGAGGTGCTCACGGATCGCGGCATCGCGATCGGGCTCGTGTCGAACACGCTCCGCACGCCCGGCACCGTGCTCCGCACCATTCTCAAGCGCCACGGGATCCTCGAGCGCTTCAAGACGACGGTCTTCTCCGACGAGTGCCGCATCCGCAAGCCCGACCCGGCCATATTCGACATCGCCTTCAAGCAGCTCGGGGTGGACCGCAAAGAGACCGCCCATGTCGGCGACGATGCGGTCCTCGATATCGAGGGGGCCCGGGCCGCCGGCGTTCGCGTCATCCATCTCGACGCCAGCGGAAGCTGGACTCCGCGCTATGCGCCGGACGCCGTGATCGAGCGCTTCCAGGAACTTCCCGATGTGCTGGCGGACCTCGACCGCTCCGAGCGCCATCCCGCCGCCAGCCTCGCCATCGCCCGGTTGCGCCCGCGCTTCGCGACGCGCTCGGTGTCTCGACGCTAGGCGGAAGACCTTCATGACCATCCATCGGCGCCGGCGCGTTCTCGTTGCCCTCGCCCTCGCTCTGACGGCATGGCCCGCGGTTGAGGCACGGGCCCAGAGCCCCGTCCCGGCCGCCGTCTCCGTGTCGACGGCTGAGATCATCCGTGCCGTTCAGGCGAATCCTGCCGGAGCCCCGCGGACGACGGCCGAGGCGGTAGCCGCGGGGCGACCGGGAGACGCGGGAGCGATCGTGGGAATCGTGGTCGGTACCCTCGAACCAAGCGACAGGCGCGCCTTGGCGCCGGACGTCGTCACAGCCGCTATCGCGGCCTTGCCCGCCGCGCAGCGCACCGCGATGGCACCGGCCTGCGCCTGCTCGGCCATCCGGGCCGTCCCGGCGGACGAGCGGCCCGGGGTCGTCCCGTCCATCATCAGCGCCGGTGTCGCCATGGCGCCCGAGGCGCGGGCCCAGATCATAAGCTGCGCCATCGAGGCGGCTCCGGCACTGGTCGCCGCCATCCAGGCGGCAGCCGGCAATACGGGGGATATCCAGCTGGAGGCGGGGGTTCCACCCTCGACCCCCCTGCCGGGCAGCAGCATCGGCATCGACAGCACGCTCGCGCCCAAGCAGAATTGTGCGAGCCCACCCTGTCCGGGCTAGGCTCGGATAAGGCCACCGCCCGTGACGCCACCGCATCGAGCGTCAGAAGAGGCGGCGTTCTCCGTAGAACGTGGTCATGAGGCACTACAGTCGACGTGGAGACCCGACAGCAGGCTGTTACGAGGACCCGGCGCAGCCGCGGCCGCCAAGCCGCCGTCCTGCTGGCCCTCCTCACGTTGCTCGCGCTGCCGGCGGGGTCGGCGTGGGCGCTCAACTTCGAAGAGTGGGTCCAGGGGTTGACCGTGACGCCATTCCTGTCCGAGCGCATGGAGTATGAGACCAACGTGTTCCAGACGGCGACAGGGGCCAAGAGCAGCATGATCTCTCGGACAACCCCAGGGCTGCTCGTCGAGTACGGGCGCGGCACCCTGCAGCTCGGGGCCGGCTACAAGGCCGAGTTCGTGGAGTACTTCAATATCTCCGGGCAGGACGCCGTCAACCTTTCCAGCGTCGTACAGGCCAAGCTCGCGCTGGCGAAGCTCCAGCTTCTCTTCCGCGACGACTATGTCCAGAGCACCGTGCCGCCGGGCACCGAGCTCACGGGCCCCATCCAGAGCAGCACGAACACCCTGGCCCCGACGGCCGAGTACCACCTGACCGAGCGCTTCTCGGCAGGCGCGAACTACACGTGGACCCACATCCAGTTCCCGGCCAGCAGTAGCAGCGGCGGGAGCAGCAGCGACGAAACCCTCCAGACCCAGCAGGACCAGAGCGTCCAGCAGCTCGACCGGGACGAGCAGATCGGCGGCGTGACGTTGTTCTGGAAGGCCCTTCCAAAGGCCGACATCGGGCTCGGCTACCAATACGGGACCAAGAACTTCTCCAGCGCCTCCTCGAACCGCAACGCCACGATCCAGATTCTCTCGGGCCAGCTCCGGGGCGACGTCACGTCGAGGCTTTCGTCGAATTTCCGGATCGGTATCCTGCATCGAAGCGCAGTCCAGGGGGCCGCGCCCAATTTCACGGGCCTGACCATGGGTGGCGGCTGGGTCTTCCGCCTGAGCAATCGGACCACATTCACCCTCGACACCGATCGCGGCGTCCAGGAGTCGGTGTTCGAGAGTGCCCAGTACTACATCGCCTCATCTGCCACGCTCGGCGTCAGCCAGGAGTTCACGCCCAAGATCAGCGCCTCCGCCAAGGTGGCCGTGGGCACCAACGCCTACAACACCAAGCAGCCGGTGCTGAACGGACCCCAGATGAAGTGGCGCAACGACGGTCTCTTTGGGGGCTCGTTGGGCCTCGACTACGCCATCCAGCCCTGGCTCCGGGCGGGGCTCGAGTACACCTACCAACAGCGCACCTCGAACTTCTCACAGCTGAATTATGACGACAGCAAGTTCTCAGGTAGGATTACGGTGCAGTTCTAGGCGGGTGACGAGAGGGGTGGTGACCACCGTGCGAGGTTCGCTCCCGCTGCTTCTGGCGGCGCTCCTGCTGGTCCAAGGCCCGGTCGCCCCGGCCCCGGCGGAGGAGTACGTCATCGGGACGCGGGACACCCTGAAGGTCACCATCTGGGGCCAGGACGACCTCTCCAAGGATTACCCGGTTGAATCCGACGGCTATATCGGCTTCCCGCTGGTGGGGCGCGTCAAGGCGGCAGGGCTCACACCTACGGCCTTCGCGGCCGACCTCCGCGCCGCCCTCGAGAAGGATTACCTGGTCAACCCGCAAGTCCTCGTCTCGGTCAAGGAGTTCCAGTCGCAAAAGGTCCACGTCAACGGGGAGGCGGAGAAGCCGGGCGTCTATTTCCTCTCCGGACCGACGACGGTCCGCGACATCCTCTCCCGTGCCGGCGGGCTCGCGAAGACCGCCGGCGGCCAGGTGCTCCTTGTGCGAGGCGATGGCGCTCGCGACGCGGCTGGGCAGCCCATCGGCCCGACAACGAAGCGGCTCGACCTCGCGCGGGTCATGTCCGGCGACCCGGCCGAGAACCTGCCTGTGGTGGACGGCGACTCCATCGTCATTCCCAAGGGGAACACCTTCTACATCCTGGGCGAGGTCAGGAAACCCGGCGCATACCCGCTGGACAGGGAGACCAACATCCTCGAGGGCATCACGCTCGCGGGCGGCTTCACGGACAAGGCGTCGCCGGGCCGGGTCCGGGTGATCCGCAGCACGCTCGAGGGTGGCCAGCAGGTTATCAACGTGAACATGAACGACGTCATCAAGCGGGGCGAGCGGGAGAAGGCCATCCTGCTCCGCGAGAACGATGTCGTGGTGATCCCCGAAAGTTTTTTTTAGTGGCGGAGCCCAAGGTGAAGGGGTTTGTCCCGAGATGATCCTATGAACTACGAGCCGAGCGACGCGCAGGGTCAGGTCCACCTGACCGACTACCTCCGGATCCTGTCGAAGCACCGGTGGTTGGCGACCGCCGTCTTCCTGGTGACGGCGGTGACCGGATCGGTCTGGACGTTTCTCCAGACGCCCATCTACCAGGGCTCGGCGACGGTGCTGATCGAACCCGAGTTGCCCAAGATCCTGAACATCCAGGAGATCACCAACCCGGGCATGGGCACGCTCGAGTACTACCGGACGCAGTACTCGCTCATGACGAGCCGTCCCGTGATGGAGGAGGCCGTGCAGGCCCTCAAGCGCCAGGGGCGCACCGCGGCGTTGGCCGCTCTCGGCGTCGGGCACGACCCGCGCGTGAAGCAGGTGGGCTCGCTGTCGATCGAGCCGATCCGCAATACGCAGCTCGTCTTCGTTCGCTTCGAGGACCCCGACCCCGCGCTCGCGGCCGAAGTGGCGACCGCCGTGGCGCACGCCTACGTCAAGTACAACCTCGACTCAAAGCTCAAGGGGACGCGGGACGCGCTGGCCTGGATGAACGAGCAGATGGGCGCGCTCCGCGCGAAGGTCGAGGAGTCGTCCGTCGCGCTCCAGAACTACCGGGTCAAGTCCGGCATCCTGGGCATCCAGGAGCAGCGGGCACTCACGGCGCAGAAGACCCAGGAGGTCAACCGCACGCACCTCGAGGCCCAGGCCCAGCGCCTCTCCATCGAGGCCAAGGTGCACGAGCTCAGCCGCATCGCGAAGGAGCAATCGAGCACCGAGAGCCTCTCGACGTCCATCGACAACCCGCTCATCCGCAAGCTCAAGGCCGAGCTGGCGGACCTGCAGGGGCAGCGCTCGAAGCTCATGCAGACGTACAAGGAGCGCCACCCCGAGGTCCTCAAGGTGGACGCGCAGATCCAGCAGCTGACCCAGCGCGTGGACACGGAGATTCAGAAGTCCCTTCGGTCGCTGGAGACCGAGTACAAGGTCTCGAGGGCCCGCGAGGACGGCCTGAAGGGGGCAGTCAACCGGTTGCGCACGGAGGGGCAGCAGCTCAACGAGAAGGAGATCCAGTACTCCGCCCTCCAGCGAGAGGCCGATTCGAACCAGCAGCTCTACGAGGCCATGCTCAAGCGCCTCAAGGAGACCGGCGTCGCCGGCGGCCTGGATACGAACAACGCGCGGGTCGTCGAGGAGGCTTCGGTGCCCGGCTCGCCGGTACGGCCGCGCAAGCAGCTGGGCCTGGTGATGAGCCTGTTGCTGGGCCTCGGCCTGGGCGTGGGCGCGGCCGTGAGCGTCGAGTACTTTGACCGCAGCGTCAAGTCGCCCGAAGATGTCGAGCGGATTCTGGGGCTCCCGGTGATCGCCATCGTGCCGGCTTTCGAGGGGAGACGCTGATGGCCCGCTCCGACAGGAAGCGCAACGGGGCGGGCCGGGCGTCCGCCCTGATCACCGAGACGGCCCCGAAGTCCGCCGCGGCGGAAGCCTACCGCACGCTGCGGACCAATATCCAGTTCGCCGGGCTCGACCGTCCCTGCAAGACCTTCGTCGTCACGTCGGCGACGCCGAGCGAGGGCAAGACGACGACAGCGGCCAACTTCGCGGTCGTGTGCGCCCAGGCCGGCTCGCGTGTCTGCCTCGTGGACGGCGACCTGCGCCAGCCCACGATTCACGCAGTCTTCGGCCTCGACAACGAGCGCGGGCTGACCACCGCGCTCATCGAGGGTAAGAGCCTGGCCGACGTCGCGGTACCGACACGCGTGCCCAATCTCTCCGCGGTCACGAGCGGCCCGCTGCCGCCGAACCACGCGGAGCTCGCAGCCTCGCGCCGGATGCACGACCTCCTCGAAGGCGGGACCCGCGCCTTCGACATGATCATCTGCGACACGCCGCCGGTGCTGGCGGTGTCCGACGCGATCGCTTTCGCGGCCCAGTGCGACGGCGTCATCCTCGTCGTGCGCGGCAACAAGACGTCGGCTGAGGCGGCGCGGCGCGCGGCCGAGCAGATCGACGCGGTCAAGGGGCGAATCCTCGGCGTCGTGCTGAACCGGGTGGACATGCGGCGCCACGGCTACTACGCCGACTCTCACGACTACTTCCATGCCTACTACGGCACTGACGCCAAGGGGTGACGGCTCGGCGGGGCCGCTTCAGTCTGCCAGCATCTGGCTCCTCTACGCGGCGCTCCTGTGGCCCGCTTTAGCAGGCGGCGCGCATGTCGGCTGGCCTCTCGCCGCGACCCAGCTCCTGGTCCTGCTCTCACTCCTCGGCTGGACTGTGGGCATGGCGGCCGCGGGGCAGCTCGAATGGCGGCGCACGGCGCTTGACCTCCCGCTGGGCCTGCTCGTCCTGCTGATCCTCCTGCAGCTCGCCGTGGGACCTGGTCCGCTCCAGCTCTGGGCCCTCGCCCCTGCCGAGCCCTCGACGGCCCTGCCCGCGCGGTTCTTGGGCGTCGGCACCGTCTCGCCGGGCGACACGACGCGCGCGCTGCTGCTCTTCCTCACCTACGCCGCGGTGTACGCGCTCGTCGTCAACCTCCTCCGCAGGCGCCAGGACGTGGAGCGCCTGCTGCGGTTGCTCCTCGCCTGCGGCGGAGTCCTCGCCTTCGCCTCAATCGTCGACTCCCTCTCGCGCGAGGCCTGGCTCTTTCCCTGGCGCGAGGGACGGCTGGGCGCGCGGCTGGCGGGGCCGTTCTCCAATCCGGACCACTGGGCTTCATGGCTCGTGATGCTGGCGTGCCTGGGCCTCGGATATCTCGCCGCGCGCCGCGGCGAGGCGCTGGGTCGTGGACCGGGTCCGGTGGGCGTGCTCCGCGCGCCCGAGGTGCGCGAGGCCGCGCTACGGCGCTATTTCCCCGCCTTCGGAATCGGGCTCATGGCGCTGGCCGTTCTCCTGACGCTGAGCCGCGGCGCGCTCGTGAGCCTCGCGGTGGCGGGCGCGCTGGGTCTCCTCGCCGTCGGCCGGCTGGGCGGGCTGCGATGGTCGCTGGCGCTCGCCGGCGCGCTGGGCGTGATCATCCTCGCCTACGGCCTCTGGATCGGCATCGGGCCGCTGCTTTCGCGCCTGGGCTCGTCCGACCCGCTCGGGCGATGGCTCCAGTGGCGCGCGAGCGTGCCCATGCTCGCCGCCTTCCCGCTGCTCGGCGTCGGGCTCGGCGCCTACAAGGAGATCTACTTCCGCTTCCAGCCGCTGGCCCTCGGCGCCGGCAGCATGTACTTCCCGTACGCGCACAGCGATCTCCTCCAGTTCGTCATCGAGACAGGCCCGCTGGGCGCGGCGCTCTTCCTCTGGGCGGCGGTGCGGGTCGCGCGGGACCTGGTCGGCGCCCATCTCCTCGGACGCGGCCGCTGTCCCGTGACGCCGGGCGGTGGCCGGCGGCGGAGCGATCCCTTCAGCGTGGGCGTGACCCTCGGCGGGCTGGGCGCCGTCATCGCCGCGTTGGTGCACAGCGCCGTGGATTTCCCCGCGCGCATCCCGGCCGATGGCATCCTCGCCGCGGCCTGTCTCGGACTCGCGACGACGGCCGCGCACACGCGCTTCACCGCTGACGGGCCCATGCCCCTGGAGGAGAGCCGCCGCCGCATCCTGGGGTCCGGACTCACCGCGCGCGCGGGCGTCTCGGCGCTGACCATAGGCCTCGCCGCCCTGGCCGTCCCGTGGATCGTCGGGTCCGCGCTGGCGACGACCGTTCCCGCGGCGGAAGCCGAAGCCCGATCGGAGATCAGGCGCCTGCTCGCGGCCTCGACCGCCGCCGGAGGGGCCGGAAGAGTGGCGGGCCTTGAGACGGGCGCCGGACCCGTTGTCGCCAGGCTCCGCGGGGTGCTCGCTTCCAGGCCGACCAATCCATTCCTGCACGAGCAGCTCGCGTGGGCCCTCGCGGTCGAAGAGATGCGCGGGCCCACGGGCGATCCCGCCCGTCAGCGGGCCTCGCTGGCTCAGATGGAGCGCGCGGTGGCGCTGCAGCCGGACAACCCCTTCCTCTACCGATCGCAGGCCGCGCTCGCCCTGGCCGGGCCGTCCCCCCGCATGGATGTGGCCCTCCAGGCGGGGCGCGCCGCCGTCGAGCGCCGGCCCGCGCTCCTGCCGGACCTCGTGGGCCGGCTGGCCCCGCGGATGCTGGACGCCGACCAGTGGGCCGCCCTGGTTCCGGCGCGCTCCGTCGAACGGGCGGCCCTCGCCGATCAGCTCGAATCCCGCGGCTTCCTGCGCGAGGCGGCTACCCTCTATGGACGCGCGCTGGACGGCGCGGGGCCGGCGGAGGCGCCGGTGATTCGCTGGGCGCTGGCGCGCCTGTGGCTCGGCATCGGTCAGCCCGGACGCGCCCTCGAGCAGATGGACGCCGCGCTCGGCGCATCCCCCGGCAATCCCGAGCTTCAGTTGTCGCGGGCCCAAGCTCTCACCGCGCTGGGCCGACCGGATGCGCTCAATGCCTATCGCGCCGCACTGGCCGGCGCCGGGGAGCGCGCCGGGGCGGGCGGGCGCGCCGTTTTCGCGACGGAGGCTGCCGCGCTTCGCGCCATGGTCAGGGAGCGGCTCGGTGCCGAGTCCACGCTCTCCGTCGCGCGCTACCGCCGCGCGCTGGCCCAGCGGCTCACCGACGAGCGGCAGTGGCCGGCCGCGCTGGCCGAGTGGGACAAGGCCCTGGCCGAGGCGCCGCTCGACGCGCGCGGCCACTTCTCGCGCGGGCTCGCCTTCGACGGCGTGGGCGACCATGCCCGCGCGCTCGAAGCCTTCAAGCAGGCGGTGGCCCTCGACGGCCGGTCGTTCGCGTATCGCCGGCGCCTGGCGGAGCGCCTGTGGGAGAGCGAACAGTACGTGCAAGCCATCTACGAATGGCAATGGCTGGCAGAGCACGAGCCCGGCAGCGTCGCGACGCGCGTCGCGCTGGCGCGGGCCTATCTCAAGACCGGCGAGCGGGCTCGGGCGCTCCTCGAATATCGCCGGGTCCTCGGCATGGCGCCGGATCATGCGGAGGCACGTCAGTCGGTGGCGCGCCTGAGTGCCATCCGATGACCGCAACGTCCGCCAGCCTGTCGTGCACCGTCGTCATCTGCACGCGTGACCGTCCGGAGCTCCTCGACCGGTGTCTGGCCGCTGTGGCACAGTTGACCTATCCGGTCGACGAGGTGCTCGTCGTGGACAATGCCCCGAGCGACGACCGCGCCCAGGCGGTGGCGGCCCGGCGGGGCGCCCGGTACCTGCTGGAGCCCGTGATGGGCCTGAGCCGCGCGCGCAACCGCGGCGCCCGCGCCTCGTCGTCCGCGATCGTGGCCTACCTGGACGACGACTCGATTCCCGAGTCGGCCTGGCTCGACCGGCTGACCCTCGAGTTTCACGATCCCGAGGTGATGGCGGTCACGGGCCGTATCCTTGCGATCGACAACCCGGTGGACTCGGACTGGCTGCGCGCGTGGTGGCAGAGCCTCGACTGCGGCGACGAGCGGCGCGTCGTCGACCGGCGCGAGCCGGCCTGGTTCGAGCTGGCCAACTTCGGCGGGGTCGGCGACGGCGGAAACATGGCCTTCCGTCGCTGCGCCTTCGAGATCTGGCCGGGGTTCCACGAGCGGCTGGGCCGCGGCGTCCTGGTTTCAGGCGGCGAGGAGCACCACGCTTTCTTCTCCTTGATCGCCCGGGGATACCGCGTCGCGTACACCCCGCACGCCCGGGTGTGGCATCCATACCCGGCCACGCTGGACGCATTCCGCGCGCGGCTGCTTCGTGACCGTGCGGCCTCGTCGGGTTACATGACGCTGCTGTTCGCCGAAGAGCCGGCGTACCGCCGGGCGGTGTTCCGGTATGTTGCGCAGTGGCTCGCAGGCACGCGGCGCGCCTGGCGCGCTCACCCGCTCGCGTCGGGCCCGCGCGTGGTGCCCGCGTGGCGCGCGCTCCTCGCCTATCTCGCCGGACCCGCCCGCTACGCCTGCTCCCGTCTCATCGAGCCCGCGACGCATGCCGGGGGGGGCGCGCGCGCCGCGCGGCCGGAGGTCGAGGTCTTGGGCTCGGCCCGGTGAGCGGGCTTTACCGGCGCGCGGGCAACTACCTGCAGGCGAGCAGGATGCTCGCGCGGGCCGGGGCAACGCTCCCCAGCATCCTGCTGTTCCCCGTGAGGCGCCGGCTCAGACACCCCCGCAACCAGATCGCCCTGAGAAGCGGCGCTTCGCTCGTAGCGCCGGTCGACGAGCCGCTGCTGGGGCTGATCCAGGAGATCTGGTTGGACGGGTGCTACGCCGCCGAAGACCCGGACACCATGTCCGGCGGGGTCATCGTCGATATCGGCGCACACGTCGGTGTCTTCACCGCCTGGGCGGCCACGCAGTACAAGGGGCTTCGCGTCGTCGCTCTGGAACCGTCGTCGCGGATGTGCGCCGCCCTGCGCGAGAACGTTGCGGCCAGTCGACTCCACGATGTCACCATCGTCCAGGCGGCCTGCGGGGCCAGGGCCGGGGAAGCCACGCTCTACTCCCGGGGCGCCGAGGGGATGAACTCGCTGTACCAGAAGGACAACTACGGGAGCGCGTTCCGGAGCCTCGAGACCGTGCAGGTCATGACGCTCGACGAGGTGTTCCGCCGCTTCGCGATCGAATGCTGCGCCCTGCTCAAGCTCGACTGCGAAGGCGCCGAGTACGACATCCTCTTCAACGCGGCGGACGTCACGCTGGACCGCGTCGAGCGCATCACCATGGAATACCACGTCGGGCTCGCGCCAGGCAGTCCTGAAGCGCTTCGAGACTTCCTAGACGGCCGAGGGTTCACCGTACGCTATTCGCCCCTCGCCGACGAGGAAGGCGGCTATCTCCACGCGGTCAGGCGGCGCTGACGTGAGTCTCCGCCGGACCCTGGCCCGCGTTCCCTTCGCGCGAAGCGCGTGGCATCTGGCGGGAGAGCTGAAGGCCCTCGTCGTGTACACCGCGGCGCGAGCCCGCGCGGACTACGAGCGGGAGTTCGCGGGCACCCGGGATCCGTGGTCCTTCGAGACCGATCCCGTGGCCGGGCGCGACCGCTTCAATCGTGAGCTGGCGATGCTCGATGCGGTCCGCGGGGGGCGCCGGTTCACCCGGGCGCTCGAGGTCGGCTGCGCCGAGGGCATGTTCACGGAGCGTCTGACCCCCCTGTGCGAAGAGCTCCTCGCCGTGGACATCTCGCCCGTCGCGCTGGCACGGGCCCGCGCACGCTGCGCGTGGGGCTCCCCCGTGCGGTTCGCGGACTGGGATCTCCGCGCCGATCCCGTCCCGGGAGCCTTCGACCTCGTGGTCGTGGAAGGGGTCCTCGACTGCTTCTGCCAGCCCTGGGCCTTCCGGGCCGCTCGCGACAAGCTCGTCGCCGCGCTCGTCCCGGGTGGGTACCTCCTTGCGGGCAACCCGCGGAACACCACGATCACCGAGGGCGCGTGGTGGGGTCGCTATCTCATCCGGGGCGGCAAGTGGATCGATGCATGCCTCTCCGAGCACCCTCGTCTGAGCGTCGAGTCCACCTCCTGGGAACCTACCTACGTGGACACGCTGTTCCGGAAGAGGACCTGAGCGATGGACGCCGCGGCCCCCCGCATCTCGGTCGTGATCCCGACCTACAACCGCCGGGCGCTCCTGGCCCGCACCCTGCCGACGGTGTTCGCTCAGAATTTGCCCGCCGGCGACTACGAGGTCATCGTGGTCGTGGACGGTTCCACGGACGGCTCGGCCGACTGGCTTCGCGGGCTCGTGGCTCCGGTGGCCTTCCGGGTGCTCGAGCAACCGAACCGCGGACCCGCCGCCGCGAGAAACGCGGGCGTGGCGGTCGCACGCGGAGACATCGTGCTCTTCCTGGACGACGACATCGTCTGTGGTCCCACCCTCGTGCGGGAGCACGCCGCCGCCCACGACGGCCGGGAGAGCCGCATGGTCTTCGGGCCGGTGCTGGTGGCCGAAGACAGCCCGGACTCCCTCGCCACGGACTGGACGCGCCAAGACACCACCGGGTGGCTCGCGTGGTTCGACCGGGACAAGGAGCCCGGCTGGCCCTATGACGCCATCGTCGACGCGAACAGCTCCGTGCGGCGCGCCGCGCTGCTCGAGTGCGGCGGCTTCGACGAGCGGTTCGGGCGCCAGCGCGAGACCGCCGATCTCGGTCTCCGACTGTGGGCCATGGGGATCAGGTTCCACCACCAGCCCGGGGCGGTCGTGCATCAGGTCTACGTCAAGTCATCGAAGCACGTCGTTCGCCGTGATGCGGTGGAGTACGGCAGGCACTCGGTCCTCCTCTGCCGCAAGCACGCCGCGTACCGCCCGTACTCCGCGGTTGCGGGCCGCGGCCAGGGCCCCTGGTGGCGCCGCGCGCTCAGGAGCGCCGCGCTCCGCCTTCCCGTATCGCCGGAGCTGCTGCTCCGCGGACCCGTCTGGGTCGCGGAGCGCCTGCGCCGGCACGGCGCCTTCCGCCGTCTGGGCATCAAGCTCCTTGCGATGCAGCAATCCATCGAGGTCCTGCGCAGCGCCGCGCGGGAGGCGGGGTCCTGGCGGGCGCTCCGCCGCGAGTTTGGTGTCACGCTGCCGGTCCTTCTCTACCATCACGTCGGACCGCCGGGCGCGGGCACGTATCCGGAGCTGACCATCTCGCCGGAGCGCTTCGAGCGGCAGGTCCGCTGGCTCGCGAGGCGCGGCTACGTCGGCGTCCGCCCGAGCGACTGGCAGGCGTGGCGTGTGGGCACCGGACGGCTGCCGGACAAGCCGGTGCTGCTGACGTTCGACGACGGCTACGCCGACCTGGCCGAGTTCGCGCTTCCCGTCCTCGAGCGCCACGGCTTCGGCGCCGCCGTCTTCGTGATCACCGGGGAAATCGGCGGCACCAACCGCTGGGACGAGGAGCAGGGCGCGGGCACCCACCGCCTCATGAGCGCCGACCAAATCCGTGAGTGGAGCGCGCGGGGCATCGAGTTCGGCGCTCACGGCCGCTCTCACGCGGATCTCACCACGCTGGCGGACGCCGATCTCGCCTCGGAGCTGTCCGGCTGCGCGAGCGACCTGGCGGAGCTCCTCGGCAAGCCGCCGGCGGCCTTCGCGTATCCCTACGGGTACTACGACGAGCGCGTGACAGAGCGGGCGCGGCGGGTCTTCGATCTGGCGTTCACCTGCGACGAGGGAATGAACGACCTGCGCACCGCCCCCGAGAGGCTGCTGCGAACCATGGTCCAGCCGGGCGATCTCGGGCCCGACTTCGGCTTCCGTGTGCGCCTCGGATGGAGCCCGCTCGAGCGCCTGCGCACCCGTGTCCGTCTGCGCACCCGCGTGGCCGCCACCGTCGAGCGGCTGGGCATCCCCGTCCGCTGATGCCCGTCGAGGTCCTTCACATCCTGGGCAGCGCGGCTCCCGAAGGGACCGGGATCGCCCACATGGTCGCGACCCTCGCTGCGGGGCTCGGCGAGCGCGGGTACCGCCTCCACGCGTGCTTCCTCGGCGCCGACGGGCCGTTGACCGCCGAGCTCGCACGATCCGGGATGAGTGTCCGCGCGCTCGACTGGCGGGGCGGCGCCCGCGATCCCGCCGGCGCGGGCCGCCTCTGGCGGCACCTCCGGTCCGAGCGCTTCGCCGTCATCCACAGCCATGTGGGCGGCCGCTCGGTGCGCTGGGTCGCGCGCGCCGCCACTGACGCCGCGCTGGTCGCGCATGTCCACGGGCGCGTGCTCGAGGACGCCGGCACGCTCGTGACACCGCTCAGCCCCGGCGACGCCGACGCCGTCATCGCTGCCTCGCGGGCCTTGGCACGGCATGCCGGCCACCCTGAGACACGAGTGGTCTACCCGGGCGTGCCGCTGTCCGAGCGTTCCGGCCGCATGACCCGGCCGGCGGACGCCACGACTGCGTACGTGATCGGCGCCGCGGGACGCCTCGTGCCCGTAAAGGGCCACGTGGACCTGCTCAACGCGGCGGCACTGCTGCGGCCGGCGTGGCCGGGGCTCCGCGTCGAGATAGCGGGCGAGGGACCACGGCGACTGGAGCTTCAAGACGAGGTGCGACGGCTCGGGCTGGAGAATCAGGTGACGTTCCTGGGCTGGCAGGCCGACATGGACGCGGCGCTGGCCCGATGGGACGTGCTGGTGCAGCCGTCCCTCGAAGAAGGCTTCGGGCTGGCGGCGCTCGAAGCCATGGCTGCGGGGCTGCCCGTCGTGGCGACCCGGGTGGGCGGCCTACCCGAGCTGGTCGAAGACGGCGCCACCGGCCTGCTCGTGGCGCCCGCCGATCCATCGGCCCTGGCAGGGGCCGTCGAGCGTCTCCTACGGAATCGTGATCTCGGGAGCGCCATGGGAGCCGCCGGGCGCGAACGAGCGGCCGCATGCTTTTCAGTGGACCGCATGGTCGCGGCAACGAGCGAGGTCTACGCGACTCTCGCCGCCCGCGCATCTGCCGCCTGAGGGTTCGACGGCCCGTGCCCGTCTACTCGCATTCGCGGCTCGGCGTCTACGAGACCTGCCCGCGCCCATACCGCTTCCAGTACGTC
>Ga0209640_10001261_pt1 | contig 21198 bp, 25 predicted proteins | sample RifCSP10_1_FD_184018 | JGI IMG/M metagenome (GOLD analysis project Ga0209640, IMG submission 184018) | Soil microbial communities from Rifle, Colorado - Rifle CSP2_sed 10_1 (SPAdes) (version 2) | ecosystem: Environmental > Terrestrial > Deep subsurface > Rock core/Sediment | place: Rifle...
AGACCAAGAAGATCCCTGAGGACATCTTCAACGTGTACTACCTGTGTCGGAAGGACTGACCTGCAACGCCCATCGACCGAAGTGCAGGTTTCACACATCGGATCGAGAGGCAGCGCGCCGTCGAGCTTGATACAGCGTGACATCGACGATGCCGACTGGTGGGCGTTCGTCGCTCAGAACTCGAGCGCCCCTTGCCGCGCTTTGGCGGGGTCTGAAAGACGTCCCATGAGGGCTGCTCCGAGGCCTTGACCTCGTTCAGGCGGGCCGAGATGCGACGGAACAGCTCGGTTGGTAGGTCAGACGAGTCCCTCGAGTACCGCGGCAACCTCATCCGGAGACGGCATCGCGTCGATCGAGCGTGCGACCTGCTGGGCTGCCTGCTGGAAGGACGGTTCGTTCAGCACGGTTGCGATGGCGTCTCGGACGGCGTCAATGGACGCGGCATCCGGCAGGAGTGAGAGACCGGCCTGCGATGCGGCGACGGCCTGGGCGTTGAGGAACTGATCGGCCCCCTGCGGGAGGCACACCTGGGGACGGCCGAGCGCGAGGGCACCCAGCACGGTTCCCGATCCGCCATGGGACACCACGACGTCGCACCGGGGTAGGACGGCCGTCTGCGGCACGTATCGCTCGACGACCACATGCGCGGGTTGGTTGCCGAGCACAGCTGGATCCGCGACTGGCCCGACGGTGGCCAGCACACGAACGTCGAGACTCCGTGCGGCCTGTACGGCGCGTCCCAGAGGAGCGGCGTCGTTGAAGACGGTTCCCATGGTCACATACACGAGCGGTGCGTCCACCCGGGCTTGAGGGAGCGGGAGCGCCGATCCCTCGACAAGGCCGTCGTTCGTGACTGGACGCATCAGCTGGCGACGAGGAACGTGGGTCCCCTTGTCGATCTGCATTTCCGGCGGATAGATGTCGAGGTAGAGGTGGTCGTACGCACCGCCGTACGCGCGGGGTTCAAGACCGCGGGATGCCCAGAGCGCCTCCACCTCCTCGGCTGCGCGCGCGGCTCGTACTTCTGGGAGCAGCGCTCCGAACCCCTTCGTCACGCTCGGGATTCCGAGCGATGCTGCAACGATGTGTCCGGCGAAATCAGCGGCGTCCGCAACGATGAGATGTGGACGCCACTCGTGAGCAAACGGCTCGATGCCCTCGAGCATGGGCGGGGTCGCCATGGCCCCGAAGAGCTTGCCGAACATCGTGTCCGGGCGATCCCGCGGGTCCAGCGCCGCGAGCTCCGGGAATCGCTTCATCACCTCCTGGGGTGTGATCGGGTCACGCCCCGGGATGGCGACGACCGTGAGCCCATGTTCGGCCACGACGCTGGCCCCTTGCTCGGGCACCGCCCAACGCACCTCGTGGCTGGCACGCGCCAGGGCCAGCGCCAGCGGAACCATCGGATGGATGTGGCCGAGGCCTGCCGGGGTAGTGAGGAGGACGCGCATCATCACCACGCTAGGTCGACGGCGCCCCATTCAGCGCCGAGCCTGCCGTCACCATCTTGTTCGAGCGCCGGATCATTGAGCCGGCTCAGCCTCCACAGAGACCGCTCCTCGTTGCGCCTTGGCGGGGCGTGAAGGGCGTCCTATGAGGGCTGCTCGTCAATCGAGTTCGCCGTCGGTGATGCCGCGCGCTCGAGGCTCTTCGATTCGCCATTCGAAGTCGTCGGCGAGCTCGAGGAGCGCCTGTCGGCAGTCGCGGCGAGTGCCGGGACATGCATCGGGGCGAGCGTGAGGATCTCGAACTCGGCGAGGCGACGAATGATCGCTCCGCTGTCGGGGTGAAGCGACAATGACCCCGGTGCCGCGTCCTCGGTGTCAACCGCGGGGCCGACGATGTCCTCGCGGGTCGACGCCCCATACGGCAGAACGTCAAGCGCTCGATGAAGTGTCAGAACGGCACCTGCTGGCTGAGTAGGCCCTCTCCCGCGGCGCGCCCCGAGAGGGTGCGGCAGAACTCGAGTGCGTCGATCGTGATGTGCTCGCGGGACCCGTCCCCACCAACGAACTCGCCTCCCGCGGGACCGGTCAGGGTGAGGGTGAACGGCTGGCCATGGCGGCGCGCCCACTCGGCGACGACATCGGCAACGATGCGGCCGTCGTGCTCGGGAGTGAGGACGAGGTCGCGCCCGGTCGCCCGGGAGATGTCCACGCGGTGCATCCACGGATCGCGGGTGAGGATCGTGTCGAGCAAGTAGCCCATGCGCCAGGTTTCGGTCTGCCCGCCGACCTCTTCTTTCATCGGCATGCGGCGGAAGAGTGCCGGCGCCTTGTTCCGCCATCGCGCCGCCTTCGGCCCGACCTCCTCGGCGCGGGCGATGAGCAGCGCGGTGGAGAGCCCGGCGTGGTCGGCGACCTGCATCGCCGTCATGACATCGATGAATACCTTGCCCCCCTTCTTCGATGCCTTGGTCGCGGCGCGCATGCGCCGCATGAGCGACCGGAACGACGTGAAGTCGGCCATCATCCCGACGCTGTGGCCGGCCATGGCCCGGACGTCCCACAACGGGCAGTCCGTTGCCTGCGACCAGTCATCGGGCGACAGCGTTCGGAGCAGATCGGTGAGGCGCCCGTGCTCCGTGGCGGCCAGCTCGCGGGCGTCGGTCCTCGCGATCGGGGCGATGGTCTCGATCAGTGTCGCTGTCATTATCGTGTCCGCCTTCCGTTTGGTGCCTTCCGCTGAGCGGGTTTGGTCTTGGTCATGAAGTCGAAGAACATCTCCACGGCGTCATCGATGAGCCGGATCCATCGTCCACCGCCGGGGTCGTTGGAGATCTGCTGATCGGCGAGCCCGGTACCGAGGGCCGTGAACATGTCGACGGCCCGCATGTCGGTGAGGCCGCACTTCGCCATGTGCTCGCCCAAGCGAGCGACGCTGGCTTGGGAGATCGCGAACGACTCGGGGGACGGCTCGAATCCCGGGATCGTGCGCTGGAACAAGAGTTGGTAGCGGGCGGGGTCGGCGGCGCAGAACCCGACGAAGTAGTGGACGATGACCCGCAGGTCGTGGAGGGGTTCCCCGATCATCTCGTCCCAGGGCTCGGCGTCGGCGAACTGCTGGCACCCCTGCGCGTACATGGCGTCGTAGATGGCGTTCTTCGAGTCGAAGTACCCATAGAGCGAGGGGGGCTGCATGCCGACGCGGCGAGCGATGTCCCGGAGCGACACCGCCGCCAACCCGTCCTGGCGGGCGATCTCCCAGGCTGCATCGAGAATCTCCGACTTCGTCGCCTCGTGTCGCTCAGCACGCCTATCACGCACCGGTTTTCCTAACATAGTTAGGAATATCTCACATGCATTGAGGCGTGTCAACGCCTGTCTTCGAGTCATTCCTGCGCAGGGGCGTGCGTGGGCTGCGCCTACCCCGCCGAACACGCCTCCCGAGTTGACGTCGATGGGGACTCGCACCGACAGGACGCGGGCGGTTCATCCGCTAGGTGTCCCTGACCTCCGTGCTCCTCGCGCTTCCCTGGTGTCAAGGCGAGTGAAACCGGCGCGGCGCGGGTGGATGACGACGCTCCCCGCGCGTCCAAGGTCCCGGGCCTTGGTATGCAACTGCGCCACGACATCGTCACTCGGCTCCCCGTAGACCTCAATCCGCTCCATTTCAATGAAGTCGGCGAATGTGCGGAACGCCGCCGCGCCAATTTTCATATGAAGCTCCAGCGACGCCGAGTCGGGATGCACGGCAACGACCGTCATGGCAGCGTTCTTCTCGTCGACGAAGAACCCGTAATAGAGGAGCTGAGGTTCGCGGTCGTCAATGAACTCGACGAGACCGGCGATCGCGGCCCTGAGGTCGTCCAAGCACCCCTCCCGGATGCGGGAGCGGTCGATGTACACGATGGGTTCGGACAATCCACCGCCCTCTGGAGGAGCGAAACACCGCGAGCCTGACATCACTCCGGCGCGCGTGTCACGTTTCTCGTGCTACGGCGGCCCCGGCCTCGGCCGAGCGACCACGCAGGGGGCCAGGTCGGAGTGGGCCGGATTTCTGCCAGCACCGAGGAGCCAAATCGCTCAGGTCATCGGATACGCACGAGGTGGAAGCCACGCCGCTGCACCGAGAATGCCACCGTCCTCCATCGCGGCGAACAGCGTCCCGAAGTCTGCCGCGTCGCGCACGTTCGAACCGGCGAAAACGGAAGGTTCTGGGCACCGTGGCCGACCGACTGTCTCAATCGGCTTCGGGGCCACGGGGGATTGGACCGCGCGGAGGGGCGTGACGTCCGCCCTCCTACCTCTCCCTCAGATGATCGCTCGCGCGAGTCGCCACGCTCCTGGTACTCCTTTGAGCTCAACCGGTCCAACGTCGAGGAACTCCAAGTCGGCTCCAACCACGAGTGGCGGCACAGCGTGAGACGTCAGGATTTCACCCGCGGCTGCATGCGCCATGACGCGGGCCGCGACGTAGACGGCCAGCCCGGTCACGTTGTCTCCTACGACCTCAATCTCCCCGGTGTGGAGTCCGGCGCGCATCCGAAGTTGCTTGGACGCGAGCCGGTCGCGCAGCGCTGCGGCAGCCCGCACCCCATTCGCTGGGAGGGCAAACATGGCAAGGATCCCATCGCCGGTCGACGACACGATCCTTCCATCGTGTTCGGCGACCACCGTTGCGGCCACCATGTCGTGCTCTTGGATGAGACCTCGCCACCGTCGGTCGCCCAGCGATGCGAGCTGTTCCGTGGACGACACGAGATCCGTGAACAGGATCGTCGCGAGCATTCGGTCGGGACGTCGATCACGGCTCCCGGTCAAGAACTCCTCGATCGGGTCGAAGAGCGCGTCGACGTCGCCCACGAAGGTGAGGTGATCGATTCCTTCGACTTCGGCGAGGTTCGCACCGGGAATTGCGCTCGCCAGATATCGCGCTTGCTCGACGGCGACGAAACGATTGCCGGCTCGATGAACGACGAGGGTCGGGGCCTGCACCTGAAGGAGAAGATTGCGAACGTCCCAGTCGGCCATGGCGTGAGTGAGCGCTGTCGCGGTCGAGGGGCTCGCTCCCGTGCGACCAACCTTGTTGAACCATGCGCGTAGCTCGATGTCGTCTGCGACACTTGGCGCAACGAGGTCCCAAAGATCAACCGGGGCCGCAGGCCCCTCCTCGGCGATGCGTCGAAACCGTTCGCGGTACTCCGCAATGCCGGCCTGAGGGAAGTCCGAGGTGGGAGAGAAGAGCGCGAATGTGTTGACGAGGACGAGCTTGGAGACCCGCCCCGGAAACTCCGCTGCCAGGTGCACCGCTGCAAGGCCCCCGTCGTGAAACCCAACCACCGCGCAACGATCAATTCCTGCGTCATCGAGGATCGACACTGCATCGAGCGCCCAATCCCGAGGAGTCGGTGGCGCCTTGGGGTCGATCGGGTCGGACTCACCAACCCCGCGCCGGTCGAAGACCAGCATTCGACCCATCTGGACCATCCGTCTCGACCACATTGACACTGGGGCATCGTCGAGGCAGTCCATCGGGTAGAACGCCGCCTGGAACACGAGCACGTCCTGCGCATCGCCGGTACCGCGCCGCCACGCGATGTGCCCGTCGGACCGGCGACTGAACTGGGTCTCGCCGAGTGCCTTCATTTCTGCATCATCTCGCGTTCGGAACCGGCTAGCCGAGCCGCCACCTGCGATCCACTGGCGTGCCTCCATCGCGCCCGTGGCTTGTGGGCAATGGGCCCCTGCACTTCCACACTTGGACGCAAGCGGGACATCGGGACGCGTGCGTCCGCCGCCCCTCACCAGCGCCAGCGGGTGGCTCGCTCGGAGAACTCAGCTTCGCGTTCGATGATTCCGAAGGCGCGCTCGGGCGTGACCTCGATGATCGCGTGACTGCGCAGGAACGCCTCCATCTCGGGATGGACTTCCGGGTTGTCCCAGTACTTCGTGACGTAGGCGGCGACGGCGTGGTCGATGGCGTCGGCGTCTCGGACCGTGTCGGCGAGGCTGGCTCTCCCTTCGACGGAGACGCACTCGACCGTGTCATCGACGGTCACCACGCATTGCGGGTTCGCGGCGATGTTCCGCGCCTTGCGCGCGTTCGGCGAACACGAGAACCAGAACCGGTCGGTGTCGGGAAGCCAGACGCCCCACACCGGCAATGCGTGGGGCCGTCCGGACTCCGACGCGGTCACGACCCAGTAGTTCTTGTTGGCGACGAGCCGCTGCTGCGCCCATGTCCACGGCAACGCGCCCGCCGGGTCATCGGGGACGCCGTAGTCGGACATGGCCGGGCGTTCGACGGTCGGCACGTGGCGAGAATATCTCCCGCGCCACGCCTTCTCAGTCGACGAGTTGGTCGAGCAGCCACTTCGGTCCGACGACCTCCGCGTCGACGGCGCGCACTCGCTCCGCCAGTCCCCGGTCGGCCGTGACCACGACCGCGCCCCGATTCGCCGCCGCCACGGCGAAGATCGTGTCGTCGCCCTCGCCCGGTGCATGCACCACGTCCACGCCTGCGACGTCCTCGACGTCGTCGATGTCAGCTCCCGCTCGCGCTTGGCCCTCGAGCACGATGGTCACGGGCGGATCGAGCCGTCCGGCCGCCACCGTCGCTCGCACGCGTTCGATGAAGGCTCGTGCGGCTCCGGCACGATCGCGCCACCACCCCGTCGGGCGCGATCCGATCACGTTGGCGGCGTCGATGACGAGCACTCGGACATCCTCGCGCCCTGACCGTGCCGGGTCGCACGACGGTCGATTACCTCCCGCAGGAATGCGTGTGGTTCACTCGCCCGCATGACCGACAAGATCGAAATCTCCCGCGACATCGCCGCCACTCCCGAAGCGGTCTACGCCGCCATCTCGGATGTGACCCGCATGGGGGAATGGTCCGAGGAGTGTCACACCTGTGTGTGGCACGAAGGCTTCGACGGCCCGGTGGTCGGCGCGACGTTCGATGGCCACAATCGAAACGGCGAGCACGAGTGGGTCACCCAGGGGAAGGTGATCGAGGCCGAGCCCGGGCGGGCTTTTGCCTTCGAGTGCTCGATGATGGATTTCCATTACTCGACCTGGGGCTACCGCATTGAGCCCACCGAGACCGGCTGTCGGGTCACCGAATGGAGCGAGGACCTGCGCCCCGAGAACGCACTCGAGTTCAGCAAGCAGATCTCCGGCATCGAGGACCGGACCGAGCGAAACCATCAGACGATGAGCGGCACGCTCGAACGCCTTGCCGCTGCTCTCGAAACCTGATCACTGGCCTCGCCGCGTTCGTGATCGACGACGCCCGGCCCCCTCACCCTCGGGTGAAGGGGCCGGGCGTCGACCGCATTACGTGGCCTTCGCGTACTGGCTCGCGCCGTACCAGTCGATGACGACGACGGGCTCGTCGCCGACGACCCAGCCGTCGTGACCGCTGGGCAACGACGTCACGTCTCCCGCGGTCGCGATGAACTCGGTGCCGTCGGCCATCTGGACCGCGAGCTTGCCGCTGATGTGGTACTGGAAGTGCGGCGCCTCGCACTGTTCGGTGCCCGCGATCGGCTTGACGTGCTCCGACCAGCGCCAGCCGGGCTCGAAGATGAGGCGGCCGATTTCGGCGCCGCCGATCGAGAGGATCTCGGCGCGGCCGTAGGGGAACTCCCTGACCTCGTCGGGCTTACCGAACGCCTTGTGCTCGGTCTGGTGGGTGATGGTCATGATGAATGTCCCTTCCCGCTGCGGGCTCCCACCCGAGCGATGACGTAGCTGAATTGGTTTTCGAGGCGATAGCCCCCGTCGGTCATCCGGTACGGAGCGATGGCGTCACGGATGGCGTCTTCGGTCCGCTCCTGTCCGGCTTTCTGGATCGCCCCTACCGCCAGGCCCGTTGAGGTCAAAGCGGTCAGGGCCTCGGACTCGTCTGGGAAGGCCCAGACGCACAGCACCTCTTGCCGACGAACAGAGGTGAGATTGCAGGTGGCCGCGAACGCCTCGAGGGCGCCCGGCTCCGAGAAGGCGAAAGGGTCGACCGACCGAGGCGATGGCGACGACGCCAACCCCGCGAGGGCAGTGAAGTAGCCGGCCGATTCGCAGTGGTCGCGCCGGCCCCAGGCGGCGATGACCACGGGCGCCCCGCCGACGCTCACCCGGGTCGCTTCCCGGAGCGCGCGGACCGGGTCGTTGGCGAACGAGAAGGCGTCGAGTCCCACGACGACGTCGAACGAGGCGTCGCCCCAGGGCAGCGCCTCCATGTCGCCGACACGGAGGACGGCCTCGGGGAGCCGCTCGCGGGCGATGTCGATGAGCGGTTCCGCAGCATCGATCCCGGAGACGGCGGCGCCGCGCTGCGCGGCGAGCACCATGAACCGACCGGCGCCGCAGCCGACATCGAGCAACCGGGTGCCGGGGGCGATGTCGGCTGCGTCGTCGTCGAGCACGGCCTCGTAGAGCGCCAGCATGCGGGGTTCCATCGTGGTGAACGCGTCCGCACGAGCGCCCCACAGCCTTCCCTCGACCGTCGCCGAGCCAGTCGTCGCTTGGGCGGTGCTCTCCATCTCCCCTCCTCTCGCCGGGCCCGATCGTGCCTACGACGCCGAGCATGCGCCGTGCGCAGGGGGCCCGGCATCGCCCGGACGGGCCATCTCATCGGCGCGGCGGGCCATGGCCCGCGGCCCGAAAGGCCAGGCCTCAGTCGAGGATGGAGAGGTCGGCGGCGGCGGCCACGGCGGCGGCTCGCGAAGTCACGCCGAGCTTGGTGTAGATGTTGGCGAGGTGCCGGTGAACGGTGTGTTCGCTCACCACCAAGTCGCTCGCGATCTCCCGGTTCGAGCGCCCCTTGGCTACGAGAACGAGCACGTCACGCTCGCGGGTGGTGAGGGCGTGCCGCCGTCCGGCCGAGCGCCCACCCAGTCGTTCGACGAGCGTGTGGGCGCTCTGTGCGAGTCGGCGAGCGCCGAGTCCATCAAGCGCGGCCGCGGCCGCGCCGGCGTGCTCGATCGCCGCCGCCCGCCGGTCCTCGGCGTCGAGAGCCCGAGCGAGTCCCATGCGCATCTGGGCGGCCTCGAACGGCGCGGGACCGCGGTCGAAGTGCTCGATGGCGTCTTCGAACGCGCCGCGCGCGTCACCCGGTCGACGCTCGGTGAGCGCAATCCAACCCTGGGCGCCGAGGTTGGCTCCCCGCAGCGCATCGGTGCCAACAGCCTCGGCAATGGCGGCGAGCTCGGCGTGGGCGTCGCGCGCCCGATCGACCTCCCCGAGACGCAGATGCGCCAGCACGAGGGTCTCGAACCCGCCCGCGCTTTCAATCGCCCGTTCCGATCCGAAGCTCCGGAGGAACTTCTCGGCGTAGCTGAGGGCGGCGGACGCGTCGTCGTCGTCGAGCGCGAGCTGCGCCTGCACGAGCGGAACCAGGACGTGAGCCTCGGCGGCCGCGAGGAGCTCGCGTGCCTCGCGCGTCCTGCCCTGGCGGCGCCGGAGTTCAGCCAGGCGCGCTCGCGCGTAGCCGGCGAGCACGGGTCGCAGGGTCGAGAGCTCACCGGCCGCCCACTCGAGTTCCTCTTCGGCCTCGGTCCACTCGCCGCGCATCGTGAGCACGGTGCCGTAGTGGGCCCGACACAGGGCGAGCAGCGGGCGCTGGCCCGTGCGTTCGCAGAACTCCGCCAGTCGTTCGCACCATTGGCCCGCGCGATCGAAATCCCGTGAGCGCTCGCAGGCGATGATCATGTTGCAGCAGCACGAACCGATGGCGAACGGGTCGCGCAACTCGCCCGCGGTCGCCGCCGCCGTTCCCTCGTCGAGCAGGGCATTGCCCTCACTGACGCGTCCCAGGGTCACCAGCGCCAATCCCTGCAGGGTGCGAGCGGTCATCTCGACGTCGAGCACGCCGTGAGCCTTGGCGTGCGTGAGCGCGTCGGTGCTCAGGCGAAGGACCTCATTGGCGTCGGTGTCGAGGTGGAATGACGCTTCGATGAGCGACATCCACGCGAGTTCGGGGCCGGCCGGCGCGCCCGACTCGTCGAGGAGGCGCCGCGCCCGCTGGAGCCAGCCGTTGGCCACGGCGGTGTGTCCGCGAATCGCCCCGTAGTCCCACGCCAAATACGTGGCCACCCATCCGGCCTCGAGGGTTTCGCCCCGATCCCGGCGGATGGCGTACGCGCGCTCGCGCGCGTCGATCGCCGCGTCGACGTCGTCGAGCCACCAACTGGCCAACGCGAATCCCTCGAGCGCCTCGGGTGTGACGTCGGCCGCGAGCACCTCCTGGTAGAGCTCGCGGGCCTCCGCCCACTCGCCGCGCGCTATCGCGGCGCGGGCGGCTCGAAGGGGTGGTTGCCTATCGGTGGGGGAGGCGTCAGCGTTCACGAGGACCTGGGATGGGCGGCGCGGTGGGAACGCCATCGTGCCACGACCCGCGAGCGAATCGCCGCGTCATGACGCTCAAACCGGTTGGTCAGCCCGTCGCGCCCTTGTCGCCCGCTGGGCAATGGACTCGAGGCGCCCGAGCGTGGCCTTGGTCATTCCGAGGTCTTCCGTGGACGACCATGACGCGACTTCGGCGTCGGCTTCCTCGAAGAACCCGGAGATGCGACCGAGCAAATCGGTGATGAGGTCGGCGGACATGGCGATGACATGGAGTCGTTGTGGGAACGGTCCGCCCGTCTCGAGATAATCCTCCACGAGCGCGACGAGATCGTCGCGGGCTACCCGTGCTTCGGCGGCGGTCACCTGCATGGACCGCCGCAGGGCCTCGGGGCTTCCCGCGTCGCCGAAGAACGTTCGCACGAGCCCCTCGATTTCGAGGCGGGGACCGGCCGGCGGCGTGTCGAGCCACAATCGGAGCGCCTCGCGACCGTCGACGGTGATCTCGTAGCGGTTGCGCGTGCGCTGCCCGACCGCTTCCCGCTCCAGCTTCGCCCAGCCGAGTTGCACGAGGCGCTTTTGCTCCCGATACAGGTGTGCCTCTGAGCTCGGCCACGCGTACCGGAGGCTTCGGCGAGCCTGCCGGGTCAGCTCATACCCCGTCCATGGCCGGATGGCCAGCAAGCCGAGCAGGGCGAACGTCGTGGTTGTCGGGCGTTGTCGCATGGAGCTTGACACTACTCCCAATGAGAGTAGATTGCTCAGCATGAGAGTAGATCGAGAGCAAGACGTTGTCCGGGGATCTGGGGTCAAGGTTGGTGACATGGCGGCCGCTCTCGAGCGGGCGGGCGGGGCGTTCGTCGCCTTGTTGCGCTCGCTCACTCGCGAGGAGGGCGGCATGCCTATCCCCGGCATGCGCTGGACGGTGACGGACACCGCCATCCACATGCTGAACATCTTGCGGCGGGGGATGGGAGATCGCCGGAGGGGTGACACGCTGGCGGGGCTCGCTGAACTCAATGACCTCGAGATCAGCGAAGTCACCGTTGCCGACGTCCACGAGGTGGCGGATCTTCTGGAGGCAGACGTGGCGACCTACGCCGGGCTGCTCGGCGGGCTCACCGACGACGCGGCCAGTTCGGCCGTCATCGACCTGCACGCCGGAGTCAGGTCTGACATTCCGACGGGTCTCTCGTACCAGCTCTTCGACTACCTGGCCCACGGCTACGACATAGCGACCGCGACGCACCGATCTTGGGACGTGCCGGCTCCGGAGGCGGCGTTGGTGCTTCGGGCCGCGCTCCCGGCTCTTGGCCCATGGGTCCGTCCGGAGATCCTGGCCGGCGCGCGCCAGCGGACGGCGTTCCTGCTCTCGGACCAAGGCGTCGGCCTCGAAATCGTGGTCGGCGGGGGCACGTATCGAGTGCAGCAGGGCCCTCGGGATTCAACCGATTGGACGGCGGACCCGGTCGAGCTCTTCATGGCGATGGCGGGGCGCATGGAATCAGCGGTGCCCGAGGTCGCCCGGGTCGCGAGCTGGTACGAGCCGATCTAGGAGCCAGCCCCACCCGCGGTTATCGGCGAGCAGGCACGACGAGTACCGGACACGTCGCGTGATGCGTGAGGTGATGGCTGACGCTCCCGAGGAGGAGTTCGGCGAACCCCCCGTGTCCCCGGCTGCCGACCACGATCATTGCCGCGTTCTCGCGCTTGGCGATGTCCAGAAGGCTCCGGGCGGTTGGCCCCTCGACCAACGCAGTGCGATGAGGAATGCCCGCGAGCGGTGCGGTCCACTCAGTGTCCAGGGCCTTGGCGAGATCCACGCCCGTACTCACCGCCGCTTGCGCGACGGCGGGCACGTCGTAGTAGGGGAGAGCGAAGGCGGCCAACGAGTAGACGTGGACGGCGAGGACTTCCGCTCCGAGCTTCGGAGCATTGTCGCGGCACCACGCAAGCGCACGGTTGGCGCCGTCCGAGCCGTCGATCCCGAGGATGATCACCGGCGCTGAGTTCTTGGGGGCCTCGGCCATGGCATCGTTGGTCGTGAGGTCTCGGGCGTGCACCGTTCCTCCCCTCAGCGGCTGACTCTCCGTGGCCTGCGACGAACCGCGGAGTCCTGACCAACGGATGGAGCGAGCGCCTCAGCGACTAGGTCGACCTGGGGTCGGCGCTGTGCCGAGCGATCGGCCGCCGACGCGTAGTGCTCGACCCGGGCATCGGGCCCGGGGAAGAACAACACTTCGTGGGCCGAGTCCTCCCACCGAATGAGCCATGGCGGTCCGCCGTCCTCGCCTCGAACTTCGAGTACCTCCGCGTCGCGGTCGTGTTCACCAACACGGTGTGCCTTGATGACGAGTCGATCACCCACGCGTGCCTTCATGGGACCTCCTTCACGGGAAGGTTCATGGGCCGAGCCTCTTGAGTCGACGGCCAGGTCCTCATTCCCACCGTGACTCCTCGATGCGCGAGGCCCCAGGGGCGTCGGGGCCGCTCTTGGGGGGTCTTTGGTCCCGATTCCGGCTCTGCGCGATCAGGCGGCGCTCGCCGCTTGCGCCAGCGCCGCCGCGACGTGACGACGGATCGCTGCCGGGGCCTGCGTGGCATCGACCGGTGTTGCCTCCGGCCACGCCTCGCGATGGGCTTGCAGCGCACGGACGATGGCGGGGTTGGCGTCAGAGGGATCCGATCCGCGTGCCGCTCGCTCGAGCGTGCGCTTGGCAGCCAGCTCGACGGGCGCCACGCACTCCAGCTCAACCAGCGGCGCGTGTACGGAGCGCGCCATCGCTCGGGCGAGAACTCGATGCCGGCGGGACATCCAGGACGCGTCGAGCACCACGGGTTCCCCGAGCATGACGAGCGCCCGCGCCCGCACCAGCATCTCGGCGTACGTCTGCTCGGTGCGCTCGGTCGAATAGAGACCCTCTCCGAACGGAGCGGGAGCCGGTCGATCCACGGGAAGGCCCGCAAGCTCCTTGCGAATCTCGTCCGAGCGCAGGACCATCCACTCACCGTCTTGCGCGAGCCCGGCTGCGAGTGTGGACTTTCCGGTGCCGGGGAGTCCACCGACGAGGGCGACGCGTACTTGTGCTTGTTCGAGGTGGTCCGACGTCATGCGGTGGAGCTGACGAGCGACGGCGGCACTCCCGGCGTCGCCCTGCTCATGGCGCAGACAGGCCACCTTGGCTCGAACGTGAGCGCGCGCCGCGATGTAGTGGTCGGCGAGCGTCCTCGGATGGCGTTCGCCCGAGAACTCGCCGTACCAGCGCAGAACCGCATCGCCGAGTTCGGGGTGACCGAGTCGCTCGAGATCCATCACCAAGAAGGCACAGTCTGCAAGGACATCGGCGAACCGAAGGTGATCGTCGAACTCGATGCAATCGAGCACGCGCGGCCCATCAGGGAGGCAGAAGATGTCGTCGGCCAGGAGGTCGCCGTGGCCGTCGCGCGCCCACCCCCGTGCGATGCGACGTTCGAAGAGCGGACCTCGACCCTCGATGTAGGTCCGGGCAAGCGTGCGAACCCGGTCGAATTCGTCGGCAAGGAGCACCGATCCAACGAACGGATCGAGTTCACGGAAGCCGGCTTCCCAGGTCTTGAGCACTGCATCCCCGGTCGCAGCCTCGTCGATCTCAGACCCTCGGCGTGCGCCCGCATGAAAGGCGGCGATGAGCCGAGCAAGATCGCGTAGGTCGCCGTCGACGTTGACACCGGCAGCGACGAGCCTCGAGAGCCGCATTTCGTCGGGCATCCTCCGCATGACGACGAGATGATCTGCCACGTTTCCCTCGTCATCGAGCACTGTTGCGACCCCGAGATACACGTCGGGCGAAAGTCGGCGGTTGAGCGCTACCTCACGACGACACGCCGCCTCGCGGGCTTCTCGTGACGTGAAGTCGAGGAACCCCGTCTGCACCGGCTTTTTCAGCTTGAACACGCGGTCGCCCACGAAGAAGACGTTCGAAACGTGGGTCTCGACGACGCGGGTAGCGAACGGCACCTTCGGAGCGTACGCCCCTCTTCCTGCGTCGGGTCAGGGCGGGTGGTCGCAATTGGAGGGGAACTTGGACCCGGGGCGTCGGGGGAGCGCGTTCCCCGCCCCTGAGGAGCGCTCAGGTCCCAGGGCAGCTGCGGGAAGCGGCTCCCCCGACCAATCTGGGGGGGTCGAGGCTCGGCGCGTCGTGGGACCGATGGCCCTATCGTCGAAGCAGTCGCCGCCCATACCGTGGCCTGGGAAGGGATGGCGGAGGGCCGCATGGCGGTGATCCAATATGAACGCATCGGTCTGACGGACCGCGTCTACGCGCGGTCGATCGGACTCGCCACCCGCGGTACAAGCGAGGGTGCCGTCAACGAGTTGATGTTCCTTTCGAACGGCGACGCGCACCTACTGGGTCAGGTGCAGTATCGGCTGGAACTCCTCACGGCGGAGAATCCGGGTGCTCTCGGTCCGGAGGGCGCATTGCGCCTGGTAACCGACGCGCTACTCCGGGCCATAGCGGCGGCGTAATCGCGCCGGAACGAGCGGCGTCCGCGCGAAGCCCACGTCAACCGACGGCCATGCCCCACGCATCGGACCAGCGGGCCAGGGCGCGGCGAAGGGCCCCGACCTGATCGATGAACCCAGCCCCGGGCACGATCACTTCGCACCCGTCGAGGAGTTCGTCCTTCCCGAAGCCGTGCTGCGCCACGCGCCCCGCGACCCGCACCACCACGGGTACCTCGGGGTGTCGGCTTCGGATGGTGCGGAGGACCGAGCGCGAGTTCGGGTCACGGAGGTCGATGGTCGTCAGGAGTATGTCGGCCTCATCAAGGAGACGGCATGACGCCCCGTGGAGCAGCGGACAGGCCCCGCAACTGGGCCCTGTACATACGGCGGTCTCAAAGCCATGGGCCCGGAACCGTGCGTAGTCGTCGAACACGACGGCCTCCGGGTCCTCGATCAGGACGTGGGTCCGCCTCACCTCACCGGCCTGCATCGTGCGACGCCATTCCGTGGTCGAGCGCTGTTGCACCCTCACCACCCCCCGAAGCGACCTTCGATGGCGACTCCCGTCGTGCTGCCACCCCAGTGGACCGAGGTGACACGTTTCGAGTGTGCCCGCCCAGCAGCGGTCTCGCCGGGGCCGGAAGTCACACCGACATGAGCCGGCAGTCATGAATGGCTTGGACGGCGCAGTGTTCCTCACGCCAGAGGAAGAGCGGCGCCCGGCACGCCGTTGGCCCGGCGCGCAGCCGGTCGCGCTAGGGCTCGTGGTCAGTGCGTGGTGGCGCACGGCGGACATACGCCGCGGAAGACGATCTCGGCGTCGAGGATTTTGAAGCCGTGTCGCTCCCGTGCGCGGAGCGTCAGCCTGTCCTCGCCGGATGCGTGCACGTCGAGAAGGGTGCCGCAGTGGATGCACACGAGGTGCTGGTGGCGCTCGAGCACGTTGGGGTCGTATCGCTTGGGTCCGTTCGCCGCGGTCAGCTCGAGGACTTCGCCCATTGCCACGAGCTCGTTGAGGGTGTTGTAGACGGTGGCGAGGCTGATCTCGGGCAGCAGCTCGCGTGCACGCGCGCGAATCTCATCGGCCGTGAGGTGCACGTGGTCGCCGCGCAGGACCTCTGCTACGACGCGCCGTTGGGGCGTGAGCCGCCACGCCCGTTCACGCAAGCGTTCGAGGAGGTCGATCACGCTGGTGCTCCTGACGAGAATTGGGGACGCAAAGTGGGTCAGCAGAATCTTGACTGACTCTCGCCCAAGTGATAGATGAAGTCAAGAGTTAGAACAGTTCAAAAACAGTGCCGGCCTCGATCCAAAGGACAGTTGCTGGCGCCGAGAACCACAAGACCACACGGAGAGAGGAAAGGCCCCACGTGTCTGAGCGCGGCAGCGAAAGCGAAAACCCCGTCATCCCGGCCCCGACCCCGGCCCCGGGTCGGCCCCGGTCCAACCGCGACTGGTGGCCCGATCGGCTCGATCTCCAGGTGCTCCACCAGCACTCGCCACAGTCGAATCCGCTGGGGAACGACTTCGACTACGCGGAAGCGTTCAAGACGCTGGATGTCGAGGCGCTGAAGCGCGACATCTTCGAAGTGATGACGACCTCGCAAGACTGGTGGCCCGCCGACTACGGCCATTACGGCCCGCTCTTCATCCGGCTGACGTGGCACGCAGCCGGCACCTACCGGATCTCGGACGGCCGCGGCGGGGGAGGAAGCGGCGACCAGCGCTTCGCCCCCCTCAACAGCTGGCCCGACAACGCCAACCTCGACAAGGCACGCCGTCTCCTGTGGCCCGTCAAGCAACAGTACGGGCAGAAGGTCTCCTGGGCCGATCTCCTCGTGTTCGCGGGCAACTGCGCTCTGGAGTCGATGGGATTCAAGACGTTCGGCTTCGCGTTCGGGCGAGAGGACATCTGGCAGCCCGACGAGATTTTCTGGGGGTCCGAGAGCGAGTGGCTCGGAGATGAGCGCTACAGCGGTGACCGCGAGCTCGCCGAGCCGTTCGGCGCCGTGCAGATGGGTCTCATCTATGTGAACCCGGAGGGGCCCAACGCCAACGCGGACCCGCTCTCGGCGGCCCGGGACATCCGAGAGACCTTCGCCCGCATGGCCATGAACGACGAGGAGACGGTGGCGCTCATCGTCGGCGGCCACACCTTCGGCAAGTGCCACGGGGCCGCGGGTGCCGAGTACGCAGGGCCGGAACCCGAGGGCTGCCCGGTCGAGCACCAAGGCTTTGGCTGGACCAACACGTTCGGGACGGGCAAGGGCGCCGACACGCTCACCAGTGGCCTCGAGGGTGCATGGACCAACGAGCCGACGAAGTGGGACAACGGCTACCTCGACAACCTGTTCGCCTACGACTGGGAGCTCACGACGAGCCCCGCCGGCGCGCAGCAGTGGACCCCGACGGATCCCGCGGCGCAGGGCACCGTGCCCGACGCGCACGATCCGTCCAAGCGGCACGCTCCCATGATGCTGACGACCGACCTCGCGCTGAAGTTGGACCCGACCTACGCGCCGATCGCGAAGCGCTTCCACGAGAACATGGACCAACTCGAGGAGGCGTTCGCCAAGGCCTGGTACAAGCTGCTGCACCGCGACATGGGGCCCGTCTCGCGTTACCTGGGTCCCTGGGTCCCCGAACCGCAGCTCTGGCAGGACCCGATTCCGGCGGTCGACCATGAACTGATCGGCGAGCAGGAGATCGCCGCGCTCAAGGCGACGATCCTTGCCTCGGGGCTGTCCGTCTCCCAGCTCGCCGCGACGGCCTGGGCCTCGGCGGCCACCTTCCGGGGCACCGACAAGCGCGGCGGGGCCAACGGAGCCCGGATCCGCCTCGCACCGCAAAAGGACTGGGAGGTCAACCAACCGGCCGAACTGGCCACGGTGCTCGGCACCCTCGAGAAGATCCAGCAGGACTTCAACGCCTCGCAGTCCGGCGGCACGCGGGTTTCGCTCGCCGACCTGATCGTGCTCGGGGGATGCGCGGCCGTCGAGCAGGCGGCCGCGAACGCCGGCCACGACGTCACCGTCCCGTTTGCGCCGGGACGCACCGACGCGTCCCAGGAGCAGACCGACGTCGAGTCGGCTGCGGTGCTCGAGCCCAAGGCCGACGGCTTCCGCAACTACCTCCGACCCGGAGAGAAGTTGTCGCCGGAGACCCTGCTGCTCGACCGGGCCAACCTGTTGACGCTGACCGCGCCCGAGATGACCGTCCTCATCGGCGGCATGCGTGTGCTGAACGCCAACGCTGGGGGAACCGCCCACGGCGTCTTCACCGACCGGCCGGAGACGTTGACCACGGACTTCTTCGTCAACCTGCTCGACATGAGCACGGAATGGAAGGCGTCCGGCTCGACGGAGAACGTGTACGAGGGCCGTGATCACGCGACGGGCAAGGTGCGGTGGACCGCCACCGCGGTCGATCTCGTGTTCGGTTCGCACTCTGAGCTGCGCGCGCTGGCGGAGGTCTACGCCTGCGACGACGCGAAGGAAAAGTTCGTGCGCGACTTCGTGGCGGCGTGGGACAAGGTCATGACCCTCGATCGCTTCGACCTCGCCTGACCGTCACGCTTTCCCGCGGCGGGATGGCGGTGGGATCACGGGTCCGCCGTCTGCGAACTCACAGCCAGCCGGGTGCGGCAAAGACGCCCCGGGAGTGGTGGTCGAACGCGGGGAAGATCGTCAGCCGTTCCCGACCGTTGGTGCGCAGCATGTGTCGATGAGGGAGTCGGCGCGCCAAGTGCGGATGGCCTCGGCGCCGGCGAGCGCGGCGACACCGAGGGCCGCCGCCGGGTCGGTCCACCACCACCCGAGGAGGGCGTTGGCACCGAGGCCCGTCAGCACGACGGCTGACAGGAGCGCGCACAGGGAGGTTTGGTTGGCTTCCGCTACCTGAGCGCGTGACCCGAGTGCGGGGGCCAAGCGGCGTTTGGCGCGGGCGAGGACCGGCATGATGGCCAGCGACAGCGCGGCGAGGACGATTCCAACCGCGCTCGTGTCCGGCGCGCTGCCATTGAGGAGTTGACGCACCGCCTCGCCCCCGACGTAGACGGCGAGGGCGGCGAACGCGACGGCGATGGCCTTGGTGGCGCGTTCGTCGGCCTCCTGGGTGCAGCCCTCACGACCTTCGACAGTCAGGCGCCAGGTGAGGATGAAGGCCGCCGAGACCTCGATGACGGAGTCGAGACCGAAGCCGACGAGGCTGATGGAGTGGGCGGCGACCCCGGCGATCAGAGCGACGGCGGCCTCGACGACGTTGTAGCCAATGGTGAACCGGTTGAGAGCGATCGCTCGCTCGAGCGCGACCGTGCGTTCGAGGACGGCGCCGTGGCGGTGCTGTCCGGTCACGAGGCCACGCCGTCTTCGACCTCGCACCACTCGGCGAGATCATCCGCGACGGCCGCGAGATCCTGAAGGGCGTGAGCGAGGCGCGGGTCGACCAACTCGTAGCGGACGCGCCGGCCTTCTTGGATCGCCACCACGAGACCGCACCCGCGCAGGCACGCCAAGTGATTCGAGACGTTGGCTTTGGTCAAGCCGAGGTGGGCGGCGAGTTCGGTGGGGTAGTGCGGCCCGTCGAGGAGGCATTGGAGGATTTCGCACCGGGTGGGATCGGCGATTGCCTTGCCGACCCGGTGGAGGGCGCTGGTGGTGGTCACGCGTGGATTATACAGCGAACGCTGTAATACAGTCAACGCTGTACTAAATCGAGTCGCCCATCGTTTCCCGTCCATCGACGGATTTCACACCTACACAAGGCGAGTCATGCACGCGCTCGTCGCGCTCGCGACGTACTCGCCAAAGGGCTCGCAGGGTTCGAAGCCCGCTGCCGCATACAACGCCCGGGCGGGCGCGAAGGCGTCCATTGTCCCCGTCTCCAAACTCACGCGTCGATATCCCCGCTCGGCCGCGACCGCGAGGAGATGCCCGACCATCGCCCGCCCAACTCCTCCACGGCGGGCCGACTCGACGACGTGCATCGACTTCAGCTCCGCATGGCTTTCATCGAGGTGCTTCAGCGCTCCCACGGCGACGACGACATCGTCGGAACGGGCGCTGAAGAACACCACCGTCGGGTCGAGCAGCCCGTCGACGTCGAGCGCGTGCACACCCTCGGGTGGAGTGACCTCGTGCGCGAGGCGCAGGTGTGCGGCGAGTACGTCGCGCACATCGGCGCGACGCGGATCGTCGACCGTGATGACCAAGTCCACCCGGGTCGTCTACCAATCACCGCCCGTCGAGCGCAAGGGTGCGCTCAGCCCGCGTCGGCGGCCGCGAAGATCGCGGCGACGTCGAGCTTCTTCATGCCCAGAACCGCCTCCATCGCCCGCTGACCCCGCGAGCGATCGGGATCGTTCAACAGCTCGTTCATCCCCGCCGGAGCGACTTGCCACGACAGCCCGTACCTGTCCTTGAGCCATCCGCACTGACTCTCTTCGCCGCCCTCGGTGAGGCGGTCCCAGTAGTAGTCGATCTCCTCTTGGTCGGCGCACGTGATGAGCAGCGAGATCGCCTCGTTGAACGTGAAATGCGGGCCCCCGTTGATCGCCGTGAACTCCTGGCCGTCGAGCGTGAAGTCGACGGTGAGGATCGATCCGGGTGGGCCCGGCCCGGCCTCCGAATACCGCGTGACGCCGGTGATCTCGGAGTTCGGGAAGATCGAGACGTAGAACCGGGCGGCGTCCTCGCCTTGGGTGTCGAACCAGAGGTTGGGCGTGATCTGGGGCATGGATGTCCTCCGTACGCGCACGACAACGACATGGGCCGCCGGCAACGTAGTCCAGCGCGTGGTTAGGCCACGCCGCCGGTGCGATACCGCAGGATGGCCACGGCGGCCCAGATGAGCTCCACGATGCCGAATGGCCATGCGCCCGAGACAAACCCGTACACGCTGGACAGGGCGCACCCGAGCGCGAAGGCGAGCACGTAGGAGCGGCCACGACGCTCGAGCGCGTACATCGCCATCATGAAGGTGAGTGCGACGACGCCGTACGCGGTGATCACGGGCGCGCACCCCTGCCGTCGGCCTCGCCGACCTCGAACACGACCAGGCTCTTGTCGGCCCGGTAGAGGACCACGCTGAGCATGGTCGAGGCGCGGTGGAACCGAGCTCGCGACCCGGCGTGCGCGCCGGCGCTGACGAGGACAGCAAACGCTCCGACACGGCGGCCTGCGCGCCGGACGGGTGTCGGCATGGCAGCGAATCGTACGCGTACGCGCAGACGTTTCATCCTGGCGTCGCGTCCGTGGATGAGACGCGGCCGCTCACGCTGTCGGTCGGCGAGCAGGTCGGCGGCCTCGACTTTTCCCTCGTGCCCGGCGCGGCCGCGCGGCTGAGGGGCGTCCTCATCGACGCCAGGGGCGAACCGATCGCCGGGCAGCGCGTCAATCTCAGTCTGATTACCCGGGGCGTCGGCGGTGC
>Ga0209640_10001262_pt1 | contig 21197 bp, 23 predicted proteins | sample RifCSP10_1_FD_184018 | JGI IMG/M metagenome (GOLD analysis project Ga0209640, IMG submission 184018) | Soil microbial communities from Rifle, Colorado - Rifle CSP2_sed 10_1 (SPAdes) (version 2) | ecosystem: Environmental > Terrestrial > Deep subsurface > Rock core/Sediment | place: Rifle...
CCACTGATCACCATAGCGTCTGAGTTGCTTATCGCTAGCGCCAAGCAGACCCTCGATCATAGGAATAGCATTGGGGCCAAGCTCCTCGATCTCTTGCACAAGTTCGAGGGGTATACCACGCTTGAGGAGTTTGTTGATGCCTTGTCGCCAACGCTTGAAGTAGGTAAGTTGCTGATCCATATCGCGCTGAAGAATGTCGAAGGGCACAGGAATCTGAACACCGAACTGACGCAATAGATCGTTGATGCCTGAGAAGATGTTGCCGAAGATCCCTTCCATGGTGGGGCCACCAAAGATCGAACCCATTGCTTGTTTATTGATCTGCTCGAAGCGGTCGTAGATGCGAGCAATGCCATCCACAGCCTGTTCGATGTTGCGCTTCATGTTCTCATGAGCCTCTTCGGTGGCTCTATCGACTTCCTCTGCATAGCGTTCAGCGGCCTGCGTTGCGTCTTCAAGGGCACTCTGTACGATATCGCGATACCTATCCATTAGGCGTTCAACTTCTTGTAGATCCCCACGATCAACTGCTTCAGCAATCTTCTTTCCTATGTTTGCGGCGGTTAGAGTCTCGTCAGCTTTACGAGCAAAGTTGTCAATGATCTTATTAAGCTTCGCAAAGTCGTCGTCCTTAACTGCCTTAGCAATCGCAGACATAACCGCTGAAGTCTCTTTCTGCAACTTACCTAGCTCGTCGGCGAACTCACTAACAGAGATATCACCGGCCATGTACTGCTGCGCTAGTCTAGCAATCTCATCGCCTACACTTTCTATGCTGCCTTTCATGCGGTCGTGCGCATCGGACATCTTGCCTGCCGATTCCGACAGATCTTCATACCAGCGTTTGAATTCCTCAAAGGACATAGGAGGCCCGATTTTTACGGGAGCAATTGCATCAGCAAGCTTCTGACCCAATCGTGTAGAAGGCACCATAAACTGTTCTAGTGCATTTAGACCTTTACGCCAACTCTTCCGATAGCGATCAAAAGCTTGTTCGACCGGATCCCGTTCCTCAAAGGAAAGTTTCAAGATGATCGGAACGGTGATGGCACCAATAACCGCTCCTGGCAATCCACCGAATCTCGCTCCTAGCAATCCACCTGCGACCATTCCCGTTAGTAGATCGACCGCCTTTGCTTCTCCCTGAATGGCAACCTTGATTGCGATTGCAATAAGAGCGAATGAGGCGAGCCGTGATGCGGCTGCAACTAGGCCCATAAGACTTCCAGAAGTCAGTGCTGCTCTCAAACCTAGAGCCTTCAGGCCAGTAACCGCTGCGATAATAGGCCCGAAGGTAAAACCCAAACCAGCAGCAAGAAGGCGCATGTTATTGTAGAGCGAGTAGACGCCTGCCGAGACGTTCAGAATGGTTCCAGCTACAAGCAGGAATAGCGATCCAAAGGCGACCCATCTAACAATCGTGCGCCTTGTACCTTCGTCCATCTCGCGGAACCGCCGGATAAGTAGTGCTGCTCCCTCTGCAAGACTGATGAATACAGGAAGGGCTTCTCGGCCAACAACCAAGATCATTGCCTTGAACGTATTGATGAGGATCTTCCACTGCGTACCAGGAGCTTCGCGCATCGCTTCGAAAGCTTTTTCGAACTCGCCTCGGTTGTCAATAATCTGCTGCTGGCGCGTTTGCAATGCCTCGACGTTTGAAAGCATGAGACGCCAACCACGTCGAGCTTCTTCGCGAAGAACCAAGCCACGAGAGAGTCGGATTCCATTCTTACGAGCGTATTCGAGAATTTCAGGTAGTGTCTTGAGATCCGGTGGGAGATCTGGAATATCGCCAATTGCGCTAAGGGTCTGGAATAGTTCAGTAACTCCTGTTCGCTCCTGAGCAATGTCCGGGAACGTTCTGGCAACATCAGCCATGAGATCGGGAAGAGGTCGCAGACCCCCTTCGACCTTACGAACTTGAATACCAAGGCGCTCAAGACCCCTACGGATGGGAGGTCGCTGGAGGATTTCCAGAGATCGTGATAGCATGGTCGATGCACGCGCTTGTGAAGGAACTCTCTCGGTAAGAAGAACCATCGCGCCACCAACGTCTTCGAGCGACTGACCCGCATCCTTAGCAGCAGGAGCGATCTTCTGCATCATTGTATTAAAGTCGCTCATCCGCATTCGACCGAAGCGGATGATGTCGAAGACAGTATCCATCGTCTCCCCGAGATTTTCCATTTGAGGATCGAAGTTGTTTACGACCGTGATCAGAGCATTTGTGGCCTCATCGAGATCGACCATTCCTGCAACTGCGATCTTATTCGCAGTTTCAAGGAGTTTGTATCCTTCATCTACCTTTGCAATTCCCTGCTTATCAAACAGGTTGATAGCTGAGAAGAGATCGTACATCGAGCGGGTCATATCCTCGGCACCCGCAGGGAACTGCGTCATAAAGGCAGGTAAGTCGCCACGACCGAAGAGGATGGCCTCCTCTAGTTCTTTAGCGCGAACAGCAATTTGCGAGATATCGCCTCCAATATCTCGCATCTGAGTTGCAGCCTGGGTCGCGTTCTGATTGAAGTTTGCTGCTGCAACAGACGCTCCTCCGAAAACAGCAGTTAGAATCAATCCCGTGAATTGTGCCGTTCTTCCAATGTGCGCAGCGGTTTGAGCAAAGACCTGCCTGCGCTGGAATACCTGCATCTTTTCGGCTAGTGTTACTTCACGGACTGTTTCCGCGTAGATCCGTTCCATGGCTGTTGCCTCAGCCAACTGCGCCTTTTTAGCCTTCAGCATTGCAGTATCTCGATGGCCCATCTTGACGAGATCTTTGTATTCCTTCTGAAGCCCTGCTAGCTGCGTCCTCTGACTGAATAGCTGTCCGTTCAGCGACTCTGCTGAGAGAGCAAGTCTGCGCTCCTCTTCAGGAAGACCAGCAAGCTGTTGGCGTCGTGCAGCAAGTGCAGCCTCATTACCTTGAATACCTGCTGTCAACTTTCGCTGCGCAGCAAGATTTTCGTTAACAGCCCGCTGATTGGCCTTATTCGATCCGATGAGGCTCTTGTATTCCCCTCGTAGCTGATTCGCTCTCTTAACTTGTTCACCGAGTTGAGAAGACAAAGAACGAGAAGTCATGGTCAATGCCTTCTCTTGCATCTCAAGAGATTTCCACTCCCTGCCTACAAGAGCGCCTTGCTTAGAAAGGTTCTCACTTCTAATACCGAGTTCAGCGAATTCTTTCTCAAGCTCCTGCGCACTCAAGCCTGTAGCCTTCAGGATCTCGACTTGGCTGAGTCCCATTCGCACGAGTTGCTTCACGAATTGCTGCGAACTCATGCCTACAGCTTCAAGAATCTGACCCTGTTTAAGCCCTGCTCTGCTCCACTGATTGAGGAGGTTGATCTTTTTCGTCTGAACATCGAAGAGTTGACGATCAAGACCCAATTGCCGCGCTTGAGTCGAGAGTACAGCCTGTGAAGCAGTAGCGAGATTGTGGTGCGCTGCGATCATGGCTTCGCGCACGCGAACGTTTCTCCTGAGAGCATCTTCCTCTTCTTGCAAACCTCTCAGATTCAGTGCTTGCTGCTGAATCCCCGCTTCTGCTACAGCAATTCCTGCTCGCGCTGTTGCTCTCTTCGTTTCAATCCCGAGCAACTGCTGGTTGATTGCAATCTGACTCGCTTGGATTGAGGCAACTCGCGCTTCTGCTGCTGCAATCTTTGCAACCGCCTTAGACTTCTGCTCTATCAGGGGAATGCCCGAACGGATCAGACGGACTTCTTGTTCAAGATCACGAGTGCGCAGCGCTTGACGCGCAGCACGAGCTTGCATGAGAGCCTTCTGGTTCGCTATATCTGTTGCGGAAGAGAGTGCGGCAAGGTCACGACGAAGACGATTGATGTTCGTCGTGCCATAGCTCTGAATGGAGAGGATTAGGCGTAGTTCTCGTCCACCAAGAGCCATCTATTCAGAAGCCTCTCTCTTTACCCGCTGTGCAACTCTCTGCTCAGCTTTAGATTTACGAGTCTTTACAGCTTCCTGTTCGGCTGTTGCTCGCAATACAGCCTCGATGCGCGTGATATAACCTGCAGGCTGATCAAACAGACCACCCGCCAGAGGAAGCACATGCAATGCCTCTGCCATACGAGTGATCCTTATCCATCGGACTGCTTCGCTTGTTAGGTCTATTCCGAAGATTCGAACAGATTGTTCTGACCGTCTTGCGAGGACAAGTTTGACGGCTCCGTAAAATCCTCCTCCTCCTCAGCTTCCTGATTCAGTTCGTCAATAAGGGACTCGATCTCCGTACCGACCTTCGGATCGAGAGACTTAAAGACGACATCAGGCTTACTAAAATCGTATTTCTTTTCTGTTTCCTCGTCAGAGAGGTTATGATCCACAATGCAACGAGGGAACGTGAAGTGGTTAGACCACTTGTTTGCAAGTTGAATAGCCATCTTTTGAGAAGCTGCGTTTCGCCGAGATCCGCCAGTCTCCATGAGGATTTTGCTTGCACCGTCTCTGCGCTCAAGCATCTCATCGTAGGAAAGCTGACGGATCTCGATCCATCCACCCTCAACCGACTTTAGATCATGCCGAACAGTGTCCCGCTTCTTTGATGCAACAACGAGATCAGACATTTTCTTCTCCTGTGTGTTAGAAGTTACGCCGACCTAAAGACCTTCACCTTTACAGACGCAGAATTCGTTCCATCATCTGCATCGACGGTATACGTTCCCTCTTTTATTGGAGTCCAGTTCATTTGCTTGAATCCCGTGGGATCTCCCGCACCACCCGAGAGGGTTGCTCCACCGAAGCTGAGGGCCGTAGCAGAAGTCTCCGTCGTTGCAATAGAGTCTCCTGCAGTACCAGCGAGCCTTGCTACAAAGACAATGCTGGTAGCGTCCTTTGCTCCGGCAATTACGTCGGCGTGGGCAACCGTACCCACACCATAAGTCGTTCCTGCGCCTGCAGCACCGTTTACAGCCGCTTTGAGATTATCAAGTGAATCGGTCGCCGCCGTACCGACCTTAACCTCATTAGCGGCTCCAGTGAGCGTCGTCTTAAACGTGTAGATACGCGATCCGAGGGTAACAGTCTCGTTGTTAGCTGGATTACCCGCAGCAGTTAGGGTACCATCAGCATGATCACCGATATCGTCGTTTGAAATAAGTCCCCCCGCATCGGAAACAACCTCTGCTGCAAAGCCTTCAGAGTTAATCTTCACCGCTGTTTCGGTAGAGGCATCGAACCCGTCTCCAAGAAATGCGATTGAATCTCCAACCCTTGCAGGGTTTGGTGTAGCTACAAGTGTTGCCATTTGCCCTCCCTACGTAATATCAACAGGCGTCTTGACGCGAATGGCATAGCCATCGCCACCGGCGATTCCAATACCGCGCATCGTAACGCCCGCCATGATAAGATCACCAAGACCCGAGAGTCCAAGATCATACGTCTCGTAGACGCCTCGATAGACAATTAGCTCGACTGCTTGAGTAGCAAGAGCAAACGTTGCCCCACCAATCAACGATTCGAGCTTGATTGCCTTCTGCGTCGTAGCAACAAATGCGTCATATTCCGTCTTGTCGATGAAGTCGAGTTCGGTTGTAAGAGAAAGCTCCGTCTCACCGAATGAGACGTAGCTTGCACTTCGATCACGGACGATTCGGTTCTGCGCCTCACCGTTGAAGTTGGCTTCGAATTCGAAACCGTTAAAGTCCTCAACAGCAGCGAACGTCGGTGCCAAACCAGAGGCTCCGACTGAGATCTCATGTGCATCCGCTCCAAAGAGCGACGGCGCAGCCCAGGTAGGAGTGGGAGGAGCGGCAACAACGTTGTCCATCTCTCCTATAAAGTTCCCGGCCACTTTTAGAATTCCCTCATCGATGAAAAGACGGAGAGATCCAAGGGTGCAGCCTGAGTAACCGAATCCGATCTCGTTGCGAACGATGGTGATCGATGCAGTTCGCTGCACCATTCCCGATGCAGCAGTGGAAGTCGATCCGGCATCCGAAGGGGTGTAGGTATAGACGGGCGGTGGGCCAGCCACCTTCGCAATGTTATGGCGAGTGCAGAACAGTAGATACGGGAGGAAGTTGACATCGGCTTCGAACTCGATGTCACCTTCGATGTGATAGTAACCTTGCTTCACATCAGAGACGATCGTTTCCTGTCGAATCTGCGGAGAGTAGTATCGATCTTCCTGATACTGGAAAGACTCAGAAAGGATCGGAATAAAGATGGTCGGGTCTTCATAGGTTCCCTTCGTAGTTTCGAAGGCAAACCCGAGCCAACCACTACCGGAAAGGCCAGCGGGCACTAGTCATCACTCCTTTCACCTTCTGAGCCGGATCTGCCAACGCTGACGGTTGGATTATGTTTGAATGCTTGATCGAGCTTGACACCTCTAAGAGCCTCGAATGCCTCTACCTGATCGGCCGAGAAATCCACAGCCTTACCGTTGACCAGCATTCCCAGACCCTTTACATACAGTTCCTTGCCTTCAGGCAAGGTATCGTCCTTGAGAGTTACTTTCATACCGTACTCCTATGCGTCATTGTAGTTAACCACCGACTTTCCATTCCAAGTGAGTCTGGTTGCAATTATTGCCGGCCCGGTTTCTGGTTGTATCAGACCTGGAATCTCCGCAGTTACGAAACTGAAGACGAGCTTGTTCTCTCCATCCAGTACGAGTCTTCGATTATCAGGTTGATGTAAGAACCGCACAACTCCCGTAGCAAGTTCCATGTCTTCAACCGAACGCATTGCATGACCGACAGCGAGGTTCGCGTGGTAGATCCAAAAGACAAAAGTGAAATCGACTTCGAATTGCTGTCTAGCATGAATGTCCCTTGCTGCTGGACCTGCTACTATTTGCAGATATGGAAACTCTGGGATTAACGACTCTTCTTGTAGAGCAACGTAGAAGAGTCCTAGCTGCTCCTTGTTAGCTTCAAATAGTTCCTTGAAGCGACTGAGAATATCCTCCGGTCTGGCATAGTAGGCCATTATTCAAAACGCGCAAACTGTCCCAAAGGCGATCTCGTAAGGGGTCTAATCCCCGTACCCCATATATCCATTCCTCCCTCAGTCCATTCTGTGAACAAAGTTGTGAGAGAGGTCTTGGCTTCTTCAGTCAGATCAATGAACTCACGGGCGGGCAGCCTGCCACCACCCGGATCATGCTTCTCGTAATACTGAATCGAAACTTTCTGCCCTTTCGATTTAGACCACGGCATGTTGCTCGTATCGAAGAAAAGCCCCACAGGGGTAGCTTCCCAATTAGCAGGATCCGTTGCAGCATTCCGCATATCGTAGGAAAGCTGCAAGATATCGTGTGCATGAGGTCGTTGTGGTTCTACAAGCGCAGTCCACGGGGTTCCTGAAGGATCCGATTGTGTATCGAACTTGTGATGCATATCGCGGATCCCAATGAACTCAGCCTGGGTATAGAGAGACGCCTCATTTTCGTAGTATTCTTCGAGCCGTCGTAGACGATCTTCGACTTCTCGCATATCAGGCGACCAATCGTAACGGATCTCTTGAGTTGAGAAGACTTGAGGCATTACTCTAGAACCTCATGTCCATCGTGAAGACCGGATCTGCAAGCGGTGTCGGCCCCCAAAAGTCGGATTTGAATTCCGTTCCTACAGATTCGGCAACTTCTGGAAGATCAACGAGTCCCGCACGAACCTTTTCAAGCATATCCATTGCCTCGTTATAGATGCGTTGTGGATAGGTTCGATCCCAATCGGGAATGTTCTCGCTGTATCGACGAGCGTAGTAGAAGGCTGCAACGAGCCGACCCGCGATAGCCCTGATGTATTCAGGAGTGCTATCGGGGTCGGCCCATGCAGCTAGTACGGGAGGAGAATAGGCATCCGAGAGGTAGCCCTTGATGAGCCTTTCGACATCGGTACCATGCAACAAGATTTCAGGATTACCATCGGTAGCCTGAAGCTTGTCGATGGGCAGGTGCGTGTTTACGTCGTCCAAGCTCGCCAGCATGGACTACTCTTCCTTTCTTGCCTCTGCTACCTTAACAAGCTCAGATGCAACTTCCTCCTCTTCAATTGCAGACATAGAAGTTGTTTCACGAAGCTGCTCACGGAGATAGTCAACAGCCGAACCTCGATATCCTTTGGGAGCGGGAAAAGGCTTCTCGCGGACTGATCCACCTGCCACAAGCGCATTCCACTGCTCTCTTGAAAGACCGAGTTCCTGCTGTGTAACCTTATCTCCGCGCTTTGCTTCTCTCTTTGCTCCTTTTATGCTACTTGTCCAAACGTAATACGGCATTTACATCATCTCCTGTGATTAGAACGCCGTAGCAGAGAAGGCATCCTTGATGAGATAGCCCGCAATGTTCGAAACGATCTTCAGGTCGTACTTCATGGAAACCCGGATCACGTCACTCTTGCGATCTTCCTCACGCCATCTATCGGTAGGCCGGATGCCACCTTGCGGATACGTTTGTGAAAACGTCTTACCGAACGTCTGGGTAAGCAAGCCAGGCTGCGGATCAACGATGCCGAGCCAGACATCCTTGCCCCAGAAATCGGTGATATCCTCAGCGAGATCGACGTGATTCGCTGCGTTGTACACCGAGTCCACATTGACGACTCGACCCTCGAACCCCGTAAGAAGGTGGAATGCATCATCCTGCGTCAGACGGAAGTTCTTGAAGCGCTCGACAATGCGTGGATGGTTCTCGATATAGGACATACCCATCGTCGGGATTGCCAACACGTTGGGATAACGTCGGGTTGCCGACCAAACTGCCCTCATTGCTGCAAGGATAATTGCAACAGGATCGGAGTCCGGCAACGTCGGGTTAGGAGTGTAATCATCCCATTGATCTGCACCGACAAGCGTAGTAGTGTTTCCAACGGGATACTGCGCTGTATCACGCACGAGCGTTGAAACCTTAAGCTCATGCTTGAGAAGGATTGCACGGGTAACGAGCTTCGTTGCATCAGCATGAGGATCAACCTGCAGAGCGCCACCAAAGGCAGGATCTGCAAGCCCACCCTGAGAGGTCAATTGCTGGTTCTCCTCATCATGCACCGCGGCCTGAAGCGAATGCTCCTTCGTAAAGAAGGTGTCCTCGCTCCACTTACGCCCACGAACCTCATGGGCAACCGTTCCCGGTTCGCGCCTGTCTTCGAAGATCAACCAGTCAGAGCGATCGAAGATTCGATATCGGCCAGACTGAGTGTTGACAGGGGTGACCGGGAAAAGCTCCGTACCGTAGAGGGACTGATCCTTGAAACCAACCGAAAGGCGGGTAAGGATCGGATCCACATAAAGAGCACTAGGATCGTACATTCTTTCCTACCCTCCTTTCTAGGCAGTAACAACGCCCGGCAGCGAAAGCAGAACGCTGATCCGGTCGCCAGAGTTGGTTGAAGGATTTCCAACACACATGCCGACTGTTCTTGCTCCAGAGTTTACAGCAACCGCCTGTCCACTGGCATTGATTGCAATGTCATCGCCAACCGCGAGAGCAGCGGCAGCTTCCATCTCGGCGACGCCCATCATTGCAACCGATGCGCCCTTGCCCTGACCAATCTCAGCGGTGGTAACATCAAACATTGCAATTCCGAGAACCTCGTCACCTTCGGCGGTCACGGCGGTAACACTTTCGGCTTCCGTTCCTGCCTTTACAGCTCGTCCCTTCGTAAGAGCCACCTCTGCATCGAATCCTCTAGAGAGGACGAAGTTTGAGTCAGCCACTTAATCCTCCTCTCTATCGCTGCGGAACTGCCCGCAGATAGGCATCGTAGAGATCAGGGAACTTGATTGAAGCCATATGGATTGCCGCCTCATACTCAAGTTCGTCGTTCTCCATGACTTCTTGCACTGCCTCACTGAAGGCGAGCTTAGGATCTTCACTGCGGGGCTTGCCATCTGCAGCCCGCGAGCTACCCGACTCCGAGTAGTCCACGATTCCCTTATCGCCAATCAGATCCAGCAGCTTCTTGAGATCGGCATGAGATGCAGTCTTCTCCGAAAACTTCCTATGAGTTGCTGCAATCTCATCGATCACAAGCTGAGAGAATCCGAAGGTGGACTTCCAGCGGTTGTCCCCATCCTTGATCGTGAAGCGAGCGTAGCTATCCGCAAACGATTCTGCTTCACTCTCGATCTTCGTCGCTTCGAGTTCTCGCATTTTCTTGTACTCATCGGGAAAGGCTTCACGGAAAGTACGCTGTCGAGCACCTTCCACCTTTGCCCTTCGCAAAGGCTCAATCGTCTCATTGAGTTCCTCAGCGGCCTTAAGAACGGCCTCTTCGGTCGAATCCTCTTCGAGATCGATACCGAGCTTCTGCGCGAACTTCAGAAGAAGTTCGTCCACTGCCTTGCCTCCTTTCGTGCTTTTGGGTGCGGATTTATCCGGCGGTTTCTTCTCATCAAAAATCTCTGAGAAGTTGAGTGGGGGCATTCCTTTAAAGAACGGAGTATTGGTTAGAGCAAGATCAAAGGGAACATCTTCGAAGAGTTCACCCGTCTCTGGGTTATACCAATCATCAAACTCCGGTGAGAGATACTTCCACTCTCCTGCTCGAATCTCCTGCAGGGCATTGTCCGTGAACTTCACCTTGTAGTAGATCCCATCGTCGCGGGGATCGATATCGAGAACAGTGCCACCAGCCTTTCCACCTTTTGCAGCATCGGCACCGTGGTCATAGTTGACAAGATGTTCACGACCGAGAGTTCGATCCTGAAGATGCTGCTTGAACTTCTGCCCTAGAGCGGGATTGACCTCAATCTTCCCATATTTCGGATGATCCCATGCTGAGTATCGCCACGCCTTGACCCACTTGGTATTCTCATCCTCAGAGTCTTCAAACAGATCGTCTGAGAATGCAACAATGCTGTACTTCATCGAACCACTGCTGTTCTCTGCAGCATAGAGAGCACGCTGATGCCGGACTGCCTCATCACGTGAGTCATGGCAGCCACCAGGAACCGGCGTATCTTCTCCCTTCTTATAGACACACCAGCGGCTATCGTTCTGCTTTACAGTCCAAGGCATTAATCACCACCTTCCTTTCCATCGCCCCACCACATAGCGCTCACTGCACCCTTTAGCCCCTTTCGCCCGATAAACAGCGCTCCCGAGGAAAATACAGTGGCGAAAGCTGCTCCAACAGTGGCATCCATTGGCGCACCTAGAGTCGTAGCCGTCCAAACAATGCACGTACCTAGAGTTCCTGCACCACCTGCAAGCGTGGCATTAGGATGCCTCTGCTGCACCGCAGCCGGTGCGTGCGCGACCGTTTTTAGATCGCTGAATTCTGGTGCTCTCATTTATTCTTCTGGTTCCGGTTGTGGATATGCAATAGGAGGCGTATCTCGGCGGGATCCAGTTTTGATGGACTTGTCTTTTTCGGGATCAGAGTATACGGGGATAGGGCCAGTTCCAGGTTCCGAGTGTTCCCACGCCGCGCTTTCTTTCTTAGCCATTTGATCACGATGCCTCTCTATCCGTGAGACACGGATAGAACGCTCCAACATTATTCTGGAACGCTCCCTCCGTATATACTCTCGCGTCTCGCCGTTCAATCTGCAATCTCTGCTCCCGGCTCCGTATTTGTATTTCCAGTTCCAGAGCGAGGACTTTCCGGTGCAACATCTCCCTTTCCGTTATTGGAAGGCGTTACCGCAGGAGTCTGCTCTGCTCCGAGCTTATAAGGCATATCCATTTGTTCCCGCGCCCACTGCTCAGTTCCAAAGTCAGGAGTAATGACACCCTGTGCGAAGAGATTGGCAACCGCCGATGCCCACATCTGCGTATCTTTACCCTCACCAATGTTCCGCACACGGAGTTTAGGAAACTCATCCGTATCGTAGTTGTATCCAACGATCTTCGGAACAAGGTAGAGATTGAAGGTATCGCAGACGTAGTTGGCAACATACTTCAGCGCTTTCTGGTACATATCAACGTGCGATCCAGAAGTCGCTCGTCCCCCACCCCCCGAACTTTGCAGACCAAGCAGCAAGAATTGCGCTAGCACATTGAGAAGAATCTTGGAATCATGGTGATCGATCGATGGCATGATATCAACCAACTGACCCTGCGGCTTCTCAAAGCGGAGAGTAAAGCCAGGAGGCTCAACACCACCAGTATGCTCATTCGTTCGGAGAGAGGTTACAACCCTCCAAGCTTCTTTTGCATCCTCCGTGGTGTGACCTTCTGGTAGAGTCATCACGGGGATTCCAAGGGCGTTTCGTTCCTTCTGAATCGCGTCAATCAGATATAGCTTCTGCTTAAAGAACCAAGGCTGATAAGCAGTTCTCAGCAATGAGCGACCTTCAAGAGTTCCCTTCTTATTGAAAGTAAAGATGATGAGCTTGGAGATCGGAATCTTGACAGACTTGGTATTCCCATCCCCGAGGATCGCTTCCTGAATGACATAAGTTGGCCCGCCATTATCATCATAGCCAATCTCTGTGATGGTGTTTGTAGGCCGATACCCGAGCTTTCGAAGCATTGTAAACTTCCGACGGTTTGCTCCCGTCCTCCGAGGCGACCATTCTTTCCGCTCAAAAACTGGCTCTAGGACGGAAAAGCCATCGTCGAACATTCGTAGGACATCTTCGAGAACGAGCGTAAACGGATACGCTGCGCTCTCTAGAAGATTGAAACTTACAAACTCGGAGATCTCAAGATTAACGGGCTTGTCATCGAAGGGCTGCATGAAGAACTTTGCACCGAGAATGGGAACTTTCGCAACTCGCAGTGCGACATCTACAGTTGCGTCTCCACGCAACATCTCATCGTACTTGCGAAGTTCCTGCTGCCTATTCGAAAGGATCGGTACGATATCCGGTAGGCGCGGAAGCAGTGACGATCCGCCCTCACGAAATACCTCAGCCGGTGCAGGAGTTGAGCCTTTAGCCTGATAGCTCGTACCGCGCTGAACTTTCCGGGGATCCTGCCGAGCAAAGAGCTTCAAAACGGTGCGATCCCTTCGTTTAGGAGCCGTTCGTGGTATTCAAAGAATGAACTGGCTTCTGTACCTGACGGTGCGAGATCATACACGTCGCGCAGGCCACCCTGTTGATATCGAAGAACGAACAATTCTGTCATTCCGTAACGGAGTGCATCCGGCCCGTGATCGTCATAGTCATGCTGGCCTTCTTTAGCCGCTCGTCCTTCTCGAACCGAAGGAGAACGAAGTTGTTCCATCTGGCGGATGAGATCCTTACAGGAGCGGTCGATGAACAATTGCGGTTTACCATTCTTTTGAATTTTCAACCAGCGCTTGATCGCTTCGATCCCCTGGATCCAGGGGGTATTTCGTGAGCGGGCGATAATTGGCCCAAGCATGAGAGCGAGCGTATGCATCTCATCGGCTCCCGAAGGATCACCAAAGCGAGCATCAACGTGATAACCTCGTGGGTTCTCACGGGCTGCTAGTGCCAGACCATGCTCATAAGTGGTCAAGCGGGAAACTTGGTATTCTCGCCAGACATAGACGTTTTGAGAAGCATCCACCATCATATCGAGACAGACGAAAGGATCAGCAAAACCGAAGTCGTATGCCTGATAGTTCTTCCAAGCAGGATTGTACTCGATATCATCTACATGAATCTGGCGGTTGAACTCGGTATAGATACGTCCTTCCAGAGCGGTGAACTCTGCACAGTATTCCTGCAGCCAGTGAAACTCGCTAACTTGAGCCTTGATTGCCTGAATACGAGGATCGTCATAACCTTCAGGAAAGCTCGCTACATTTGTCCACGTCGGAAAGCGCCAAGACTCGTACTCCTCAAAGAACGGATCCTGCCCGAGATTCCACAAACCTTCATAATAGTTGTGGCCTCGTGGGGTTGAAGGAAAGATTGCCCACCCATCTTTATCTAGTAGAGCGGGCTGAATGTACATCTCCCAGGTATCTCGATCTTGAAGAGCAGCTTCTGAGACGCAGACTCCATCCAAACCTTCTCCAACCAGACCATCTTTCTTGTCGGCCGATTTGACTTCGAGCACCGTATTCCAAGGAAATTGAACCCGCATATTTCCTTGATCGACATTGTAGCTTTTGCGGATACGTCTATCGTTAGCAAGGCCAAGCTTCCGAAAGACGTTCCCAAAGAGAACTCGATACTCCTTCTCGGCTAGAGAGTAAGTTGGGCCGACAATCCAGTAAACTTTGTCTGGGGCAAAGAGATGGGCGGTCATCTCATTTCCAACCATCAGGCTCTTTCCCCACCGTCTTCCGCAACATGGGATTCTGTGCTTAGCGGTTGAATCGTGGAACAACTGCTGCCCAGAATGAGGTTTGTAACCAAGCCGCTCAAACAGCGTTTCTTTATCAATTCCAAGATCTATGCTAGTCATTACCAATCCAAAAGACGAATGAAATCATGAAAATCACACTCCGTGCAGACCACAGAAGGGGAAACAGTGCCATCCACCGCAATTTCGTGGTCGAGCAAGCCTGTGTGCCCATTGGGACACGTATAAAGTGCCTGATCGGGCTGACCATCTACTGTCACACGCTTCCAGGTATTAGGTGGCTCCTCGAAGGGAGGAGATACTGTAAAAGGAACGTCAATCATCAACACGGAACCTAAAGGGGCCGAGACGGGGAACTTCAGGGGCTGCTGTAAACTTCAGGAAGAGATTGTAGTCACCTTCTTCGAAAATAAGGGCAGGAGGCATGCCTCCATCGTCGGCAGTCGTATCGATAAGACAAAGGGCCATCATGTCATCGGCAGGAGTCAACGCTGCGGGTTGGCTCAGAAGAACGGCTGTCTCGGCTTCATCTGCTTTATACACATCGTACTCTGGATCGGTTCCAGTCAGAGTGGTAAGCTGATTGAGAACTTCGGTGACTTTGCAAACAAGGTATTCTTTGGTTCCCATGGTAAGTGGAACTACGCCGCCAGGTCTAGACACTATCGCCTCCTCAATTCCGTTGCTACGTGCGAGAAGATCCGCCCTGCGTAATGACGGCGCACGCTAGCATAGATGTGGCTGAACATGACCGCCTTGAAGATATAGGCCGGAATGAGCGGGCTTTCGGCCTCCCACGGCATCTGCGCCAATAGGCGAGCTAGTAGCAGTGTCTCAAACGGAAGCTCGTCCGTCTGAGAGACAGCTAGCAGAGATTCCCAGGGCAGCACACCCGTGTTGGTAATCCAGCCCCGAGCTTCCCAGGGCAGCAGACTTGCAAGTGATAGACCCGAAAGAGCTTCATAGGAAAGGCCATTCGTGGATTGCAATCCCTCAAGCGTTTCCCAAGGAACTTGATCGGTTCTCGTCGCGGAAACAAGAGATTCCCAGGGTACGACTCCTACATTCGTAATCCACCCAATAGCTTCCCAAGGAAGAATGAACGTTGAGAGAATACCCGTGATCTCGGATGATTCCCAAGGACTCACGAATGCGGAAGAGATCCCTTGTAGTGATTCCCAGAGAGCATCTCTTGCAGCACTTACTCCCTGCAATGATTCATAAAGAGCTTCCCGAGACGCCGTTATACCCTGCAACGATTCATAAGGATTGAGTAGAGTGCTCGAAAGCTGCATAAGAGATTCCCAATTCAGATTGTCTGATCTGGTAATGCCCTCTAGGGTTTCAAAGGCCACCACAGGGGATGACCGAATGCCCTGCAAACTCTCATAAGGAGTTGAATCGGAACGCGTGATCAGTTGGAGAGACTCGTATGCCTTGCCATAGGCTTGCGAGATGATCTGCAAAGCTTCCCAGGGAAGTAGGAAGCTGCTGCTCACACCGAAGGGAGAAGGAGCTTCCCAAGGCAATGGATGCGTTGACGAGATACCTTGTAGTGCTTCCCAGAGTCCATCGAAATTGGCAGCGATTCCCTGCAGTGATTCATAGGGATTGATAGCCGTAGTCAAGAGATCCTGCAGGGACTCCCAATCGAGGAGATCAAGGCTAGAGATACCCACAAGTGATTCAAGGGGCATATCAGATAGCGATGTGATGCCCTGCAATGACTCATAGGGAGTCTCATCGGATCGAGAAATGGACTGAAGGGATTCCCAGGCTTTACCATAGATCTGCGAGATGGCCTTTAGAGCTTCCCAAGACAATTCGAAAGTCGAAAGAACACCAAAAGGTGATGGTGCTTCCCAAGGCATCGAATGGGTTGCTGAAATACCTACAAGCGATGACCAAGGCTTGCTGAAAGACTGCATGATGCCTTGCAGCATCTCGTAGGGAGTTGAGACGGTAAGCGCAATAGCCTGTAGCGATTCCCATGGTTGAATATAGGAAGAGAAGACTGAACCTCTTGCTTCCCAGGGTGCGAGCGTTGTTGACGAGATCCCAATGAGCGATTCCCAGGGCTTGATGTAGATAGAAGAGATGCCTGCAAAGGACTCATAAGGATGCCCGTTTGTCGCTGAGACACCCTGCAATGATTCCCACGACTTTGTGAGAGTTGCCTGAAGAAGCTGCATAGCTTCCCAGGGAAGCACGTAGTCGGCGGTAACGAATACAGCCGCCTTTGGAATCTGCAAGCAGACTTCGGCAACCTCGAAGACCGTACTATCCCCTATAGAGGCATAGCCGATCATCTCGACTTCGAGATCGGTATAGTCTACGATATCTTCGGCGTCAACCTCATCAATAGGAAGCGTATAAAGCTGGAAACTGGTAGTAAGTGGATCGGTTTCGAGAACAGGAGATCGCGGAGTAGCACCCTCGAAGAGTTGCACTCGGATCGTTCCTGTGTGAGCAGCGTTCGTCTTTCGCGCTCGAACAAGGAACGTATGATCTTGACGGTCTTCTGGAGTATCTCCAGGCTCAAGAGATAGACGAGCAATGCCGGTCTGCTTTGCAATGCTAACTTGCTCCTCAGATTCCCAGGGAACCTGCGAAAAAGCGGTTGCGGTTGCAAGGCACTCCCAGGGCTTTTGGAGTGATTGTACAACGATCTGCAGAGCGCTCCATGGGATTTCTCGACTTTGCGAGACTACTTTTGTAGCTTCCCAAGGTTGGATATAAGTTGCCGAAACATCAACAAGATAATAGACTGTAATCCGAACACGGAAGACGCTTGTGGTTGTAGTCGGAACAGAGCTACGAGATATCTTGAAAGAAGCGCCGAATCCAGAACCGTTAATAATGGATGAAGAAAGTGATAGTCCCCACGTATCCTCAGCTCCACCATATTGCTTGATACCCTGGGTCGTTGGGATCGCAGAGCCGTCTGATTTATTGTTTCCTGTTTCCGATCCGGAAACCAACAATTGTATGTTGTTCTCGAAATGGCGATTCGCATTTGCAGCTTGCCGATCAATTTGGACAGCCACTCCTACTATTGGTGCTCCGGCTGGAATACTGAAACCAAAGTTCGAGGCTCGAAGTTTATGAGATGTTCCTCCGTTGATTCCGATGTCACAAGTAGAGGCAGTTAACGAGAAATCACCTTCAATTAGAATAGGAGCAGTCCAGGGGGTTGTCCCACCATCATCAAATGATGCTCCGGTTCCACAGTAAATTGGGCCTTGTTGGGGCATTTAGTTAAACCGCCGTTGCCGTTATAAAGGTTGCATCGGAATCGTCAGATACCTTTTCCCAGAGGGGAGTGGTTGTCCAAGCATCTGTCGCAATGTCTGCATCGGGACAAAGAAGCTGATAGATCGTTCCGGCTGCTTCCCAGGGAAGGGCACCTGTAAGCGCAAGATAAATGAGAACTTCCCAGGGAAGTGAAGAAAGCGCAGTGATTTGTTGAAGAGCTTCCCAAGGGGTAACATACGTGCTCGTTGTATGGGTAACCGATTCCCAGGACTTGATATAGGAAGACGAGATGCCAGACAACGATTCGTACTGTGCAGCCTGGAGGCTTGCAATCCCTTGCAGAGCACTCCATGGATTAAGATGGAGAGAGGCAAGAATCTGCAGAGTCTCATAAGGTTTACTACTTAGTGCCGAAATTGCAGCCAGTGCCTCCCATGGAAGGACGAACGTAGAGGAAACAGCAGCAGGAGCCTGTGATTCCCAAGGAACAATGCTGGTCGAACTCAGATCAAGGAGGGAAGACCAAGGCTGTAGATATGAACTTGCGATCGCTTGCAAGGCTTCCCAGGGGGTAACGTGGCTCGAAGTAATGGGCTGAGTCGATTCCCAAGACTTGATATTAATCGAGGAGATGCCCTGAAGAGCTTCCAAGGGTATCGCTTGTAGGCTGGAAATGCCCTGCAAGGCGCTCCATGGATTTGCAAAGACTGAAGACAAAACCTGCAGCGTCTCATATGGCTTGCTTGTTGTTGCTGAGATTGCAATAAGAGCTTCCCAGGAGAGCAAGAACGTCGAGGATACGGCTGCAGGGGCTTGCGATTCCCATGGCAGAAGGGATGAGGTAGTAATCCCTGCAAGCGAAGACCAGGGACTAATCCATGTGGATGAGAGAGTAATGAGTGATTCCCATGAGTTGCTATGAGATGTAGAGATAGCTTGGAGCGAAGACCAAGAATGGCTGAGAAGCGAGCTAATTCCCTGCAGAGCTTCGTAAGGAGCAGTAGATACAGACGAGATTCCTTGTGGTGCTTCAAGGGGAATGATTCGAAGGGCTGAAAGGGCTTGCAGCGCTTCATAGGGATTGGCTGCTACCGCTGAGATAGTCTGCAGTGCTTCCCAGGGAAGGATAAATATTGAGGATACGGCGGCGACCGCTTCAGATTCCCACGGTAGTAGTGCAGAGGTTGATAGCCCAACGAGCGACGACCAGGGCTTGATCCAACTAGATGAGATCGTTTGAAGGCTCGACCAGGACTTAACAAAGGATGAACTGATACCTTGAGTGCTCTCAAGAGAATCTACATACAAAGATGCAATCTCTTGTAGGGACTCATAAGGGGTAGTCTGAATAGTTGAGACACCAACTAAAGCTTCCCAGGGCTTAACCCATATCGACGAAATACTCTGAAGATTAGAATAAGGCTCAGAGTATGTAGCAATCAGTCTGAGCAGCGATTCCCAGGGAAGAATGAACGTCGATGAAACCTCTGCCGGTGCTTCAGCTTCCCAGGGCAGTAGGCTCGAAGATGAGATCCCGATGAGCGACGACCAAGGCTTGCTGAAGTTCTGGGTGATCCCTAGGAGTGATTCCCATGGGTTCTGGTGAGTGCTGGTAACAGGCTGGATAGATTCCCAGGGATTGATCTTTGAGGACGAGATTCCCTGTAGAGATTCGTAAGGATCACTGGAAGTCAGAGAGATCCCCTGCAGGGATTCCCAAACAGGAGAGTCACTTCGAGTGATTCGCTGAAGAGCTTCGTAAGGGGTTAGATGTGTAGCAGCGACTCTTTGCAGAGCTTCATAAGGAAGCTGATACGTCGTTGTAACGAACGGTGATTTCGTTCCGATCCAGCGTCGGCCATATGGCCTCGGGTGATGCCGAGTGGCCCGGAACGAATACATCGATTGTTACGGTAGCTCGTTGACGTAGAGAGTCCCGCTGCACTGAACCGAATCGTTGGGAGCAGCAACCAGTCGTACCACGATGGTCACATCTTGCTGTGTTGCTTTTGGCCGCGTAATCGGGTCACTCCACCAAAAGACGAAAGGAACACGAATGTTCCAACCGTCTGCATGAAGATCGTGTGTCGTTCCAGTTGATGCGATGGTAGTATTGTTCACTTCAGATACAAAACCGGCTGCCGCCGAAAATGGATCGAGTGGTCGAGGAGTCGGCGCAGTGCCACCCGATCCCGAAGTTGCATGCCCTCGGCGCACAAGGAGTCGTAGGAGTTCCTCTTGTGCATCACCTGCATCGGCAATACCACCAACGTTCGACAATACCATACCAAGCAACTCGATGGGCTTGTCATCGGCAGGCTGGATCTCAAAAAGGTCTTGAGCAGCAGCAACCGCAACATTTTCGAAAACTACGGTATATGCTCGGGCCATAGGACTCTCCTTAGTTAAATATATTCGGGGATCGTTCGAACCATGCGCCGAGATCGACGGTCATCATAGATCAAGGAGGTAGCAACAGATCTCAAAATGGGAGTGTCAATATTCTGACTCGGAGTGATCCCGATTGTTGTATTCATCGCGCTCGTACTAGAGATTCCTAGTGTGATCTGAACGTGATCCTTATTAGACGCTGGTGATGATCCTGAAACAGTAGCACTCTTGACCCCCGTAGTGCTGAGGCTAATGCCAAGACTTGTAGCCTCTCCAATATTGGTGTGTGAAGTAATTGCTGCATTAACAGCGGCTATTCCGATTGCATCCCAAGTTAGAACCATGTTTGATGTTGTTATCTCAATCCGAACAGTCCAATCTCCTGCAGCCCAATCGGCTGATCCACCTGGATCGCCATCTAGACTCCTAAATGATATGTCGCCCCTTCCATTCCCATTGTTGTTTTCCAGAATAATTGGGCTCGCCTCTGTAGTTCCGGCCGTTGCTCCCTCCTCCATCCTTTTTATCATTTGAGCGGTTATGACTGTATAGGGAGAAATAGTTCGAATACCACTTGCGCCAAGATCCGTTTCGGTATAAATGATTGGCATCTACCATTCCTCTTCGTAGTCAGCCATTACTTCTTCGATAATCTGCTTAAAGGTATCATCGTCCACCCAACGACCCGCTTTGACGAGCGCATCGGGATAGCGCTGTTCAATCCACTCACTCGTTTCTTGAATATTGCTGGTCTGACCGTATATATGATCGCGTTCACCCGATGAAAGCCAATAGAAGTCGGAACCTTGAAGGACTCGTCGGTAGCGGGTTATACCATCCGTAGCAAATTCGTCGTAATAGAGGATTATCACAAGTATACCATCGTCGGGCAGAATTTCCCACTCTTCTCGGGTCTTGCCAATATGCTTAGAACCGTCAGCATACCAAACTTTCCAAGCAAGCACTTTAGCCATCTTATACTATTCCAATTGACTAGTTTGGGCGAGCAGTATGAACATTGCACTGAGAGGAAGAGCGCTCATTCATCTAGAATGAAGCCACCGATTCGCCAGCTTGCGCCGCCATGTTGAGCATTCGCATCGTCGCTCGTGCAGTAGCCGCTACGGAACCCCGGACGTTCAATAATGATGATCTCGGGGTTGGCAATGAACTTGCCGGTTGGGTTGGCGACGGTAAAGGTGACGCTCCCGATAATTCCCCTACCGCCATTTGAATCAGAGATGATAGGGAGCACGTTCCAGCCCGGATAGTAAGGGCCAAACATACAACCTTTCCATTCCCACGCCTTCGTATCCCACTGCACCGGAGCGAGGCGGAAAGTCACGTTCTG
>Ga0209640_10001263_pt1 | contig 21194 bp, 19 predicted proteins | sample RifCSP10_1_FD_184018 | JGI IMG/M metagenome (GOLD analysis project Ga0209640, IMG submission 184018) | Soil microbial communities from Rifle, Colorado - Rifle CSP2_sed 10_1 (SPAdes) (version 2) | ecosystem: Environmental > Terrestrial > Deep subsurface > Rock core/Sediment | place: Rifle...
CTTTGGAATTCTTAAAACTTTTTCCAAAGAATGTCTCGGATATGAGGGAACTGCAGTAGAAGTTTTGCTTTTAGATTTTGCCATTTTATTTCCTCGCAATTTATAACCATTAATTATACTAAATCATTCTTTTAAGAGCCCCGTGCAGCAATAAGAATTTTGGAAGCCCCTTCTCTTTCGGAAACTTAGTTTATTTTAAAAAGAGTAGCAAGTTACTATGTAAGATGGATGATGGAAAATGTCCCGCCTTAGCGGGATCCCGCCAAAGGCGGGAGAAGATGTGAATAAGAACCTTCAAGGATTACAGAGTGAAAAGCAACTCGTTAACCTTGAAGGTTTTTCAATCTTTTATATACATCAATTCTTTTTGCGGTTTGGAAAGGAATTCACAACCTTCTTTAGTTATAAAAACTTCTTCTTCTATAGTAGCAATACCGTAACCGTCGACTTTAAGCCTGGGCTCGATTGTGTAAACCTGCGACTCTTCAACTTTTAAATACGGTGAGTCACCGTACCTTTCCCATCTCGGCAGCAGACCCGCACCGCCGTCATGCACGCTTCTGCCAACCTGGTGTCCGAGTCCATGCGGAAAATCTTCATAACCGCTTTTTACAATATATTTTCTCGCAATGTCATCCATCTCACAACCCTGCACGTTCGGCTTAAGATTATCTACAACTTTCTGGATTGCATCGCGGATGACATAAAATCCTATCTGGACTTCAGTCGGCGCATTTTCTTCACCATCTTTTAAAACATACCACGTTCTTTGAAGATCGGAACAATAGCCGTTATACTTAATACCGAAATCGACATTAACAAGATGCCCCTTCTCGACTGTCCTCGTAGTCGGACCCGAATGCGCTCCACGTGTATCGGGACCGGTAAACACAGCCGGGCAGTGATCTTCGTCCCACGCAAGATCATATCCTTCTACTTTTGCAAGAGCCCTGATATATTCCGCAATTTCAATTTCGGTTTTACCGGGCTTTATAAAATTAGCCGCTTCATCAAGAATTTTTAACGTCTCTTTAACTGCTTCCCTCATAATCGAAAGCTCAAATGGAGATTTTCTTCCTCTTAAAGAGAAAATAATTTCCTCAGAAGAAATTAATTTATCTTCAAAGCCGGTGTCTTTAAGATAATCAAGCAATTGAAGGTACAAACCAAGTGTCAGACCATCAGCTAAAGGAGAGCTCCTGGAAAAATTTACAGCAATCTTCGCCGGATTTTTTTCTTTCAGCAAATCCTTTAGCGGATCCCTGATAGACTGAACATAACCAATAACATTTTTATAAAGATCGGTTTGCTTTATGTTCTCTTCTTCTAATGAACCGACAATTGCCGTTGTATCACCATCTTTGTTAATTATTAAAGCGGACTGCCAAGTAAAATTCATCCCGGCTATCATTTCAAGAACGGGATCAGCCATTATTGAGCTTTCCCTGACGAATGTTAGCCACATATCCACATCTTTTTCATTGAGGATCTTAATTGCCTGGTCTATTTTTTCTTTTAACAGCTGAGAAGCCATCTTAATTCCCGATTAAATTTTTTACAAGATAAGTTTAATTTATCCTTCCTCTCAAAACGAAACAAATAAATTTCTTTACACCAGAAATTTTCTAAAAATAGAAACAACTTTTGTTCCTTATGCCGGGAAATGGCGGTGACAAATTGTGCGGGTTTTTAAAGGATATAATTACTAATTTTGGTTAGTAGTAATAGTTAGTGGAAGAAACTACTCAAATGAATGTCAGAATCTTCCGAATAATCAAAGGGGAAAAATACATTTACTGTTGCCCACGGTGTGCGCAAATCTATACCGGGTTAATCAAAAAGCACGTACAAAGTATCCCCCGCTATTCAATTTACAGTTTTATCAGGAGGCTTAAATGTCCGACTATATTAAAAGTTTAATCGCAGAAGTAAAAGCAAAAAATCCGGGCGAACCGGAATTTCACCAGGCAGTTGAGGAAGTTGCCGAATCTCTCTCCATTGTTTTCGAAAAACATCCCGAATACAGGACTGCAAAAATTCTGGAAAGAATTATAGAACCTGAAAGAGTTATTATGTTCAGGGTTCCGTGGGTAGATGACCAGGGAGAAATATTTGTGAATAAAGGCTACAGGATAGAAATGAACAGTGCAATTGGTCCTTACAAAGGCGGCTTAAGATTTCATCCGTCGGTTAATCTCAGCATCTTAAAATTTCTTGCGTTTGAACAGGTATTTAAAAACAGCTTAACAACTTTACCGATGGGAGGAGGAAAAGGCGGCTCCGATTTCGATCCTAAAGGAAAAAGTGATTTAAAGATAATGCGTTTCTGCCAGGCATTTATGAGTGAACTATTCAGGCACATCGGTTCAAACACTGATGTTCCTGCAGGTGACATTGGAGTTGGCGGCAGAGAGATTGGTTATCTCTTTGGTCAGTACAAAAAACTGAGAAATGAATTTACGGGAGTTCTTACCGGGAAAGGAATAAACTGGGGCGGTTCTTTGATTCGCCCCGAGGCAACAGGTTACGGTTCTGTTTATTTTGCAGCAGAGATGCTTCAAACAAAAGGTGAAACATTGGAAGGAAAAATCTGTCTTGTATCCGGCAGCGGAAATGTTGCACAATACACAATTGAAAAAATTCTCGACCTTGGCGGAAAACCGGTAACACTTTCAGATTCCAACGGATATATTTATGATGAAGAAGGAATTAATAGGGAAAAGCTCGCATTTGTTATGAGTTTAAAAAACGTCCGGCGTGGAAGAATAAAAGAATATACAGACAAATATAAAAGTGCTGTCTACAAAGAAATAAATCTGAAAGATGAGTCCAATCCTCTCTGGAACCATAAAGCTGATTGTGCTTTCCCTTCTGCAACACAAAATGAAATAAATGGAAAAGATGCTCAGAATTTATTGAACAATGGTGTTTATGTTGTAAGCGAAGGCTCAAATATGCCTACAACACTCGATGGTGTAAAAATATTTCTCGATAATAAAATATTATACGGACCGGGAAAAGCTGCTAATGCAGGCGGCGTTGCCGTTTCAGGATTAGAAATGACTCAAAATTCTATGAGGCTTCCGTGGACAAGAGAGGAAGTAGACAACAGGCTTCGGATGATTATGCATGAAATTCATCGTACCTGCATTGAAATGGCTGACCGTTTCGGTACTCCCGGCAACTATGTAAACGGAGCCAACATTGGCGGCTTCTTAAAAGTTGCCGATGCTATGATTGACCAGGGAGTTGTGTAAAATATTTTACCTCACGTTGTCCCCTCTCCTTCATAAGGAGAGGGGCGAGGGGTGAGGTTATTACAAAGGTAAAAGAATTATTCAAATAATGAAACCACGCTTTGAAGATATAAGAGATAAGTTTGACGACCTCTGGGTCGAGCATGGCTATGGAAACCGTTTCCAGGGTTTCCAGAATCTTATGCGTTTAAGAATCAGGGACATTCTTCTCGTTTCAAGTCTTTATGATCTTTACCTTTTCGAAGAAGACGGAAGACTTTATGAGCTTATAAGGAATGAATACCAGGGATTAAACCTCAGCCATTCACCGGAACTGACAAGAGTTTCAAGCGGAGCCGAAGCATTAGACTTAGCGAGAAATGAAAAACGTTTCGATATGATCATTACTACTATGCACGTCGAAGATATGCCGGTTGCAAATTTTGCACGGCTCGTTAAAGAATCCAACCTGAAAATTCCAATCGTTCTTCTTGCACACGACAATAAAGAATTGAACAACCTGCTTCTCCAGGAAGATACTTCTGTGTTTGATAAAATTTTTATCTGGCAGGGAGATTTCAGAATAATTATTGCAATGATAAAATACCTGGAAGACAGGATGAACGTCGATCACGATACAAAGATGGTCGGGGTACAAACTGTAATTGTAATTGAAGATAATGTAAGATATTATTCTTCATTTCTCCCGATCATTTATACGGAAATGTTAAAGCAATCCCAGAGATTAATTTCAGAAGGAATAAATCTTTCGCATAAATTTTTAAGAATGCGTGCAAGACCCAAAATACTCTTATGTTCCAATTATGAAGAAGCGTGGGGTTTCTACAAGCTTTATAAAGAATTTCTTCTCGGGATTATTTCGGATATTGATTTTCCACGCAAAGGCGAGCCTGACTCTCAGGCAGGAGTTGAGTTTGCAAAAAACGTCAAGCAGGATCATTTCGATATTCCTATTCTCTTAATGTCCAACATGCCTGAGAACGCCAGGCTTGCAGAATCTGCAAATGCTTCTTTCATTTTAAAAAATTCTCCTTTCCTTTTAAATGAATTAAGACAATTTATGAATCATTATTTCAGCTTTGGAGATTTTGTATTCAGCACTCCTGACGGGATTGAAGTAGGACGAGCAAATGATCTTTTAAGCATCGAGCAGCAGTTAAAAGTTGTCCCTGAAGAAAGTATAAGATTCCATGCAGAAAGAAATCATTTTTCAAACTGGTTAAAAGCAAGAACCGAATTCTGGCTTGCACACAAGCTGCGTCCCCGCAAAATCTCGGATTACCCATCTGTACAGGCTTTAAGAGATAATCTTATCCTTATATTAAGAAGCTACCGGCACAACAGGCAAAGAGGTATAATTACAGATTTTTCAAAAGAGACTTTCGATCCCAACAGCAGCTTTGCAAGAATTGGTGGAGGTTCTCTCGGGGGTAAAGCGAGGGGTCTCGGGTTTGTAAACACGCTTATCAATAATTACGATGTCCGGAACCAGTTTGAGAATGTAAAAATATTTGTCCCGCCTGCTGTAGTTCTTGGAACGGACGTTTTCGACCAGTTTGTTGAAGAAAATGATTTAAAGAACTTTGCAATTAACTGTGACGACGACCAGGAAATAACAAGACGTTTCGTCGAGGCTAGAAGATTCCCAAAAGATATCCTGAATGAGCTTGAAGCATTTCTTGCCCTGATTCGCACTCCCATCGCTGTGAGGTCATCAAGCCTCCTGGAGGATTCCCAGTATCATCCGTTCGCAGGCGTGTATTCAACTTATATGATACCGAATAATCAATACAATCCTTTGGTAAGAATACATGATCTTATCAATACAATAAAAAGAGTTTATGCGTCAACCTTTTACCAGCGTGCGAAAGATTACATTAAAATTACTTCTTACCGGCTCGAAGAAGAAAAGATGGCTGTTATTATTCAAAAGATGATAGGAGTAACAAGAGACAAAAAGTTTTACCCGGATTTTTCGGGGGTTGCAAAGTCTTATAACTTTTACCCGCTTCCTCCACAAAAATCCTCAGATGGAACCGTATCTGTTGCCCTCGGTTTGGGTAAAACAGTTGTGGAAGGAGGAAACACAGTTCGTTTTAGCCCCAAATACCCGACAGACCTTATACAGTTTTATTCTGTTGAAGAATCGCTCAACAACAGCCAAAGAAATTTTTATGCACTGCAATTAACAGAATATTCACTTTCAGGATACGAGACTCACGATATACTTCTGAAACAATACGACCTCGATGTTGCCGAAGAGGACGGGTCTCTTCAATATGCCGGTTCTACTTATTCCGCTGAGAACGACAACATAACCGATGGACTCGGAAGAAGCGGAACAAGAGTTATAACTTTTGGTCCGATACTTCGCGGCAGGTTATTTCCGCTTCCGGAAATACTCGAGCTCCTTCTCGATATGGGAACCTGGGGCATGGGAACGCCTATTGAAATTGAGTTCGCAGGAAATTTAACCGGGGAAGATAATCAACCGAAGCAGTTTTGTCTCCTGCAAATGAGACCCCTGGTTATAACAAGAGAATCGGAAGAAGTTAAAATTAATGAATTTGGAAAGGATGAAATTATCTGTTACAGCGAACAGGTTCTGGGCAACGGTTTAATTGACGATATAAAAGATATAGTTCTAATCGATTATAATTTATTTGACAGGGCAAAAAGCAGGGATGTTGCCCGCGAAGTAAATCTTTTTAACAATAAACTGCTTTCAGAAAAAAAGCCATACTTGCTAATCGGTGTAGGCAGATGGGGAACCCTCGACCCGTGGCTCGGTATTCCTGTTACCTGGGAACAAATCTCAGGTGCAAAAGCAATTATAGAAGCAGACTTTAAGGAAATCTCTGTAGCTCCTTCGCAGGGTTCACATTTCTTCCAGAATATTATTTCTTTTATGGTTGGATATTTTACTGTTAACCTTGAAAAGAAAATGGGGGAGCTCGATTGGCAATGGCTTTTAAAACAAAAACCGGTTGAGACAATGGAATTTACAAGACATTTAAGATTTGAAAATCCCATCATCATTAAAATGAACGGACATAAAAACAAAGGAGTGATTTTTAAACCCGGGAATTAAAATGGAAGAGAATTCACCAAGCAAAGAAAAGATTCCTGATAAATGTCCGCACTGCGGTCACAAGCTAAGCCCCTGGCAGCAGGTTCTTTTAAATGTAGATAGAATTCTTACCTGCAAAAATTGCTGGTATAAAATTATTTTAACCGCTCCAACAGAAGATCAAACGGAAACTGATGACGAATCACTTGGTTCGCAAAACGATAAGGAATGATTTATGGACTCATACAACTCATTTAATGTAGCACAACAGCAAATTCTCGAAGCAGCAAAGCTCCTTAACCTGGAAGATGCAACAATCGAGCTGCTCATCCAGCCGCAGAGAGAATATAATTTTACTCTCCACGTTAAAATGGATAGCGGAAGGGTAAAAATATTTAAAGGTCACCGCATTCAATATAATTATGCACGAGGTCCTGCCAAGGGCGGCATCCGTTTTCATCCCGATGAAACTGTTGATACCATACGTGCATTGGCATGCTGGATGACATGGAAAACCGCAGTTGTCGATCTTCCTTTAGGAGGAGCAAAGGGCGGTGTAATTTGCGATCCTAAAAATATGTCTGAACGTGAACTGGAAAATCTCTCGAGAGAATATATACGAGCAATAGCACCTTTAATAGGAGTAGATAAAGATGTTCCTGCACCCGATGTTTATACAAATCCGCAAACAATGGCATGGATGATGGATGAGTATGAAACAATAGTTAATCATCACCACCCGGGAGTTATGACTGATAAACCGACACAAATCGGCGGTACAGAAGGAAGGCGTGATGCTACTGCAAGAGGCGGGGTTATTACAGTAAGAGAAGCATGCAAAGCTCTTAATATCGATCCGACCGGGAAATTTGCAATACAGGGATTTGGAAATGCGGGACAGCGGGTGGCTTTATTACACCAGGAAATTTTTGGCGGGGGAAAATTGATTGCTGTCAGCGATTCTAAAGGTGCGATCTATAATCCCGATGGTTTTGATGCTAAAGAGCTTGTTATGCACAAATTAAAGACGGGAAGTGTCTTAAATTTTCCCGGTTCAAAAAAGATTCCACATAATGATCTGTTAGAACTCGATGTTGAGATCCTTTACCCTGCTGCCCTGGAAAATTCCATATCGGGGAATAATGCAGGTAAAGTAAAAGCAAAAATAATCTGCGAGCTTGCAAATGGACCCACGACTCCTGAAGCTGATCTTATATTAAACAAAAAGGGCATTTATGTTATTCCAGATATTCTTGCAAGTGCAGGAGGAGTTACCGTATCTTACCTCGAAATGGTGCAGGATAAATACTCCTACTTCTGGACTGAAGATGTTGTACACAAACATGTCGATGAAAAGCTGACCAAAGCTTTCCATACAGTTCGCGACGCGATGAATGAAAAGAAAGTACATCCAAGACTTGGGGCAATGGTTGTTGGTGTTGCAAGAGTTGCAGAGGCTTGCAAGCTACGTGGGTGGGTTTAAAAAAGAAAATTTGGTTTCGTGCTACAAGCCTATATTTTAAGGAAATATTCCAAGCGCTAAATAAGAAGTTGCAATTTTATCTATCGCATTTACAAAAGCCGCTGTTCTTAAATCGGGGATTTTCTTATCCTTACTTTTCGTCTCTCTTATTTCGTGATACGCCTGAATCATAGTCTCTTCCAAACCGGAGTTAACAAGGTCCTCTTCATCGGCGCCCTGCATAAGAATACTTTTTGCTTTTGCATCCAGATTTTTACCCACCGCTTTTTCAATTGATTCAACAACGGTTCTATTAATTAATTCCTCATGTCGCTTTCCCAGCCTGCCGAAACGAACATGAGAAAGATTCTTAAGCCATTCAAAATAAGAAACCGTAACTCCTCCCGCATTAAGGTAAAGGTCCGGCAATATCAGCACATCTTTTTTCTCAAGAATCTTTTCAGCCTGGGGAGTTGTGGGTCCGTTGGCTGCTTCCGCCACAATTTTTGCTTTTATTTTTGCAGCATTACCTGAATGGACCTGGTTTTCAAGTGCAGCGGGCACCAGGATATCACAATCAATTTCCAATATGTCGTTAGTTCTTTTTATGTTTTTAGCTTTCTTATAATTAAGTATCGAACCGGTTTCTTTCCTGTGTTTTAATACACCTTCAACATCAATGCCTCTCGGATCATAAACCGCTCCTTCATATTCTCCGATTGCAACAATAACAGCTCCCCCTTCCAGTAAAAATTTTGCTGAATGAAAACCAACATTTCCGAAACCCTGTATTACAACCCTCTTCCCGCTTAGTCCCGTTTTCAGTTTCAGCTTCTTCATATCTTCCGCAACACCTACAGCTTCACGAATTCCATAAAAAACTCCACGACCCGTAGCCTCTGTTCTTCCTCTTATTCCTCCCTGGCTTACCGGTTTTCCTGTAACACAACCGGCTGCATCTATACCGGGATTAAAAGCTGCATAAGTATCTGCAATCCATGCCATCTCTCTTGGGCCTGTTCCATAATCCGGTGCAGGTACATCGACACCCGGTCCTATAAAATTCTTTTTAACTAATTCCGCTGTATAGCGTCTTGTGATATGTTCAAGTTCAAGCTCCGTACATTTTTTAGGATCGATCTTAACACCGCCTTTAGCTCCGCCAAAGGGAACATCTACAACTGCGCATTTGAAAGTCATTAAAGCAGCGAGTGCTTTAACTTCATCCTGCGTTACTGCAGTGCTGTACCTTATTCCACCTTTTGCGGGAAGCTTATGCTGGCTGTGCTCTACCCTGTACGCAACAACCGTTTCTATTTTATTTCCCATTCTTACAGGAAATTTCATTCGATAAACGCTATTGCAGAATTTTATCTGGTCAAGCAAGCCCTCTGGATATTTTGTAAACTTTGCTGCGCTGTCAAAATAATTAATAACATCGCCGAAAAAACTATGTTCCCTCTGCGCGGTAATATCTTCATCATCTAATAACATCTTGATTCTCCTTTAAATTTTTCGGTAGGATAATTTTGAGGCATAACCATATTTTTTATATTAGCTATGGTGAAAAATTAATGAATAAAGAAAGGATTGGCAAGGGAATCATCCTTAGCTATTAAGGACCATGCACGAAGTTGCCATTATAAAAGATATTGTAATAATTCTACTGGTTTCTATACCGATTATTTTCATTTTTAAGAAATTAAACCTGCCAAGCATAGTCGGTTTTCTGATTGCCGGAATGATCATAGGTCCTTATGGTTTCCAGCTAATTTCCGAAATAGAGCAAGTAGAAGTAATGGCGGAAATCGGCGTTATGCTTTTGCTTTTTACAATTGGACTCGAAGTTTCATTCGGCAGACTGATAGAAATGAAAAGGTACCTGCTTGCAGCCGGAGGATTGCAGGTGCTTCTTACAATTCTTATTGCAGGAACTATTTTTTTATTATTCGATATTCCTGTTAATAAATCGATCTATTATGGAATGCTTGTAAGTCTTTCAAGCACAGCAATAGTATTAAAGATTTTATCGGATAAAGGAGAATTAGAAGCTCCGCACGGAAGATTGGGGCTATCGATATTAATCTTCCAGGATCTCGCTATAGTTCCGATGTTCCTGCTTCTTCCGATTTTAGCAGCAACAAGTTTCTCAAACCCCGTTTCTATTTTGTTACAATTGATTTATGCCTTTGGTTCTGTTGCAGTAATCCTTTTTGTTGCAAGATTGATTATGCCGAAAATTCTTTTCCATCTTGCAAAACTAAGAATGAGGGAAGCTTTTACCGTAGGCATTCTTTTATTACTTCTTGGAACAGCTTATTTAACATATTCAATAGGTTTGTCTTTTGCACTCGGAGCTTTTATTGCCGGGATAATACTCTCAGAAACTGAACTCAGTCACCAGGTTGTTGCAGAAATACTTCCTTTAAAGGATGCATTTAATAGTATTTTCTTCGTTTCAATCGGACTTCTTCTCGACATTCAGTTTGTACTTGTTCACCCCACTATACTAACATTAATTGTAATCGGGATAATTATCTTAAAATCTGTAATAATAATCGGGATAATTAAATTTTTACGATTTCCTCTTCGTGTTGCTGTAATAACAGGACTCGGATTAGCCCAGGTAGGTGAATTCTCATTCGTTCTTGCGCAGGCAGGATTAGGCTTCAACCTAATTGCAGCAAATTTTTATAACGGTTTTCTTGCAATTTCAATATTTACTATGCTGTTAACACCACTTGTTTTTTTATTCATCCCGGCTATCTCAAAAAAATTCGGCTCTTTGGAGAGTGTAAAACATCATGAAAAGGAAGCGGAATCCGAAAAGCTTAAAGATCATGCAATAATTGTTGGCTTTGGCTTAAATGGGAGAAACCTCGCCCGCGTTTTGAAAGAAACAGGAATTAATTATATAGTTATCGAACTCAATCCAGAAACGGTCAGACAGGAAAAATTAAACGGCGAGAAAATTATTTATGGCGATATTACAAAAGAAGATATTCTGCATCATATCAAAATAGAAACTGCTAAAATAATTGTGTTTGCCATTTCAGATCCTACTGCTGCAAGAATTGGCGTACAGAATGCTAAAAGACTGAATCCATCCGTTTACACGATTGTAAGAACTAGATATACAAAAGAGATCGGGGGGTTGCATAAACTCGGTGCCGATGAGGTAATTCCTGAAGAGTTTGAAACATCTTTACAGATTTTCAGCAAAGTACTGGAAAGATATCATATTCCATTAAACATAATAATGAAACAGGTTGCTTTAATACGTGGGGAAGGCTACAGTATGCTCACGCAGGAAGGAGTTAAAACTCATTCACTCGTTCATCTGGATGAAATACTTGCAGCGGGACTAACCGATACCTTTTTTATTGATGAGAAGAATTCCCACCTGGAGAAGACTCTTGCCGAAATAAATCTTCGTGCAAAAACCGATGCAACAATAATTGCCATTGTAAGAAACGGAAAAACAATCTCAAATCCTTCCGGCAAGGAAAAATTTTTACAAAATGATACAATAGTAATAACCGGCACTCACCAGTCTGTAGATAAAGCTTTCGAGTATTTGAGTGAATAGTAATTCCGGCAAAATGTAATACGGCTATCTCTTTTCATTGTAAAAAGCCATCCATCATCTTTCCATGTCATCAAATATATTTTTTAACTAAAATTACCTATAGAAGAAGTAACCTTTTTCTAAGTTCTTAAGTCTAAAATAAAAATATGGAGCATTTATTATGAAAAATATAAAAATAAGTCTGTTAACTCTAATCACATTGTTGTTACTTTCAAATTACTCATACCCCGGCAATTTGAAAGTTCTGCATGAAAAATCATATCACATTTCCCCCGGGAAAGAATTAAAACTCGAAACTTCTACGGGTGATATTATGATATCATCCTGGGATATGGACGAAGTTTATATAAAAGTACTTGGAAATGAAAAAGCCGAAGACAAAATGAGCTTTGATTTTAATGCAAATGAAAATGTTGTTGAAGTAATTGCAAAAAAAGAGGGCTCATTTTTTAACTGGTTCGGCAGCAGTGGAATTTCACTCAGGTTTGAAATTAAAGTCCCGAAAAGTTTTAACAATAAAGTATCAACAAGTGGCGGAGATATAAAACTCGCAGATGTGAAAGGTAAAACATTACTAAAAACCTCAGGCGGCGACCTCTGGATTAAAAATACAGAAGGAGAAACGAATGCCTCGACGTCAGGCGGGGATATAAATCTCGATGGTAACAAAGGAAAACTTTCGGTTTCGACTTCCGGCGGCGATATAAATGCAAAAAGTTTTGATGGTGATTTATATGCATCAACTTCCGGAGGAGACATTAAACTAAAAGGAACCAACTCAAAAATCGAGGCTGAAACTTCAGGGGGCGATATTTCGCTGGAATACTGGGGAGTTAATAAAGGTATAGATTTATCAACTTCGGGCGGCGATATTTATATTAAAGTTCCTACCGATTTTAGTGCAAAAGTTAAACTTACTACGTCGGGAGGCGACATTTCAACAAAAATTGGTGTAAACAATGTAAAGAAAATGTCCTCCCACAAACTTGAAGGCGAATTAAACAAAGGCGGCTCTCCGCTGAACGCAACTACATCGGGCGGTGATATTGTTGTAAGTAAAATGTAATTTTTCGTTTGGGACACAGCGATGCTCTGTCCCCTATAAATCGGTCCCACTTGTAATATTTATGCTTCTTTAATACTTTGCATAAAAAATCCTCTTTTACATGAAAGAACAACTTATCTACAATTTCTTTGACGACGACGAGCTTTTAAGAATCTCCAACAAAATCAAAGAAACCGAAAGGAAAACCGCCGGGGAGATTTGCATCAGCATTAAAGAAAAAAGATCGTTTCTACAAAGGAAAAAGAATTTAAGACAACTTGCCGAAAACGAATTTTACAGGCTTGGAATAGCAAAAACCCGTGACAGCACAGGCATACTTTTCTTTTTAGTGCTTGAAGAGAGACAATTTTATATTCTTGCCGATAAGGGAATTAATGAAAAGGTTTCACCGGATACATGGGACAGAATCAAAGATAAAATGCAGGAAAGATTTTTAAATGGTGAATTTTGTAAAGGTATTTTGTTTGGAATTGAGGAAGCAGGAAAAATATTGAATGCTCATTTCCCTGTCAAAACAGATGATACTAATGAATTATCAAACAGGGTAAATATTATTTAAACACTATAGTATTTTTAAGCAGGTTTTAAAACTACAAAGGGCAGCCCAAAGCTGCCCTTAATTTTTTATTACTTTTAATTAATTAACTGTTGCTACGTATGAACGGAGTTTATCCTCTAGCATTTTCTTAGGAACAGCTCCAATTACTGCATCAACAACTTTCCCGTCTTTAAATATTCCCAGGGTCGGAATGCTTCTTATTCCATATTTTATTGCTACATGCTGATTATCGTCTGTATTTAATTTTACAACTTTCAGCTTACCCTGGTATTCAGTAGCAATTTCATCAATAACAGGAGCTATCATTTTGCAGGGACCACACCATGGTGCCCAAAAATCAACAAGAACAGGTATCTCCGATTTTATCACTTCCAGATCGAAATTAGCATCTGTTCCTTCAACTGTGTTTTTCATATTACCTTCCTATCTGTAAAAATTTTGCAATGATAAGATGTTTTTAAAAAATAAACGATTCAAATCTAATAGTTTTTTAATTATAATTCTGTTTGCATAACTTTTTCATAATATTCCCTGAAGTTTTTTATTGATTTATAAATTGCTTCGGCAATATTTTTCTGACCTTTGCTGCTTTTAAGATAATCAGTATCTTTTTTATTGGATAAAAATCCCGTTTCAATCAGCACACTCGGCATCGAGGCTCCTACTAAAACGTAAAACCCCGCCTGTTTAACCCCGCGCGAAGAAACGGGGAGATCGACACTCATCTGCTTATTTAATATATCAGAAAATTTCTCCGAGTACTTCATATAAGCGGAGTGAGCCATAGTTACTAAAATAAAATTCTCATCTGTAAGCTTCTCGTACTTTTCAGGATTCTCTTCGTATTGAATTACACTATTCTCTCTTTCAGCAATTGAAATCGCCTCTTTAGTTCTACCCGGACGCAGAAGATAAACTTCAAATCCCGCTGCATCACTCGGCTTTTTAGGGGTCGAGTTACAATGAATAGAAATAAAGAGTTTACCATCTTCTTCATTCGCGATTTTACCTCTTTTATACAATTCAACAAAAGTGTCGTTCTTCCTGGTATAAACAACTTTTACGTCCTTCATTTCTTTTTCAATGAACTCACCGAGTTTTAAAGCAACACCAAGATTTACATCTTTTTCTTTTACTCCTCCAACGCCAATTGCACCGGCATCTTTACCGCCATGCCCTGCATCAATAACGATTACATCAAAATCCCATTTTGATTTGTTCTTTTCTCTTTCCTCATTTCTTGCAAAAATCTTATTATGAATTGTAATCAAAATGTCGTTGCTTCCTTCTGCATTAAGCACTTCATTCGTTGTATATTCATTGCTTAGTGTGAACTCAATCTCGGTATCTTTTCCAGTATTCCTTGCATTTATTCCCCTGACCAATCCTTTGCCATAAATGCGCGCTAATTTTTCCTCATCAACATTAACATTCCTAAAAACAATCATAAGAATGTTATTCTTATAAGAGCTGGTATATGTTGCAATTCTTTTTTCGGATTTTACTCTTACGAGCGTGCCGTTTACTTTTTCATCAACATTTATCCCGGTAATATCAAATCCTGTTTTTGTTTCATCTTTCTCCGGAATAACCTTTCCCCTAAAAACAATTTTATCCGGTTTTTCATAAACTATATTATTACCGGAAGCTTTTATAAAATAATCTATTGAATAAACGAGAGGGACAAATATCTGCTCATCAATAAAATATGTAGAAGTTGGAAGCTGGTAACTTTCGGATTGATTATTTTTTCTAGATGTCAATACGATGTAAGGGTTTTTTGTCGTTATCTTAAGATTATATTTATCAAACTTCAATTCGACTTTACGTGTCTCCTCGTTGTAATAGTAATTTGCCGAGATAGCTTCAGCAAAATGAACAAGAGAAAAATAAATTATGCCCTGTCTTTCATAAACAGGAATGTACTTTGTCCCCGACGAGGTAACAACTGCAAGCCTGTCCGAAGTTTGAGAAGATGCGAAACCTGCAAACAATAAAAAAATAAGAAGAGATAGTTTTAATTTCATCAAATCTTTATTAGTCAATCAACATTATCCGATAAACGGAAACATGAAACCGCTTTTGTTTTTGTATTCCTTGTAACCTTCTTTAAAATGCTTTTCAAGCAGTTTTTCCTCCAATAAAGCTCTCATAACTAAAAAAGGTATTTCAATTATTGCGAGGATAATAACCACGTAACTTAAAGTAGCAAAAGCCCCGCCAATATCCAGAAGAATCTGGGATAAATACTGCGGGTGCCTTATAACCTTAAAGGGTCCCGATTTTACAAGCGTATGTTCTTTAATTATCATTATATCCTGTGAATAGCTTGAGCCAAGGGTTTTATAACCCCATACCTGGACCCACGAAAAGAGAATATAAACAGCAAGACCTATTAATCGTACGTTTTCATATTCAATTTTATATTCAAGAGTTCCAATGCGGAAAACGCCGAGTATCAAACCAATCAAAGTAAAAGCCGAAAGAAAAAGAGGCAGCTTTTGCAGGTAAGTTTTTGGTTTTTCTTTTGCAACGGTGATCTTTTCTTTTAACCCGCTTTTAGCACCGGAAAGGTTTGCCCCGAAAGAGGCGATTATGTTTAAACCCACAAAAATATTTATTGGATCCATATCAACAAAAAATTTTCTGCAAATATAGCAAAATTAAAGTTTGATTGACGAACCCTAATTAAGCCGGTTTTATTCAGCATCACGTCCATGCTTTTTCATAATAGATTTCCATTCCTCTATGCTTAACTGTTCCGATTCATCAATTAACATTATGGGGATATCATTTTCAATCCTGTATCTTCTTCTTGTATTCTTATCAATAGAGACAAGCGTTTCCCCATCAAGTACCAGGTCAGCTTTTGTTTCCGGGCAACACAGAATTTCAAGAAGTTCTTTACTAATCATAAAAATCTCCACTTTTTTAATTGCAAAATATAAACTCCTGATTAAAGCTGCACTAATTTTGCTGAATGTTTAGCCAAAAACATCACTAATTACAATTTTTTTATTTGCTATATGCAAACGAAGTTGACAAATTCTTTTATCGGAAGTAGATTCACCACCATCTTTTTCCGGGTCAAGAGTTAACAACAAAATCACTTATTTGTAGAAGCGTCAAAATTTAATATTTGCCGTTGGAAAATTTTTTTAACCATAATAAATAACACATCTTTTCAATTAACATCAAAGGGTACTATAAATATGAAGAAGGTTTTTAAAATACTCGGTATTGTAGTAGCTGTTATCGCTGTTGTGATAATAGGCGGATTAGTCTACTTTAATGCATCTTACCCAAAAGTCGATCCTCCTAAAGATATTAAAATAGAAGCTACTGCCGAAAGACTTTCAAGAGGGGAATATCTTGCTAATCATGTTGCAGTTTGTATAGACTGTCATTCAGAAAGAGAATGGACAAAATTTGCGGGACCAATTAAGCCGGGAACAAAAGGCAGTGGTGGAGAAGTATTCGATGAAAATATGGGTTTCCCCGGAATGGTCGTTACAAAAAATTTAACTCCGGCAAATCTTAGTTCCTGGACTGACGGTGAGATACTGCGAGCGGTAACCTGCGGTGTAACAAAAGATAATAAAGCTTTATTCCCTATGATGCCTTATATGAATTACAGTAATTTCATGGAGGAGGATGCATATTCGGTTGTTGCTTACATCAGGTCACTCCAGCCGCAGGAAAAAGAGATACCCGAAACTGATCTCAACTTTCCTCTTAATCTTCTTGTTAAAACTATGCCTCTAAAATCTTATACTCCTGCTAAAGAAATCGATAAGTCCAACCCTGCCGAATATGGAAAATACTTAGTTACAATTGCTTCATGCTCAGAGTGTCATACACAGTCAAACAAAGGGGAACCATTACCCGGAATGTATCTGGCAGGAGGTCAGACATTTAATTTTCCAGCCGGAGTTGTTAGCTCTGCTAATATTACCCCGGATGCCGTAACAGGAATTGGAAACTGGACTAAAGAGGATTTTCTGAACAGGTTCAGGTTTTATAATAGCGAGGAGGCTCAAAACGTTCCTGTTAATTTGGAAAAAGATTTTAATACCCCTATGCCCTGGTTAATGTATTCGGGAATGACTGATGAGGACCTCGGTGCAATTTACGAATACCTGAGAACTATCAAACCGGTTAATAACAGTGTTAACAGGTTCGTCCCCCATCAAGCCAACTAATTTGGTAACGTAGGGTTCACTTTCAAAGTGAACCCTACACGCTATTTAAAAAGTTCTTTTATCTTTTCCGGCGGTCTCGCGAGAATTGCTTTATCTCCCATTTCAATGATTGGTCTTTGAACAAGATCGGGATGTTCTACCATCAGGTTAATTAATTCTTTATCAGAATATTTTTTATTCTTTATGCCGAGTTCCTTATAAATCTTTTCCTTTGTTCTCATAATTTCTGCTGGTTTCATCTTCATCTTTTTTAATAAGGATTTTAATTTTGTTTTTGAGAAAGGCTCGATGTAGTAATTGACTTTTTCAAAATCAATTCCAAGCATTTCCATTTCTTTTACAACTTTACGGCAGGTAGTACAAGTGGGCTTTTCGTAAACAGTTATTTTTTTCATTTAACGCCTGTTTACTTTGTACAGTCCTTTAAATCAATTTCCGTTAACACCTTGTAGAAGTCCGATGCGTTCCTTTCAATAATTTCTTCGGCAAGCTTTAAATATGCAATGGAAGATTTTGCGGAAGGATTATATGTAATTGACGGCTTATTATGATAAGTAGCTTCCGCAATAACAGCATTTTTGGGTATTACTGTTTTCAACATATAGTTGGGATATTTCGCATAAAGTTCCTTCTTCGTATTGAAGGAGACTTTCGTATTGGATTCGTAATAAGTTAATAAAATTCCTTCTGCGGCAAGATGCTGGTTATAATTACTCCTGATTGTATCCATATGTGATAATATTTTATCAACAGCATCCATCGAGAATTTTCCCGACATAGCCGGAATAAGAACCGAATCGGCAGCAATTAATGCATCGGTTGTTAATCCTACAAGATAAGGAGGACAATCTATAACAATAAAATCAAAAACGAGAGACTCAGGTCTGAGTATATTCCGAAGCAAAGACTGGTTGCTAGCAAGCTTGGAAAGCCTGACTTCATCTTTGTAATTAAGATTCTTAAGAGGAATTACACTAAGGTTTTCCTCTTCGGTTTTATGAATTACCTGGCTGACGGATTTTGAATAATTAAATACATCAAAAATGTCTCCCTTTATTTTATCCTTAACTAAGTTAAGCGAGGCTGAACAGGAGCCTGCAGGATCAAGATCAATCAAAAGTGTTTTCTTCTTTTTTAATGCGAAAGCAAAAGAAAGATTAACAGCAGTTGTGGTCTTCCCTACGCCTCCCTTCGGCAGGGCGACAGCAATAATTTTACCCATTCGGTAATCTTTAGTAAGTCAGTAACGTTATTTAGAGCGGCATTAAAATAAATATTTCCTTGATGATAGTGAATAGTTTTTTGTTACTTTCCCATTATTTTTTTAATTAATATGTGTTGCTAAATGATACATTTCCTTTCTTCTAAAAACCAAAATTTATATATTCAAACATTGTAAAGCAGACTTTTAATGAAAATATATAATTACCTTCTCAATACCATTAACTCCAGGGGGGCAGCCTACCTTGTTCTTCTCGACCCAGATAAGATTAGTGTGGATCGCCTGACTGAATTTGTAAAATATTGCGAAAGAGCAGGTGTTGACGGATTTTTGGTCGGGGGAAGCTTAATGCTGAATAACAATTTTGAACTCTTTATTAAAAAAGTAAAGCAAAGTACAAAGGTTCCTGTAATAATATTCCCGGGAAGTGTACACCAGGTATCGGGCGCAGCAGACGCAATTCTTTTTATCTCGGTTGTAAGCGGTAGAAATCCCGAACACCTGATAGGCAAGCATGTGATTGCGGCACCTTTAATAAAAGAAGCCGGCATTGAGCCAATTTCAACAGGGTACATATTAATTGAATCGGGAGTAACTACAACAGCACAGTATATGAACGGGAGCCTGCCAATCCCGAGAAATAAGCCGGAAATAGCAGCAGCAACATCTTTAGCCGCAGAGTACCTTGGGATGAAGTTTATTTATCTCGAAGCGGGATCCGGTGCTGAAAACACTGTGCCTGATGAGATGGTAAAAAGAGTTTCTAGTTTGTGTTCCCTCCCGGTTATTGTCGGCGGCGGAATAAAGACTCCCATTGCTGCCAGGCAAAAAATTGAAAGCGGAGCGAAAATAATTGTCACGGGCAATTTTTTTGAAAACGAAAACAACTGGGACATGATCAAAGATTTTGCCGATGCCGTTCATATTAATAAACCGATGTTTGTTTAACTTTCCTGGAACAATCTATAAACTTGGATAAAAAGAAATTTATTGCCGATTCACTCACTGAAAGTTCTGAAACAAAATTAAAAATACTTTCAGAATGTTCGGGTGATATTATGTCTGCTGCCGACCTTATAGTTAAAGCATTTAAGAACGGGAACAAACTTCTTTTATGTGGAAACGGAGGCAGCGCTGCAGATTGCCAGCATATTGCTGCTGAGTTGATTATAAGACTTAGTCACAAAATTAAACGTCCTGCTTTACCTGCAATTGCTTTAACGACCGATACTTCTTATTTAACTGCCGGAGGAAACGATATTGGTTTTGATAATGTTTTTGCAAGAGGTGTCGAAGGACTTGGAAATAAAGGAGATGTTCTATTAGGGATTTCTACAAGTGGTAATTCTGTGAATGTTATAAAAGCAATTGAAATGGCAAAATCGAAAGGAATGAAGACGATTGCCTTTTTGGGTGGCAATGGCGGCAAAATCAAATCAATTATAGATCAATCAGTCATAATTCCTTCTTCTAATGTTCAGAGAATCCAGGAAGGGCATATTACTGTTGCGCACATCATTTGTGAAATTGTTGAGGAAGAATTGTATGGGTCGAAAACTTAAAAATTACAAAATTACAAGATTGAAAGATTACCCCAGAATTTTTAAATCTTGTAATCTTTAAATTTTTCAATTATCGGATTCTTCAACGTCACAGTTTAGTATCCATCCAGCTTATCTTATCCCCTTCTTTAATGTTAAACTTATCCGTAAATCCGGCAACTACTTCAATAACATAAATTGCAGGCTTTGTGGAAGGATAAGATTGATCTGATAAGATTTTTGTGTTTTTATGAATTGTAACAATTTCTTTTTGAATATTTACAAAAATCATATCGATCGAAATTAAAGTATTGCGCATCCAGAATGACTGCATACTCTCAAAAGGAAAAATAAAAAGCATCCCCTGTTTTTCTTCCATACTTTTTCTTTTCATCAATCCAAGCTGTCTCTCAAAATCGTTGTCTGCTATTTCAATATCTATCGTAGCTTTCTTTTCATTATCAGTAGAATAAAAAGTAAGTTCGCCTTCCTTTTTGAAGTGATATTCATCGTCAGCATTGTTTTTCTTTAACAAGTCAGGAAAGACAAGAAAAATTACTAATGCCAGGACTGCAATTACAGCTATAGCCTGGTAAAGAGGTTTTATTCCCGTTTTAACCTGATGCGATTTTCCAATGTGTTTAATTGGTTTCTTTTTAGCCACTGAATTTTTTCCGTAACTTTATTATTGTTCGAAAAACTCTTCCGAAAGGAATGGAGGTTATGTGATAATTATAAAACGGCGGTAGCCGCAGGCTTCAGCCTGCGAAATCTTAGTATAAAACGCAACCTGAAGGTTGCGACTACCACTCCAATTCTGAATTTTCACACAAGTCTTAATACCATTAGCATTTCGGAGAAAATTAGATTTCAAACTTACAAATTTTTTTCATCTGCAAACAAGGCTATCAAAAAACATTAAATAAATATGAGTAACGGCAAATTTATTGAAAGAGAAAAGATTGAACTGAATGAAACCCAAACAAAAATGCTTATTAGCGGATGGGGAAAAGATGTTTATGAGAAAACTACTGTTGAAAGAATAACATACTTATCAGACCTGCCTGCCGGAATGTCTGCTGATGAGGCAGGCAAGGCAAGTGGCTTAAAGGTAAAAGGATACATTGCTTATAAAAAAGAGAACGAGGGGAAGAAATTCCCATGCATAATCTGGAACAGGGGCGGATATGAAAATAAAGGAGCAATTGATAAGTTTACGGCAAGCG
>Ga0209640_10001265_pt1 | contig 21189 bp, 15 predicted proteins | sample RifCSP10_1_FD_184018 | JGI IMG/M metagenome (GOLD analysis project Ga0209640, IMG submission 184018) | Soil microbial communities from Rifle, Colorado - Rifle CSP2_sed 10_1 (SPAdes) (version 2) | ecosystem: Environmental > Terrestrial > Deep subsurface > Rock core/Sediment | place: Rifle...
TGGAAAGATACGAACCCCTGGCGGAATACCTGGGAAGGAAGATCGGAGTCCGGATCGAGCTTCAGGTCCTCCCGTTCTACGGAAACCTCATCGACAACTTCGAATCTCTCGGACTGGACGGGGCGTTCTTCGGGAGCTTCTCCTACGCGCTGGCCCACGCGAAGCTCGACCTGGAGGTGCTCGCCCGGCCCGAGGACTCCACCGGTGAATCCACCTACCACGGAGTAATCCTGGTGCGGAGGGATAGCGGCATCCGGACGGTCCGGGACATGAAGGGAAAAAGACTTGCCTTCGTGGCGCGGGCGACCGCAGCCGGATATCTCTTTCCCCTGATCTACCTGCATGGAAACGGCGTATCCCGGCCCGAAACCTATTTTCGGGAGGTCTACTTCACGGGGACGCACGAGGATATGGTTTGGGACGTGCTGAACGGCAAGACGGATGTCGGTTCCTGTAAAAACACCACCCTGGACAGGCTCGCCTCCGCCGATCCCCGGGTTGCACGGGAAATCCTCGTTCTCGACCGGTCCTCCCCGTTCCCCGAAAACGGCCTGGCCCTGAAAAAAGGGATCGATGCATCCCTCAAGGGAAAGATCAAGACCACCCTGATTTCCATGGAGGAAGACCCGGAGGGCCGAAAAGTACTCGAACGATTCGGCGCCCGCCGGTTTATCGAAACCACGGACAGCGACTATGACCCAGTCCGGAAGTACGCGCGAAGGATCAACCTCGATCTCACCACGTATAGATACTCCAACAAGTAAATGAAGAAGAAGATCATCGTCGGTTTCAGTCTCTACGCCTTCCTCTTCGCCCTGGTGGGGGGATACATCATCGTAGGCATCGAAAGCGCCACTTCCAAGTTCGACAACCTGATCAAGCTCCACCAGGCCGAGATCCTCCGCGAGCATCTCCTGCTCAACATCAGGGGGGTACAGTCCGATCTGATCCTGAAGGATACTCCTTACGCACGCAGTATCAGCCACATCGTATCGAACGCGATCCAGATGGATAAACTGTCCGACCGGTGCTTCCAGTGCCATCATTCCGAGGAAGTGTTATCCAGACTGAACCAGATGAAGGGCAGGATGGAGCGGTACAAGCACGCGTTGAGCCGTGTAATCACGTACAACGCCAACCCGGAGAGACTGCAATCGGAGAAGGACACGGCGTTTCGGGCGGGGAAAGACCTGATCGAGGATGTGAACACCATGATCGCCCTCACGAGCCGGAAGCTGACGGAGCATACCCAGGCCGTCCTCGCGCGAATGGCGGTGACGAAAAACCTCCTGTTCTTTTTGATCGCAGCCGGCCCTCTTCTCTCGGCGGCGCTGGCCTACATCTACATCCGCAGCCTGACGGAGCCGGTGAACATTCTCCTTGGTGCGACGAGGAAGCTCAAGGCAGGAGATCTGGATCACCGGGTCCCCGGGCTTGCGGACGAATTCGGGGAACTGGGGAACTCGATCAACGAGATGGCCGGTTCCCTGAAGGAGCAGATGGTGAAGATGCGACGGACGGAGCAGATGGTCGTTGCGGGGGAACTTGCGGCGGGGTTGGCCCACGAGATCAAGAACCCCCTCGCCGGCATCAAGGTGGCGATGGACGTCCTCTCCCGGGAGGAGGCATTGAGCAAGGAAGACCGGGATGTCATGGCGAAGGTGACCGATGAGATCAAACGGCTGGAAGTCCTGATGAAGAACTTTCTCAACTTCGCCAAACCTCCCAAGCCCCGGTTCGCGAAGGTGAACGTGAACGACATCCTCCGGGCCACCATGGATTTCTACTTCCTTGGAGGGGCATCCCTGCCGGGCAAGCCGGAAGGCATCGAAATCTCGAAAGACCTGGACGCCCGCATCCCCGAGAGGGTGGCCGACCCCCTTCAATTGCAACAGGTCTTCCTGAACCTGTTCCTGAACGCCGTCGAAGCGATGCCGGGCGGGGGCGTGCTGGCGGTCAGGACGGAATACGATGCCTCTTCGGATTGCGTCCGGATCGATATACTCGACAGCGGTAAAGGGATCGACGAGGGGATCGTAGGAAACATCTTCCAGCCGTTTTTCACGACCAAGCCGAAGGGGACCGGCCTGGGGCTCGCCATCTGCCGGCAGTTGATCGAGCAGCAGGGCGGCTCCATCAAGGCGGAAAACAACCCTTTCGGCGGGACCGTATTCCGGATCGACCTCCCCGCAAAACGCGTCCCCGGAGCGGAGGAAGCGTGAGAGCGAAAGGAAGGGTTTTTCTTATCGACGACGACGGCCTGATCCTCTCGATGCTTTCCCGGGCGCTGAGAAACGAAGGGTACGAGGTGCAGACCGACGCGAGCGGGGAGGAGGTCGTAAGCAGGGTGCGGTCCTTCCACCCCGACGTGGTGCTGCTGGACATCAGGCTCCCCGGGAAGAGCGGGATGGAACTCCTCGAGGAGATCGTGGGGAGCGGAATGGACACGCAGGTCGTCATGCTCACCTCCGACGACACGGCGGAGACCGCCATCCGGGCGATGAAGCGGGGCGCCGTGGATTACCTGACGAAGCCCTTCAACCTCGACGAGGTGGTGCTCGTCATCGGGAAGGTGATCGGGAACGAAAGGATGAAGCGGGAGTTGCGCTGCCTTCGCATGGTCAGCTCCGACCTGTTCGACGTGGAATTCCTCGGGGAATCGGTCGCGGCGAGAGCGATACGGGCCAAGGCGGAGAAGATCGCGAATGCCCATGTCCCCACCGTGCTCTTCACGGGGGAAAGCGGCACGGGCAAGGAGGTCCTCGCAAGGCACATCCACCGGCTGATCCATGACGAGCACGGCTCGGGGTGCGCGCCGTTCGTCCCGATCAACTGCACCGCCCTTCCCGAGGCGCTTCTCGAAAGCGAGCTCTTCGGGTATGAGAAGGGATCGTTCACCGACGCCAAGGCGGACAAGAAGGGGGTTTTCGAGCTGGCGGCCGGGGGGTCCATCCTCCTCGACGAGATCGGAGACATGAAGCCGAACCTCCAGGCGAAGCTGCTGCGGGTCCTGGAAGGAAGGGCGGTGCGGCGGATCGGCGGAAACGAGGAGATCCCCGTGGAGGTGACCGTTCTGGCCACCACGAACAGGGACCTGTCGGATGCGATCGGGAAGGGGGAATTCCGGACGGACCTGTTCTTCCGGCTGAACGCATTTTCCCTGCATATTCCTCCGCTTAGGGAAAGGAAGGAGGATATCCCGGTCCTGGCGAGGCATTTCCTTTCCTCGTTCTCCCGGAAATACAACAAGCCCGAGCCGAGGGAAATTACCCCCCAGGCGGAAAAAATCCTGGTTTCCTACGGTTGGCCGGGGAACGCGAGGGAGCTCAAGAACGTCATCGAACGGATCGTGGTGCTGGAAAGCGGCGAAACGGTTCTTCCGGAACACCTGCCGAAAGAGATGCATCGAAAAGACGAAGCCCAAGGGGATGCTCCGAGGTACCGTTTCCTCCTTCCCGAAGCCGGGATCTGTCTCGAGGAGGTCGAGAAGGACCTGATCCTCCAGGCGCTCGACAAGGCGAGGAACAACAAGACGCTCGCCGCGAAACTGCTGAACGTCTCCTACGATTCCCTGAGATACCAGATCAAGAAATTCGGCTTGGAGTAGCCCACCCTCCCCCGACCCGGCCGTCGGTATGCGCCACCCACCGGGAGAATCGAAGAAGAATCCGGCAGGGACGTATCTCGTGGCCCGTCAACGCGATTTCCGGGTGTAGGCCCTTCGGATCACCTCCTTCACATCCGTGATGTTGAACGGCTTCTCCAGCAATCCCATGGCTCCTTCCTCGAGGGCCTTCAATCGGTTCCCTTCCGTTCCGTCGGCGCTGATGATGATCACGCGGGTTTCCGGGGAGATCCTCCGGATCTCCCGGAGCACATCGAACCCGTTCGCATCGGGGAGGCGGACATCGAGGAACACGAGGCCGTAAGGATCCGCCTGCACGTGGGAGATGGCGTCCGCCCCCGTTCCCACGGTCCGGACGAGAAAATCCTGGTCTGCGAGAGATCGGGAAAGTCCCCAGCAGACCAGGTGGTTGTCGTCGACGATCAGGACGGACCGGGGAAGCATATCCTCTTCCAAGCAAGCGACATGCCGCAGGGGGGCAAGCTCCGGGAGCTGCCGATTGGCACGGTTTTCAAGGGAAATCGGGGACGCAAGGCTTGAAATCGGGTTCATTGCCGCAGGCGAATTCGCCAATTCCCCGATCCCGCCCGGGAATTTCCCCGAAAACGGGAGGGTAGACGATTCGGCACGGGGGGCTTGGGGATATCCCCAAGGGAACTTGGGGATATCCCCGAAAGGAAGGCGGATGTCCGTTCTTCTGTTTTGTAACTATTCGAAATGCAGACGAATTGCGTTTTCCTTCCTTCCGGGCATGCCCGATGCATTCAGGTTTCCCGCTGTGGAGACAAGTACGGCGAACCGACCAACCCAACCAAACCGGACGAACCAGAAGGAGGGCAAGATGCGAAGATTCTTTGCAGTAATGGCGATCCTCTCGCTGCTTGCGATGATCGGTTGCGCAGGGGACGACGGGGCCGCAGGCCCGGCAGGCGCCAGCGCCGTCGACAAGGGAACGATCTCCGGCACGGTCAAGGATGTCGGGGGGGTCGGCATCGCAGGCGTCTCGGTCGAAACCGTTCCGGGAACCTCTACCGCAACCACAGCGGCTGACGGTTCATTCTCGCTCGCCAATGTCCCGATCGGCGCCTACACGGTGACCGCCAGCGGGACCGGCTTCACCCCCGGCTCGGTCGCGGGTGTCAGCGTTGCCGCCGGCGCCACCAGTTCCGTCAGCATCGCCCTCTCGTCCCAGCCCCCGGCAGCGGCAAGCGTCACCGGCAAGGTCGTGGCCATCACCGGATTCAGCGCCGCGCCCGTCAAGAACGGCGTTGCCGGCGCCACCGTGAAAATCGTAGGCACCGCCTTTCAGGCGACCACAGGCGCGGACGGCAGCTACACGATCACCGGCGTCCCCACCCCGGGCCCGTACTTCCTCGACGTGACCGCCCCGACCGGGTACGTGGAGGGTGGAACGAAGGAATCGATCTTCCTCTCCGCCGCCACCAACGCCGTCCCGGATATCGCGCTTTCGGCACGCCCGTCGGATACGGCCTCCTGGACCGGCCGCCTCATCTGCTCCATCTGCCATAGCGCAATCGCCACCGCGCACCAGAGTTCGGCACACTGGCTCTCCCTCACCCCGGACAAGTCACGGATGGTGAATGTCGGCCTGTGGCCGGCCGTCGGGGCGACGTTGAACCCCGGGCTCACGGGGCAGGATCCCGCTAATCCGGCCGGACCGCAGGTTCCCTTCTATCTGTGCCAGAACACCGCCAGCGCATACGCGGTGAAGTTCGGCGGGACCGCCGACTGCGGCGTTCCTGACGGCACGCTGGTCCCCGTTTCCGGCACCTACGGCGGCGAGGGCGACGGCGGCGTCGACAATGTGCCCAACGTCGGCAAGTACAAGCAGCGCTACTTCGCCAAGCTCGCCGACGTGCCCTCTGCCTCGGGCTGGACCTACACCGCGGGCAAGGACAAGGACTATCTCATCCTCCCGTTGCAGATCACCCAGTCGGGTGACGGGGCCCCCAAGTTCGCCGGCTACCATGGGAACGACTGGCTCGTTCAGGGCCGCACCTTCTCCCGGGCTTGCGCCGGCTGCCACAGCACCGGCATGACCGTGGCGTGGGACAACAACACCTTGGTCACGTCCTTCAACTACATCGATCTGAACATAAGCTGCGAACGCTGCCACGGCCCGGGCTCCGAGCACCTCGCCGCGGGCGGCGGACTCGGCAAATTCATCATCAATCCCCGCCTGCTGAGCCCCGACAAGGAGCGGCAGACCTGCGGCCAGTGCCACGCGGCCGACGCCGGCAAGAGCAAGGATCCCGTCCTGGCCTTCGGCTACGGCTTCAACGCCGGCAACGCCTCCAAGGTCGGCAAGGGCTTTTACGTGCCGGGCGTCTACGACATCGCCGACTACATCGGCAACCTGACAACCGGCGGGTTCGACGCGTGGCCGGACGGCAAGCACGGCAAGGCACACCGGCAGCAGTACTCGGAGCTCACCCACTCCATCCACACCAACAACCCTTACGAGCGCATGACCTGCGCCGACTGCCATAACGTGCACAGCCTCAAGCAGGGGCCGACCCTCGCGGTGTCCAAGGACGGCGCCGGCAACAGCTACGGCTTCAGCGGCATCAAGTTCAAGAACAACACGGACTGCCTGCGCTGCCACGCCGAGTACGGGTCCTTCGCCGGCCTGACGAAGAACGACATCGCCGCGCTGAACGCCTCCTATGGAGGAACGACGACCCTCAACGGCTCGCCGATCAGCGTCGACAACGCCGCGAAAGCCGCAGCCAAGGCGAAGGTCGGCGAAACGGTCGTGGTCCACATGAACGAGTATGCTTCCATGGGTCTCTTTGTCGTATATAACGTGGACACCGAGCCTGGCGTGGGCCGCTGCATGAACTGCCACATGCCCCAGACCGGCAAGAGCGGCGGCTACACCACCGGGAAAGACCAGTTCGGTGGGACCGCGCTCGTCGAGGGCGACGAGTCGTCGCACGCCTTCGACATCATCGCGCCCCAGGTGAGCTGGGGCATGGTCCCGTCCGCGGGCGGCGACGATACGAAGGTGATGCCGAATTCCTGCGGCAAGTGCCACGAGCGCTATCGGTACAGCGCGAACTAAGAAACGAGGTGTAAGGTGGATGGCAGGGCCCGAGAGCTCGGGCCCTGCCATCCGGTGACTTCCAAGGGGTTGCGGCATCCATGGGCCGCAGCCCCTTTTCCCTTCCTCCAACGGCTGCCAGGCCCGCCCATGCGGGAGCGCCGGCCTTTCCTTCCTCCCCCCCACCGGTCGAAGCGACGGGAGGGTCCTGGAACTCCCTGATTTTCCCTTGACAGGAGGATGCGGGCCCACGTATATTTTGGTCTGACCATTAACACGATACAGTTGGACCAATAGACCATATATTGGTCGGACCACCCGGCCAGCAAATCGGCACAAATTATAGGGCGATGAAAACCCAAGTGAAACGAAAAGAAGAGGTTTCCCTGCGCGTTGCCAAGGCCTTCGTGGAAGACGAGGGGAAAGGCCTTGCCCGTGTGGACGAGGATGTCCTGAAAAGCCTGGGAGCGGTTCCCGGCGATGCCCTCATGGTTACAGGCCGCCGGTCCACCGTGGCCCGCGCCGCCCAGACCACCCCCCATTATTCCGGTCAGAGCCTGATCCAGATCGACGGCACCACGAGGGACAATGCCCAGATATCGGTGGACGAATGGTGTACCGTCCAGAAAGTCCCGTTCAAGCAGGCCGAAACCCTGATCCTCACCCCGGTGGATCCCCGCAGGCCGATCCCCAAGGAAGACGAGATCCGCCACGTCGTTCAACTTCTGTCCGGACTCCATGTGGTGATCGGAGACAGGGTCCAGATCGCCTTGTTCGGAACCCGGCCGCAGTTCTTCATCGTGGAGGGAGCAAACCCGAGAGGGGCCCTCCGGATCACTCCCCATACCGACATCACCTTCCAGGCCACCGATTTCGCCTATGAAAAGGCGTTCCGGGCTTCTTACGAAGACATCGGAGGCCTGGAACAGGAGCTTCGCAGCGTCCGGGAGATGATCGAGCTTCCGCTGAAGTTTCCCGAGCTCTTCACCAAGCTCGGGATCGACCCGCCCCGGGGCGTCCTTCTTTCCGGGCCGCCGGGTACGGGAAAGACCCTCATCGCGCGGGCGATTTCGAACGAGGTCCGGGCCCACTTCATCCACGTCAACGGCCCCGAGATCATCCACAAGTTCTATGGGGAGAGCGAGGCCAAGCTCCGGATGGTGTTCGAAGAGGCCCGGAAAAACGCCCCCAGCATCATTTTCCTCGATGAGCTGGACGCTCTCGCTCCGAGGAGGGCGCAGGTCGTCGGTGACGTGGAAAAGCGCGTGGTGGCGCAGCTTCTCGCCCTGATGGACGGTCTCGTTTCCCGGGGAGAGGTGGTGATCATCGGCGCCACGAACATGCCGGAGCTGGTCGATCCGGCTCTCCGCCGCCCCGGACGTTTCGACCGCGAGATCTCGATCGGCGTCCCGAAACGGGCGGACCGCCTCCAGATCCTGAAGATCCATTCCCGCAAGATGCCGCTCGCGGCAGATGTCGACCTGAACCGTCTGGCGGAAATCACCCACGGGTACGTCGGGGCGGATCTTGCCGCCCTCTGCGCGGAAGCGGGCATGGCGGCGCTGCGTCGCCTCATGCCCGGGATCAAATTCGAAGTGGATGCGAAACCCAGCCTGGGGGAGGATGCGAAACTCGAGGTTACCGCCGACGATTTTCTGGCCGCTTTTAAGACGGTCGAGCCCACCTCCACCCGCGAGTTCATGAGCGAAAGGCCCCACATCTCCTTCCAGGATGTCGGAGGATTGCAGGAGATAAAGAAAAAACTCCACTCCATGATTCAGCTCCCTTTGCGAGGTCTGCCCGTCTTCTCCCATTCGCGTCTGGGCCCCCCCAAGGGCGTTCTCTTCACGGGCCCGTCCGGGACGGGGAAGACCCTGATGGCCAAGGCTCTTGCCGGGGAGACGGGAATGACCCTCATCGTCGTCGATCCTCCCACCCTGTTGTCGAAGTGGGTGGGGGAGTCGGAAAAGGGTCTGAGGGAGGTCTTCAAACGGGCAAAACAGGCATCCCCGTGCATCGTGCTGATTGACGAGATCGAAGCCATAGCGCCGGCCCGGACCGCGGAAGATTCCGGCCATGTCTCCCAGAGGATCGTCAGCCAGCTTTTCCGGGAAATGGACGAACTCCAGGGCTCGTTGGGCATTCTGGTCATCGCCACCACCAATCGGATCGACCTCATGGAGCCGGCCCTGCTCCGGGCCGGGCGGTTCGATTTCATCATCGATTTTCCTCTTCCCTCCCGGGAGGAGAGGATCGAGATCCTGCAGGTGTACATGCGCACACTCCCGTTGAATTCCCAGATCGATATCGATGCCCTTGCCGACAGGAGCGAGGGGTGGACGGGGGCGGATATCGAAGCCCTGTGCAAGAAGGCGGTCATGCTGGCCGTGGAAGAATGCCTCCAAGGTGAGGAGACCCCCGATTTCTCGCGGTGCAAAATCACCTCCCGGCATTTCGAGCAGGCGGCTCTCCAGGGGAGTTCTTCGACGATCCAGTCGCGTCGTGCGGTGAGGCACTGAACCGAGCCTCGAAGGAGGACGGGTGCAAAACAAGTTGAGACTGTTCAAGCCGGTCAAGAAAACCAAGGTCTACGAGGAGATCGTTGACAAGGTCAAGAACATGATCGAGAAAGGCCGGCTCCAATCGGGAGAAAAGCTTCCCGGGGAACGCGAGCTTTCCGAGGTGTTCCATGTGAGCCGGTCCTCCGTCCGGGAAGCGCTCCGCGCCCTGGAGAGTCAGGGATATCTCGAAAGCCGTCAGGGCGACGGAACGTACATCGCCAGTAAGCCCGTGGAGTCCCTGGTCAGTCCCCTGGCTTCCGTCATCTTCTCGGAGAAGGACAGCCAGATGGAGCTTTTCGAGATGCGGCGGCTGATCGAACCCCATATCGCCCACCTGGCCGCGGAACGGGCTACCGAGGAAGAAATCGCCCGGTTGGAGGAAGCCCTGATTCTGCAGGAACAGGCGATCGCAAAAGGGGAAACGGGAACGGAGGTTGACAAGGCGTTTCATTACCTCATGGCAGAAGCAACGAAAAACAAGGTGCTTCTCCGCCTTACCGACTACATGAGGGATCTTCTTGCGGAAAGTCGGGACAAGTACCTTCAGGTGGAGGGAAGACCCGAGAAGTCCATAGCGCGTCACAGACAGGTGCTTGACGCGATCAAGGCGGGGGACGGAGAGCTCGCCGCGCGAGTCATGCTCGACCACGTGCTCGAAATCGAGAACTGTTTGTTCGCGGGGAAATAACTTCAAGAAAGGGGGGATGCGCCGGAGTCGACAGGAAAGGAGGCGGTTACGGGAAACCAGTCTTCCTCGTAGGGCAGTGACCGGACAATCGCTTTGAGTAGAAAAAAAGGAGGAAAGTTGCGATGGCTTTGAGAACAAGTAGCGGCGAAAAAGTATATGAAATCACGATCTGGGCCCGCGGTGTGACGCAGGACATGGAAGGAAGACACCTTTCTCTCCTGCTCGGAAACAGTGCGGCGAAAGACGGCAAATTCACCCAGGCATGGGACAACTACGCCGACCTGCCGGACCGGGTCGGGGTTCCCCTGCGGAAGTACGCGCGCATCAGCGACGAAGAGATCGAGATGCGCTACCTCTATGAAAATGCCCGTCCGAACATGTCCATCGTCATGGACGACACGATCGTCAAGGGGATTGACGTGCTGTACGGCATGCCGAAAGGCGGGGTACTCGTCGTCAACACCAAGCGGCCGGTGGACGAGATCCTCAAGCTGATCCCCAACAAGAATGTGCTGAGCGCCATCGTGTGCGTGGATGCCACCGGCATCGCGGGCGGAACCGGCCTGGAGAGCCTCGATTTCATGGGATCGGAAGGCGGCGTGGAAGCGGCCGCCATCGGAGCCGGACTGTCGGCGCCGCTGGCAGGCGCGGCCGCGAAAGTATGCGACCAGATCAAAGTGGAGAGTATCGCTGCGATTGCAGCGAACAAGGCGGGCGTGAAAGAGGGCAACAAGAAGGCAGTAGTAAAAACTCTATAAGTCTTGGAAGGAGATTCTTATGAGCCCAAAGTACTGTGAAAAGTTCACGATTCCGAAGCACCTCGAGGTTCCCCAGGGAGCCGTCATTCCGGCGCCCGTGAAGGAAAACCCGCACATGAAGACCGGCAACTGGCGGACCGAGCGTCCCGTCATCGATCATGAGAAATGCACTCTCTGTCTCAACTGCTTCGTCTTCTGCCCCGACTCCTCCTGGCATCTGGACGAGACGGGGGAGAGGATGGTCTGGGACCCGATCTATTGCAAGGGCTGCCGGATCTGCGTCGAGGTATGCCCCGCGGATGCTCTCACCAACGAGAACGAACTGGATTTCAAAGGCGGCGTGGCCCGCCTGGAAAAACCCTACTAGAACAAGAGGAGGTATTTCACATGGCTAAAGAAATGTTTTTGGCGGGTTGTGCCGCCGCCGCTCACGCTGCCAAGTTCGCCAGGATCGAGGTAATCAGTTCCTACCCGATTCGTCCGTACACCGGCATCATGATGGAACTTTCGAAGCTGATCGCCAACGGGGAACTCGATGCGGAATTCGTTTACGCCGAGGGGGAACATGCCCAGGTCTCGATCGCCTATGGAGCCTCTGCCTGCGGGGCAAGGGCATATACGGGAAGCGCGGGCGTCGGCGTGACCTACGCCATGGAGTGCTACTCCCCGGCCGCGGGAGGCCGTTATCCCATCCAAATGGCCATTGCCGACCGTGCTCTCGACCCGCCGGGGGACTTCGGCTCCGAGCATACCGACGTCATGAGCGCCCGGGACCAGGGATGGATCATGGGATGGGCGGAGACGCCCCAGGAAATTTTCGACAATACCATCCTCTATTACCGGATCGGCGAAGACTCGAAGGTGATGCTCCCCCAGTTCGCCTGCATGGACGGCTACTTCGTTTCCCACATTCCCGACACGGTGGTCTTCCCGGAACAGTCCCAGGTGGATGAGTTCCTTCCGCCTTACAAGCCGCCCCACCCCCTCGACCCCACCAGGCCGACGTCCCACGGTCCTCAGATCTATGCCGACCAGGGATCGGCGATCGACGTCCAGAGGGCGATTGCCATGATCGAAGCCCCGAAGGTGATCGAGAAGGCGATCGCGGACTACAACAAGATCTTCGGCCGGAACTACAGCCCGTTCATCGAGGAATATAAGACCAAGGATGCCGACTTCGTCTTCTTCCTCCAGGGCGCCCATGCCCGGACCGCCCGGAATGCCGTAGACCACCTCCGGAAGAAGGGTGCCAAGGTCGGGATGGTGAAACTGCGTTTCGTGCGGCCCTTCCCGACGGAAGTGATTGCGGAGAGCCTCAAGAAGTTCAAGGCGGTGGGAATCGTCGAGACGAGCACTTCCTACGGCGGTGCCATGAAGGGCGGGAACCTCATTCACGAGGTCCGGGCCGCCTTGTACGACGAGCCCAAGAGACCCGTCGTCACTTCGTTCATGGCAGGACTCGGAGGGGAAGTGGTTACCCTGGAAGAGTTCTACAAGATGGCGAAGATCCTTGCCGAGGCAGCCAAAACAGGGAAAGTCGACCAATATGTCTACTGGGTGAATTTCGATAAAGGGATTTAGCCAACGGTTTTTATATTTCGCTTGTTCCGATACGAAACCTACTGCTGACAAGCGTAAAAGGAGTGAAATACTATGGCGACAAAAGTGAAGACTCAGGAGTTGAAACCGATCAAGAATATTCGGGAGGTACCCCAGGAGGAGTATTATGTCCCCGGCCACCGGACATGCGCCGGTTGTGGCCCGGCCCTCGCCTACAAGCTGGTGTCCAAGGCGACGGGACCCGATTCGATCTTCCTCGGGCCGACGGGATGCATGTACGTGGCGAACACCAGCTACCTGTGCAGTCCCTTTGCGTATCCCTGGATGCATTGCCAGATCACGAACGGCGGAGCGATCGCCTCCGGAGTCGAGGCGGCCTACCAGGTCCTGATCCGGAAGGGAAAGTACAAGGGCAAGCTGCCCAATATCGTCGTCATGGCAGGGGATGGAGGGGCCATCGACATCGGGCTCCAGGCCATGTCGGGCATGATGTACCGGGGGCACGATGTCCTCTTCGTCATGTACGACAACGAGTCCTACGCCAACACGGGGATCCAGACCTCCCCGACGACCCCCTACGGCTCGAAGACGACCTTTACCCCTCCGGGAAAGGCCATTCCCGAGGGGAAGAAGCTCTTCCCCAAGGACGCGCCGCAGCTGGTCATCGGCGGACATCCGGCCGTGCACTATGTCGCGACGGCGTCGGTGGGGTATCCGGTCGATCTCATCAACAAGGTCCGCAAAGGCCTCAATTACAAGGGCCCGACCTTCCTCCACATCCACTGCCCGTGCCCCAAGGGGTGGATCTACGATGCCAAGGAGACGGTCAGGATCGCCAAGCAGGCGATCGAGACCGGAATGTGGACGAACTACGAGTGGGAGGACGGAGAATACACCTATCAGCACATTCCCAAAAAGTACAAGCCGGTCAAGGAGTATCTGAAGCCGCAGGAGCGTTTCGCGCACCTCCAGGAAGAGCACATCGCCAAGATGCAGGCCTTCATCACGGCGAAGATCAAGGCTCCCGGGAAACCGATCGAGGTCCCGGTGCTCGGGCCGAGAGAAGAGGCTTGAGTTCGGGTAGGAAAAGAAGATACGCTGTGCTTGGGGATTCCACGGGAAGAAGCGATAACGTTTGAATAGGGATAGGGAAAACCACGTCTATTTTTTCTGAAGGTCTGTGGGGTGCCGGCAGCGCTTCCGAGGAACATCGATTGGAAGCGCTGCCGGGCCGCCGGATCCAGGGGGGAGGTGGTTTGCCCGTGAAGGAAAACGAGGAAAGAAAGGGGGGGAACAAAAAGGAGAGATCCCCTGGGACCGAGATTGCCTCATGGAGGCAATGAACGAATGAAGCGAATACCTTGACATGGGGAGGGAAGAACCATGAGGAAAGGTACTTCGGGATTCAAGGTCAGTGTGGTCCTGGTTTGTTCTTTGGCGTTCATTTTCCTATCCATCGGGACGGCAAAAGCCTGGGAGCCGACGAAGCCTGTGGAGTTCATCATTCCGGCGGGCACCGGCGGCGGCGCGGACGTCATGGCCCGGTTCATCAGCCCGCTGATCAGCAAGTACAAGCTGTCCCCCACGCCCTTCATCGTGATCAACAAGTCCGGCGGCGCGGGAGCGGAAGGATTCATGTACGTGAAGGGGCAGAAGGGCAACCCGAACGTCATCATCATCACCCTGGACAACCTCTTCACGACACCTATCGCCACGGGGGTTCCGTTCAACTGGAGGGACCTCACGCCGATCAGCCGGCTCGCTCTCGACTATTTCGTCCTCTGGGTAAATGCCGAATCCCCCTACAAGAGCGCCCAGCAATACATCGACGCGGTGAAGAAAGCGCCGGCGAAATTCAACATGGGCGGGACCGGCTCGAAGCAGGAAGACCAGATCATCACGGTCATGATGGAGCAGGCCTTCGGGGTGAAGTTCTCCTATGTTCCCTTCAAGGGCGGAGGGGAAGTAGCGGTGGAACTCGTCGGGAAACACGTCCATTCCACCGTGAACAACCCGGCCGAGGCGGTGAGCCACTGGAAGGCGGGGAGGTTGCGTCCCCTGGCGGCGATCGACCATGAACGGATCAACCTGCCGGACTGGAAGGAAATCCCCACGATGAAAGAGGCGACCGGCAAGGATCTGGCCTACAACATGCTTCGCGGCATCTTCGCGGCCCCCGGCATCACGAAGGAGCAGCAGGACTACTATATCGGGGTCATGAAGAAGGTGACCGAGACCCCGGAATGGAAGAAGTACACGTCCGACTTCGGGCTCAAGGACGCGTTCCTTACAGGGCCGGAATACGTGAAGTGGCTGGAAGGGAAGGAGAGCGCGACGAAAGACCTCATGGGAAAGGGGGGTTTGCTCCCGAAGTAATCCAAAAAGGTCAATAGAGGCAGAAAGGGAGCAGGCCGATACGGCCTGCTCCCTTTGTACACTGCATATCCTTGTCGGCTTACAAGGGAGGAACGATGCGGAAGGCCGATATTTTCGTGGCGGCGCTTTTATTTGTCATCGGTGTGATTGTCCTGGTTGATTCCATAAGGCTTGGTTTTCGATGGGGAGTAAGTGGGCCTGAAGCCGGCTTTTTCCCATTTTCCCTGTCCGTAGGCATACTCATTTGCACTGCAATTATCGGCATCAAAGCCATCAAAAAACATGGGAAGGAAGGACCGGGGGAAAGGTTGATCCCGGAAGGAGGGTTGAAACCGATCCTCTGGGTATTACTCCCATCCATCGGAATGGTCATCCTGACGGAATTCATCGGGATTCACCTGGCGGCACTTGTCTTCCTCGCGTTCTACATGCGGGCTGTCGGAAAGATCGGGTGGGGAAAGGTGGTCCTTGTCAGTATCCTTGTGCCTATGGCTCTCTATGTAGTTTTTGACAAATTGTTTCTGATCCCATTGCCGCAAGGAATATGGGGCGGGAAACTGATCCCGTTTTAATAATCCCGGAGGAAGAACTGCATGGAGAATGTTCATAACCTGCTCATGGGATTAGGCGTTGCCTTGCAGCCGCATAATTTCCTGGTTGCCATGATCGGGCTGGTCCTCGGGGTTATCGTGGGCGTCTTGCCTGGCCTTGGTGGGGCAAACGGGGTTGCCATCCTCATTCCTCTTACGGTCACGATGGCGCCCATCCCGGGGATCATCCTGCTGTCCAGTATTTACTGGGGGGCGCTCTACGGCGGAAGCATTACCTCCATCCTGTTCAATATCCCGGGAGAACCCTGGTCCGTGGCAACCACGTTCGACGGATACCCCATGGCGAAAAAGGGGCAAGCGGGAAAGGCACTCGTCTTGTCTTTCCTCTCTCATGGTGCAGGGGCGATTCTGGGAGTCGTCATGCTCAGTTTTTTTGCTCCGATTATTGCAGAGTTTGCCTTGAAGTTCGGTCCCGCCGAGATCTTCTCCGTGATGCTTCTCACGTTCAGCGCATTTGTCGGACTTGGGGGGAAGTCCGCCTTGAAAACGCTGGCCTCCATCTTTCTCGGGTTTTCTCTGGCAGCCGTCGGGATGGATATCGTAACGGGACAACTCCGGATGACCTATGGATCGGTTGATTTGATGGGGGGGTTCAACTTCATCGTCGCGGTCATCGGCCTGTTCGGTTTGGGGGAAATATTCCTCACGGTTGAGGAAGGCCTCAAGATGGAAGGGATCAAGGCAAGGGTAAGGATAAGAGATATTACGGAAGGATTCAAAGAACTTGGTCGATTCTACAAAACACTTATCTTTGGAGCACTGATCGGATGCTGGATGGGTCTCAAGCCCGGCGGTGCAACGCCGGCCTCTTTTATGGCATACGGTTTTGCCAAGCAGGCCGCCGCGAATAAAGAGGAATTCGGCCACGGGGCTTCCGCGGGAATCATAGCGCCCGAGGCTGCCGCCCATGGCGCGGGAACTTCTGCAACACTCCCCATGATCACCCTGGGAATCCCGGGCTCGCCGACGATGGCCGTCATCATGGGCGGCCTCATGATCTTCGGTCTCACGCCGGGGCCGATGCTCTTCGTGGAACATCCGGATTTCGTCTGGGGCCTCATCGGCAGCTGCTGGGTGGGCAACATCATCGGTCTCATCATCGTCCTGGCGTTTACACCCGTATTCGTTGCGGTCCTCAAGGTCAGGTTCAGTATCCTGATGCCTGCCATCGTGTATATCTGCGCCATCGGCGCCTATGCGGTAAACAACAGGATGATCGACCTGTATTACATGGTGGGATTCGGCGTTGTCGGATATCTCTTCAAGAAACTCGACTATCCCATTGCCCCAATGGTATTGGCCCTCGTCCTGGGAGATATGGCGGAGTCGGCCATGAGGCAGGCCCTCATTATCGGACAAGGCAGTCCGCTGGTCTTCTTCCGGCCCCCGATCGCCCTGCCGATCATGATCGCGGCGATCGTCATCTTCTTCTGGCCGACCATCACGAGCCTGAGAAAGAAATATGCAGCCCGCACCACCATCGGGCCTGGCTGAAGAAGATTGGCCGTTGCATAAGGTTCGGGGGGTATCGGCAAGGACCACGGGAAACTCATCAGTGGCACGGCATTCGGGAATCGTCATCGGGGAGAAGCAGTGCGGGAAAAGGAACCGTCCCGGCCGCTTCTCTTTTTTTCCGGGGAGCGGATCATGACATCCCAACACAAAATCCTGATTACCGGAGGAGCGGGTTCGTGCGGGAAACAGATGGTGGTCTCGCTCCTTTCGCAGGGGCATGAGGTCCGGGTGATCGACAAGGACGTTTCGCCCCTCCGGTCGATCACGGACAAAAGGTTGACCCTGATCCAGGCGGGCATCGAGGACAGGGATGCCCTGAAACCGGCGGTTGCGGGTGTGGACGCCGTCCTGCACCTGGCCTGGTCCTTCTCCGAGGATCCCCTCGAAGTCCTGGAGCGGGACTTGAGAGGACATATCTTCCTCCTGGAGGAGATGGCTTCCCAAAAAGTGGGGCACCTGATCTATACGAGCACGGCGGTCGTCTATGGGAAGCCACGGTATTCCCCCATCGACGAACAGCATCCGCTTGTGGTGGAAGAGGCGCGGAAGCCCCTCTACGGGATCGCCAAGGCCGCCGCCGAGAAACTCTGCCTCATGTACGGGAAGACGAAGGGACCGCCTGCGACCATCGTCCGGTTCTGGTGGGCGTACGGGGAGGAGATCGGAGGCAGGCATCTGCGGGAGATGCTCAAGACCGCTTCCGCAGGAAGTCCCCTGGAGGTTCCCGGAGATTCCGGCGGCAGTTTCGTCCACATGGCGGATCTGGCTCAGGGGGTCGATCGATGCCTCTTCCAGCCGAAGGCATACGGGAAGACCTATAATTTCTCCACCGTCTATGTCACCTGGGAAGAGGTGGTGGAGATGGTGAGAGATGTGACCGGTTCCCGCTCGGAGGTCCGGTGCGTTCCCCGGGAACGATGGACGGGAAGCGCTTTCCTGGCCGACCCGTGGCGCCTGGAGGACCGGTTGGCCAGGGAGGAATTGGGATACGCGCCGATGGAGGCCTCCGAGGCAAAGGCATCCCTGAAAAAGGCGATCTCCCGCTGCTGGGAGGCGATGAAGGCGAAATAAGCGGTTCCGTCACGACCCTTTCTTTGGATTCAAATTGGGATTTGGGCTGGTTCAGGCACATATTGCTTGACTGGGCATTTTTCTCCGGGCTGTTGAGCGTCATCATGATCGACCTGATCCTGAAGGAATAGTGGTATTTCATGGAAGGAGCATCAAATCACAATGGAACAAACTTACCTCTGGATACTTTTCATCCTTATTTTTGTGGCAGCAATGATCCTTGATTTATTTGTCTTCCAACGCAAAGCTCATGTTATTCCCGTCAAGGAAGCCCTCAAACTTGTTGCATTCTGGGTCTCCTTGGCCCTCATCTTCAATGCCGTTGTGTATTTCACCGAGGGACCGGCAAAGGGGGCTGAGTTTATTACCGCCTATCTGATCGAGTATTCCCTGAGTGTGGATAATCTCTTTGTCTTTTTGGCAATTTTCACCTATTTTTCTGTGCCCCGAGAGGCGGAGCGGAAAGTCTTACTCTGGGGGATTCTTGGTGCCATTGTCTTCCGGGGAATTTTCATTTTTGCCGGAATTGCGCTGGTTAATAAATTTCATTTTCTTATTTATGCTTTGGGGCTTGTCCTTATCTACACCGCAATAAAGCTGGCAACGCAAAAAGAAAAGGAAGTTCATCCGGAAAAGAACCCATTGGTCCGGCTCGCCCGAAGATTCTTTCGTGTCCAAGCCCAGTATGATGGTTGCAAGTTTTTTAAGAGGATAGATGGATTGTTTCATGCTACGCCTCTTTTTATCGTCCTGGTATCTATTGAGACCATGGACGTGATGTTCGCTATAGACTCGGTCCCGGCTGTATTGGGCATTACCCTTGACCCTTTTATTGTTTACTCCTCTAACATGTTTGCTATTCTGGGGCTACGAGCCCTTTTCTTTGCCCTTGCCGGGCTTTTTCACATCTTCCGTTACCTTTTATACGGCCTCTGCATAGTCCTGGCCTTTGTGGGAATCAAGATGTTGATCATCGATTGGTACAAAATACCGACGTTAATTTCTTTAGGAGTAGTGTTCTTTTTCATATCGGTCTCTATATTAGTTTCTGTTCTTGTCCCTAAGAAGGAGTCAGGAGAAACACCAGGTTCAATCAATCCTTCCGAAGAGTAGGAAACGAGGGGCGGATCGCCGGGATCATGCGGCTGGTGGCCGACTTGTCAGCCTGCGTCCGGGAAAGTCTTCGGTTGAAATCGGAACATCCGATTCATTATAATGACCGCCTGTCGGCACCGGGTCGCTGAACTCTGCCCATAGGTCCGTTTTTTCCGAAGATGGGTACAAACCAACGATGGTTTTCGGAGGTTGCGTATGGCGAAACTATATGTGTATTTTTTTGGGGACGGAAAGGCCGATGGAACCGGAACGATGAAGGACCTGCTCGGCGGGAAAGGGGCGGGACTGGCGAACATGACCAACCTGAAGATCCCGGTCCCCCCCGGATTCACCATCACCACCGAGGCGTGCAATACGTACTTCGCGAACAAGAAGAAATATCCTCCCGGCATGTGGGATCAGGTGCTTTCCAATCTGAAGAAGGTGGAAAAGGCGATGGGCGCGAAGTTCGGGGACGCGAAAAACCCCCTTCTCCTGTCCGTCCGCTCCGGCTCGAAATTTTCCATGCCCGGGATGATGGACACGGTCCTGAACCTGGGACTCAACGACACGACCTTGAAGGCCCTTGTCGAGAAGACGGGCAACGAGCGATTCGCCTACGACACCTACCGGAGACTGATCACCATGTTCGGTGCCACCGTCATGGGGATCGACCGGAAGCTTTTCGAAAAGGCTCTGGAAAAGATCAAGGAGAGAAAGGGGGTCCGTCTTGATACCGATCTGACCATGAAGGACCTCCGGGAGGTCGTCGGGGAATTCAAAGGCATCTACGAAAAGGAGACGGGCAAAAGCTTCCCGACCGACCCTCTCCAGCAGCTCAAGTTGGCCATCGACGCCGTCTTCGACTCGTGGTTCTCCGACAGGGCGGTCACCTACCGGAGGCTCAACCATATCCCCCATGACCTCGGGACGGCGTGCAACGTCCAGGCCATGGTCTTCGGGAACCTGGGCGAAGACTCGGGGACCGGCGTCGGATTTACCCGTGACCCCTCCACCGGGGAGAAGAAATTCTTCGCGGAGTACCTCACCAACGCGCAGGGCGAGGACGTCGTCGCGGGGATTCGGACCCCTCTTCACATCGATGAGCTGAAGAAGAATCTGCCTGCCGTGTACAGCGAACTGGAGAAGATCTACGGGAAGCTGGAAAAGCATTACAAGGACATGCTGGACATCGAGTTCACCGTCCAGGACGGCAAGCTTTACATGCTTCAGACCCGGGTCGGGAAGCGGACCGCCGCCGCATCTCTTCGGATCGCCATCGACATGGTCAAGGAAAGGCTGATCGACCGAAAAACGGCGATCATGCGAATCGACCCCAATCAGTTGGACACGCTGATGCATCCGTCCTTCGACCCGAAGACCCCCGTCAAAGTCATTGGAAAGGGGCTTCCCGCGTCGCCCGGGGCTGCGGTCGGCAAGGTCGTTTTCTTTGCGGAAGACGCCGAACAGTGGGCCGCCAGGGGGGAAAAGGTGATCCTGGTCAGAACCGAGACCTCCCCGGAAGATATCGGGGGGATGGACGCGGCCCAGGGAATCCTCACGGCCCGGGGAGGGATGACCTCCCATGCGGCCGTCGTGGCGAGGGGCATGGGCAAGTGCTGTGTCGCCGGCTGTAGCGCGCTCAATATCGATGAAAAGAAAAAATCTTTTCTCCTGGAACCGCACATCGTCCAGGAAGGCGATACCATCACCTTGAACGGCACGACGGGGGAAGTCATTCTCGGGCAGGTTCCCCTCGTTCAACCGGAACTCACGGGCGATTTTCATACCATCCTGAAATGGGCCGATGAGTTCCGGGAGTTGGGTGTTCGGGCCAATGCCGATACGCCGGCCGACGCCCGCATGGCGCGGAAGTTCGGCGCGGAAGGGATCGGACTCGTCCGCACGGAGCATATGTTCTTTGAGGAAGGGAGAGTACAGGCCGTAAGGGAAATGATCCTGGCGGACGACACGGAAGGGAGGAAAAAGGCCCTCAAGAAAATCCTTCCCATGCAGAGGAACGATTTTATCGGGATATTCAAGGTGATGGACGGGTTGCCGGTGACCATTCGACTCCTCGACCCGCCGTTGCACGAGTTTCTCCCCAAAAACGACGAGGAGCTTCGTGCGATCGCCGAGGAGATGGGGGTGCCCTTCAAGAAACTGCAGGCGAGGAACAAGGCGCTGCACGAGTTCAACCCCATGCTGGGGCACCGGGGATGCCGGCTCGGCATCACCTATCCGGAAATCTACGAGATGCAGGTC
>Ga0209640_10001266_pt1 | contig 21188 bp, 26 predicted proteins | sample RifCSP10_1_FD_184018 | JGI IMG/M metagenome (GOLD analysis project Ga0209640, IMG submission 184018) | Soil microbial communities from Rifle, Colorado - Rifle CSP2_sed 10_1 (SPAdes) (version 2) | ecosystem: Environmental > Terrestrial > Deep subsurface > Rock core/Sediment | place: Rifle...
TGATCCCGCCTGATTATCGGAGGAGTGCGGGATCGGCGATACCTGCCGCGGCAAACCCGGCAGCGCGGAGGGTGCAACTGTCGCACCGTCCGCAGGGGCGGCCGGCAGGCCCGGGGTCGTAGCAGCTGTGGGTCAGGCCGTAGTCCAGGCCGAGCGCGGCCCCTTTGCGGATGATTTCGGCCTTGCCGAGGTGCTGCAGCGGCGCATGGATGCGCATGCGCATGCCGCCGACGCCCTGCGCCGTAGCCAGCGATGCGAGCCGTTCGAAGGCTTCAATGAACTCGGGGCGACAGTCAGGGTATCCAGAGTAATCGAGCGCATTTACGCCGATGACGATGTCGGCCGCGCCAAGCGCCTCGGCCCAGGCAAGGGCCAGCGCCAGGAACACCGTGTTCCTGGCCGGGACGTAGGTCGAAGGGATGTCACCCGCGTCGAGCGGCCGGTCCTTCGGGACCGGCGCATCGGTGGTCAGCGAAGACCCGCCGAAGGTCCTGAGGTCGACGTCGAGCTCGACGTGCCGTTCGACGCCAAGCGCCGCGGCCACCGCGCGCGCGGCTTCCAACTCTTGGGCATGGCGCTGCCCATAGCGGAGCGTTAACGCAAACAGCCGGAACCCCTCGGCACGGGCAATCGCCGCCGCGGTGTAGGAGTCGAGGCCGCCGCTGAGCAGGACAACGGCATCTTTCATCAGACGCCGCGCGTGGCGGGATCCCAGATGTACTTGTGCAGCTGCACCTGCACGCGCGCCGCCAACCGATCGGCCAGCGCCCATTCGGAGAGCTGACGCAGATCCATCACGCCGTGGACGGGCGACAGGTGCACCGCTGCGGCACGTTCGCCGAGGCCGTGCGTGGTGATGACGTCGCGCGCGTACTCGTAGTCAGCGCGATCCCTGATGACGAATTTGACCTCGTCGTGCGGGCGCAGCCGCTCGAGGTTGGTCCAGTCGTTGCGGTGCGCTTCGCCACTGCCCGGGCATTTCACGTCGAGCACGGTGACAACGGCTTCGGGGACGCGCTCGGTGCTGCGGTGTCCGCCCGTCTCGAGGAGCACCGTGCGGCCGCGGTCGACGAGCGACTGCATCAGCGGATAGACGTCCTCCTGCAGGAGCGGCTCGCCGCCCGTGACCTCGACCAGCGGACAATCCAGGCGGTCCACCTCGGCCAGCACGTCATCGAGCGATTGCTTGCGGCCCTCGTAAAAAGCGTATTCGGTGTCGCACCAGGAGCAGCGCAGGTCACAGGCGGTGAGGCGCACGAACACGCACGGCCGGCCGGCGTAGGTCGATTCCCCCTGGATCGAGTAGAAGATCTCGTTAATCGTCAGCAATCTCTTTATTATCGTTCTGCCCACGCATGAGCGTACATGTCGGCACCTCAGGTTGGAGCTACCCATCGGGCAAGGGCAGATGGAATGGGCTGTTCTACCCGGCGACACGTTCGAAGCGCGCGGGCACGGCAGGCTTTGACGAGCTGCGCTTTTACGCGGAGCACTTCGATACGGTCGAGGTGAATTCCACCTTCTATGGACAGCCGCGAGCCGAGATAACGGCCGGGTGGGCGGCGCGCACGCCGCCGGCGTTCCAGTTTTCGCTCAAGCTGTATCAGAAATTCACGCACCCGAAGATGTTCCGCGAGGCCGCGCTGAAATCGGCGCCCGGAGCCGAAGGCACGCTTCTCGACGTGCTCGCGATGGTCACGCAGAGCGACATCGACGATTTCCGGGGCGGCATCGATCCGATCGCGCGCGCGGGCAAGCTGGCCGCGCTGCTTGCGCAGTTTCCGCCCAGCTTCACGAGCAGCCCCGCCTCCCGCGATTACCTCGGCCAGCTCCTCCGGCTGTTTTCCGACTACCCGATGGCCGTGGAGCTGCGGCACAGCAGCTGGAGCGACGCGTTCGCCGAGACGCTGCAGCTGCTCAACGGCTTTGGCGCCGCGTGGGTCCAGATCGACGAGCCGAAGTTCCGGTTCTCGATCCGGCAGAACGCGCTGCCGAACGTCACGGGCTTCTATTACATGCGGCTGCACGGACGGAACGCCGCGCAGTGGTGGCGCCACGACAAGAGCGAGGACCGCTATAACTACCTGTACTCAGCCGACGAGCTGCGCGAATTTTCGGACACCGCGGGCGCGGCGAAGGCGCTCGTCAAGAAGGCGTACCTCTATACGAACAACCACTTCTCGGCCAAGTCGGTGGTGAACGCGGTGATGTTGAAGGCGCAGCTCGGGGAGCCGATCGAGGGTGAGTATCCCCCCGAGCTGGTGGAGCGCTACCCGGAAATCCGGGACCTGGTGATCCTTTCAACTCCCAAATCCCAATTCCCAACTCCCAACTTCATTGACCACACGTCGTAGTGCGTTTTGGATTTTGGGAGTTGGAGGTTGGGCGTTGGGAGTTATTTCACGGTCACCCGCCGAATGACGTCGTTGACGACGAGCTTCCTCGCCACGTCCATGCCCGACGTGACCTGGCCAAACACGGTGAAGTCGCGATCCAGCTTCGGCTGCGCCGCGAACGCGATGTAAATCTGGCTGTCGGCCAATTTGGGATCGCCAGGATGCGCCGCCGCCACGGAGCCTGGGACGTGCTTCCGTTTCACCTCCGAGACGCCGATGGTCCGGCCGCTCCCTCCCGAGCCCCAGCGGTCGCGCTTGGTCATGTCGCGCGTCTGCGGATCGCCCCACTGCACCACGAACCCGGGCACGACGCGATGGACGCGCTGCCCGTTGTAGAAGTTCCGCTTGACCAGCGCGAGGATGTGCTCCACGTGCTTGGGCGCATCGGCGGGATACAGCTGGATTTCAATATTGCCCTTGACCGTTTCGACCAGCAGCATCGGACCCGCGGCCGCGGGCTTGACGAACGGGTCACGCCGGTCTTCGGGGTTCGGAGCCGGCGCCGCCGGCTTCGGCGCAGTTCCCTGCGCACCCGGCGCCTCGATCAGTACCGCCACGACCAGGACCCCGATAGCAAAGCAGCGTCTCATGCCGTCCTCCGTCAATCTACGTCTCGTGTACTCGTGCGTGAAACCCCAATTCTTGGACATTCTTCCCTGATCACGCAATCCCCGCAGCGTGGATACACGGGACGGCAGACATTCTGCCCCCAGGTCACAAGATACAGGTTGATGTACGGCCACCACCGCTTGTCGGTGACGCGATACAGGGCCTGCTCCGTCTCGTCGGGCAGCATGGTCTTCACCCATCCCAGGCGGTTGGAGATGCGGTGGACGTGCGTATCGACGCAGATGTTCTGCAGGCTCTTGAAGCCGAGGATCAGCACCAGGTTCGCCGTCTTCCGGCCGACGCCCGGCAGCATGACCAGCTCTTCCATCGTCGACGGCACCGTGCCGCCGAAGCGCGAGACCAGCATCTCGCAGCAGGCCTTCACGTACCGCGCCTTATATCGATAGAAGCTCACGGGATAAATCAGCCGCTCGATCTGCTTCACCGGCAGCTTCGCCATGGTCCGCGGCGTCCGGGCGGCCCTGAAGAGCCGCGTGGACGCGGCGTGCGTCGTTGCGTCCTGCGTGCGAGCGGACAGGATCGTGGCGATCAGGATCTGAAACGGATCTTCGGCCTGCTCTTCGGAGATCTTTTCGACGGCCGGCAGCTCGAGGCCGGTAATCGACTGTGCCAGCGCGCGCATGATGCGCTCGACCTTGCGGGGATGGGGTTTGGGCAACCGTACATTTCTATCTCAGTTAGCGGGGAGCAATCCATCCGGTGCCGGCGATGGACGAAGAGACACCACGCGCTCATCCCCCTCGTCGAGATGGAAGCGGGTAGCCAGCGGTCTGAGGCGATTCAGCACGTCGGCATTCATCCAGGCCAGTCCAGGAAGGTTCTCAATGGCCACGGCTAGATAATCTGCCGGCGGCATCCCGGTCAGCTGGAACTGACCATCGCGGCCCGGCCGTGTTTCTCGAACAAAGCGCGACGACTCGCCCCACAGCGTTGAGTTGTCTACAAAGACGATCACGGAGGCGTCGCCAACGGGACGGCCGGTCCGATCCGTAACGCTGCCTCGTACGTGGCTGACGCGGTCAGTCAGCACTATTTCGACCTGGCGAACACCTTCGCCAAAATCGACCTCCTGATCGGTGATGTCTGCGCCATCCAGGCGGACGGCTTTTACCGTCCAATCTGCGGGCAGCCCTGAGATCCGAATCACCGACATCCCGCCAGGACTTTCTATCGAAAATGCACCGTCAGTACCGATCCGCATAGCTCCGTTCGCGCCGCGGGCCCAGACGCCACCCCACCCGAGGCCAGTACCGCCATCACCGGAGATTCGGTACTCGAATACAACGTTCATACCCGTGGGATCCAGAGAGCGTGTGGCGAACGCATCGCGCACCACCCGGCCGTTTAGGGGTCGATGCGCGCTCGGTTGCCTCGCGCTGACCATATTGCGCGGAGATATAGCCCTTCGCCCGAACATGAACGTTGTACTCGCCGGGTGCCAGGCCTCTCACCTCATAGCGTCCGTCGTCGGTGGTCAAGGCTCTCTGCGAACGATCACCGCGACTGATCTCCACGGTCGCCCCCGGCACCGGCCGGCCTGAACGCGCGTCGACGACCTGACCCTGCACGACACCCTCGTCGCCGGGAATGCTCTGGGCAGGGGTCGTCGTGCTGAGCAGCAGAATCGCGATAGCCGTCAGCGGTATGGCGGCAGCCGCCCAGGTCGGCGACCAGTTCGATCGTGCAGGCGCGGCAGCCACCAGTCGGCGAATGCGACGCATCAGAACGCCATCGGTGGCGGCCAGGCTGAACGCCGGGGGCCCGCTGCGAAGCGCCTCGAGATTAGCAAGCGTCTCCGCATAGAGGACACCGTCGCGCATACGCTGACCGCGATGTCATCGCAGCAATGTTCGCGCTCCGCGCGAATCTGCTTCGATATCCACCAGCAGGCAGGACGTCGAATACGGCGAACTTCCCGCCAGCCGAACGCCAGGCGGATTGACAGGACGAGCACCCCAACGAACCAAAGTGGAACGACCGCCCTGGACCAGGACTCCAGGCGTTCAGTCCACGGCGCGAGCGACGCCGCCGCGTTCGATGCGACCCCCGACACCGGGAAAGATGACGTGGTCCCCGGACCCATGATCTCTGATGGTGCCGGGTCGGAATAGGTCGTGAGAGCCGCGGGCTGGCTGGCATCCACAGAATTCGCGGAGTCGATCGCCGTCGTCAGCCACGCGAGGGTGAATGTTGCGAGGCCGAGGCACGCCACGGCGTATCGAACATTCGCGGTGGATCCCTGAAGCGCCCGCAGCGCGAGCGCCGTGAGAATGCCGACCAGGGCCCCCTGCCAGAACGAGTGCAGGATGGCGGATCCGACTGCGTTGACGGCCAGCTGAACGCTGAACATCTCAGTCATGGCTTCTTCTCCCTGGCGCGTGCCAGTAGACGACGAATCTCGCGCAGTTCCTCCGGGGACGCCTTCTTTACCGCCAGCGCCTGCATCACCAGCTTCGACATGGATCCCCCGAATGCCCGCTCGATCAGATCTCTCAAGAGCTGACGCTGGGTGCCCCCTTCGCCAAGGCTCGCGCTGTACACGTGCTGGATCCCGAGGGTCTCCCGAGTCGTCAGCCCCTTCTCGGTCATGATCTGCAGAAGCTTGAGCGCGGTGGTGTACCCAAGCGCACGGTCTTGCGACAGCACGTCGTAGATCTGGCGAACGGTGGACGGCCCTTTTTCCCAGAGAACTCGAAGGATGACGAGTTCGGCGTTGGTCGGCTTGCGGCGGGACGGCGGCATGCCGCGGATGATACCTACGACGTGTTTCGTACGTCAACGAAGATCTTCGTAGGCTACGGCACGGGAGTCAGGGGCGGCTTTCCTTCAAGCACGGCAATAGCGTTGGCGGCTGCCAGATCCGCCATGGCCGTGCGGGTTTCCGTTGTCGCGCTGCCAAGGTGCGGCGCGAGCACGACGTTCTCGAGCGGCAGCAGGTCGGGATGCACCTCGGGCTCGCGCTCGTAGACGTCGAGCGCGGCGCCTGAAATCAGGCGGTTCTTCAGCGCCCACGCCAGCGCCCCTTCATCGACCACGGGACCGCGGGTCGTGTTGATGAGGTACGCCGATCGCTTCATGCGCGCGAGCTCCGGCTGGCCGATCAAGTGACGCGTCTCGGTCGTCAGCGGGACGTGCAGCGACACGATGTCTGAGGTCGACAGCAGCCGATCGAGCGGCATCCCGGCGGCCGATCGCGACGTGTGGGCGATCGTCATCCCGAACGCGGCGGCGCGCTCCGCTACCGCCGTGCCGATCCGGCCGAAGCCGACGATGCCGAGCTGCCGGCCGCGGAGCTGCATGCCGAGGAGCTGGTCGAACGCCCACCCCTTCCAGTCGCCGCGGCGCACCATCCGCTCGCCCTCGCCCAGCCGGCGGGTCACCGCAAGAATGAGCGCGAGCGTGAGGTCGGCGGTCGCATCGGTCAGGACGTCCGGCGTGTTGGTGACGATGATCCCGCGCTCGCGGGCGGCGGCGACGTCGATGTTGTTGTACCCGACGGCGACGTTGGCGATCACGCGCAGGTCCTTCCCCGCTTCGATCACTGCGCGGTCGATCGCATCGGTCACCATCGACAACAGCGCCTGCTTGCCGGCGACGCGCCTGACGAGCTCGTCATGCAACGCAGGGCCGGTCGCGTCGATGCGGTCGACGTCGCACGCGGCCTCCAGGCGTGCCATCACGGACGCCGGAAGCTTCCGGGTCAGGAGGATCGGGGGCTTAGTGGCCGTAGGATTTGCAGTAGCCGCAGTGATTGCACATCACGGCGGGCTCGATGAGGCAGGGTCCGTCGGCGTCGGCGCCGGCCGGCAGCGGGAACATCCCGTGGCTCGCGTGGAGGTGAAAGAACGCAGGGACCGGGCGTGGCGGCGGTTGCGAGGCGCCCGTGGCATGCCGGGCGATGGCCTCACGCACGAGGCTGCGCAGTTCCTGTTCGTTCATCCCCGCCTCCGCCTGCCGGCTTCGGCGCGGCAGGCACGTCCACGGTATCGATGATCCCTACCACGGCGGCATCCACCGGCGCGAGCTTCCTGCCGAGCGCCTCGCCGGCGGCGCGCCCTTCCATGACGATCAAAACCTTCTCATGCACGCCGGCGCCCAGCGCATCGACGGCGAGGACCGCGGTGCCGCGCGGCTGGTCGTCGAGCGTCAGCGGCTGCACCAGCAGCAGCTTGGCGCCCTCGAATTTCGCGTGTTTCTGCGTGGCCACGACGGTGCCCACAACGCGGCCGATTTGCATTACCCGAGATCCCAGTGATCCACGATGCCGACGACGCCGGCGTCCGCGGGGACTTCAGTGGGATAGAACGGAAAGCTGGCTTCCTTGCCGCGCACGAAAAACACGGTCTCGCCAACGCCTGCGCCCACCGAGTCGACCGCGACGAGCGTGCGGCCCGCATCCGACCCGTCGGCGGCAATCGGCTGCAGGACGAGCAGCGTGATGCCGGCGAGGTTCTCGTCCTTGCGTGTGACCACGACGTCGCCGATGACTCTGGCTAGTTGCATAAGAACCGGGTTTGGTTTTTCTCCTGACCGGGCCTGAAAAACCAAACCCGGTTTCGTTTTTCAGCTCCCCGCCACGACTTCGATCTCGTCGATGATGCCGACGACGGCGGCGTCCACCGGGCAATCCTTCATGCCGGCGGCCATGCGCGCGGAGCTGCCGCTGACGATGAGCACGGTCTCGCCGACGCCGGCGTCGACGGTGTCGACCGCCACCAGGTAGGTGCCTTCCGCTTTGCCGTGGGGGTCCATGGGGCGGGCGACGAGCAGCTTGTTGCTGACGAGCCGCGGGTCTTTCCGCGTGGCGACAACGGTCCCGACGATGCGGGCCAGAATCATCGGGGCTGGTTCCCTACGCCACCGGTTACGCCTTGCCGACGGTGGCCTTGCCGATGGGCAGCGCGTCCTCGAGGTTGGCGTGGGGGCGCGGGATGACGTGCACCGAGACCAGCTCGCCCACGCGGCGCGCCGCCGCGGCGCCCGCGTCGGTGGCCGCCTTCACGGCCGCCACGTCGCCACGCACGATCGCGGTGACGTACCCGGCGCCGATCTTCTCCCAGCCGACCAGCGTGACCTTCGCCGCCTTGACCATGGCGTCGGCCGCCTCGATCATGGCGACCAGCCCCTTGGTCTCGATCATTCCCAGCGCCTCTCCCATTCGGTGCCTCGCTAATCTTTGAGGGTTCTCACGGCATCGGCGATCAGCGCCGTCAGTTCGCCGTATGTTAGCCGAATTTCTCCGTCCCTGCTCGCCTGCTTCAGCGCGAGCGCAACGTCAGGCACCAGGCGATCGGTTGTCGATTCGGGCGCCTCCAGCACCTGGCAGATGACCTGATCGCCGCCGGCTTCAGACGGATCGGCGCAGAGCGGCGCCGGCGCCGGGATGCCGTACATCCCGCGCAACCCCTGCAGCCGTTCGACCTCTTCGCGCGAGATCAGGTGTTCCCCTCCGAGCATCCGGGCCACCAGGCTGATCTTGGCGAAGTGCTCGATCGTCTCCATCTTGAAGTACGCGCTCATCACGTCCGGCCCGCACGTCACCGCGCCGTGGTTGGCGAGGAGCATCCCGTCGTGCGCCTTGATGTACTTGCGGACCGCCTCGGGCAACTCGCTGGTCGAGGGCGTGCCGTATGCGGCGATGGGAATGCTGCCAAGCGTGGTGATCACCTCGGCCAGCACGGCGCGGGTCAGCGGGATGCCCGCGACGGCAAAGCCGGTCGCCAGCGGCGGGTGCGCGTGCACGACCGCTCCCGCGTCCGGCCGGTTGCGATAGATCTCGAGGTGCATCGGCAGCTCGGTGGACGGGTCGCGCTCTCCCGACACCTTCTGCCCCTCATAGTCCACGACGACCATCATGTCGGGCGTCAGGAACCCCTTCGAGACGCTCTTCGGTGTCGTGATGAGGCGGCGATCGTCGAGTCGCGCGCTGATGTTGCCGTCGTTCGAGGCAATGTAGGCGCGGGCGTACAGCCGCCGGCCGGCTTCGACGATGTCTGCGCGAATCTGCTCCTCGATCCGGGTCATCACCCGCGCCCCTGATATTCGTGCAGACACCGCTCGGAACAGAAATAGTGCGTCGTCCCCGCCGCGGTGACCGACAGTGCGGGGCGCGGCGGCACGTACGTGCCGCATACGGGATCGCGCACCAGCTTGACGGCCGGCGCCGTGCTGCGACGGCCGGCCGGCCCGCCTCGCGAACCCTCGATGATGCTGTCCACGAGCTTCCAGAATGCCCGGGCCACCAGGATGAACAGGAGTGCGAGCAGGAGAAAGCGGATCACGACGAGGCGTGCGTCACGTGCCCGGCGTGGCCGCGGTCGCCGGCGGATTGGCCGGCGGCGTCGCCCCGTGGCCGGCCGCTGTGATGCCCTCGAGCGCGCGCTGGGCGGCCTGCGCTTCGGGCGTGCCGGGCGCGAGCTCGACGACCTGCTTCCAGGCCGCCTGCGCGCCGGCCAGGTCCTGCTTGCCGAACGCGAGCACGATCCCCTGGTTCAGCAGCGTCTTCGTGTGCTTCGGGTTCAGCTCGAGCGACTGCGTGAACTGCTGCAGCGCGCGATCGGTCTGGCCGGTGTAGTACAGGCTCACCCCGAGGTCGGTGCTCGCGTCGGGATTCGACGGATCGATGCGGAGGCTCTCCTCGTACCACTTGATGGCGTCGGGGTACCGCTCGGCATCGAAGTAGGTGTTCCCGAGCTGCACCGCGGCGCCGGCGTTCTTCGGGTCGTTCTTGATAACCGTCATCAGCGACTGCACCCGCGCCTCATCGAGCGGCGGCGGCTGCGGCTGCCCGGCGGGGGCACCCTGGGCGCCAGGCGCGGCAGCGGTCGCAGCGGGTGCCGCCGAGAAGCGGCCGCCCGCCTGCTGCACGCCAATCACCCACCCGAGGATGACGCCGAAACACATGCCGGCAATGGCAAAGACGATGGAATCTGCGCGCATCAGCCCGATCTTATTTCACCCAAGGGTCAGCTGGAACCATTCCACCAGCGACCGGATCAGATCGGTATCGCGCTGCAGCAGGAGGCTCCCGTGCGCCGGAACGCTCGACCATCGCAGCTCGCGAGGGCCTGGCGCCTCCTGCGAGAGCTCCCGGATGGACCTGGCCGCGTAGGGGTCCTGGAGGCTGGCCATGAGCAGCGCGGGCCTGGCGCCGTAGGCGCGCATCGGCGCTTCGATGCGGAGACCGCGATAATCGAGCGACGGCGACACCAGCGCAATGGAGCGGACGGACGGATCGGCGGCGGCGGCCACCGCAGCGAGGCCGGCGCCGAGCGAGGCGCCGGCAATGCCGATTGAGCCGGCGCGAACGTCGGCAGGACGACTCGCCAGGAACGCGACCGCGGCCCGGACGTCTTCGCTCCATGCGGCGAGCGCGTCTGGTTCGGCCGGCACCGAGACACCGGGCAGGTCGATCGCGAGCGCGCTGATGCGCGCCTCGGCCAGCCGCTGGGCCACCAGCTGCCAGTCGTCCCGCGGACGTCCGAGCATCGGCACAAGCACTACGGCCGGCGCCGGGCGCGGCTCTGCGTCGAGGAGAAGTCCGGTGAGCGTGCGGCCGTCGGCCGCGCGGAACGTCACGACCCTCCCGGCGGCGTTGACGGGAGGCTGGGCGCCGACAACTCCCAACATCCAAATCCCAACTCCCAATAACAGGCAGGAGTGCTTGGGCGTTGGGCGTTGGGCGTTGGGAGTTGTCATGAACCCGCCAGCACACAAAGGTATTCGTGGACGCTCTGGGGAAGACCCACGAACAGCGCGTGGCTGATGAGCGCGTGACCGATCGACACTTCGTCCAGGTGAGGCAGTTTGCGAAACAGCACGAGGTTGTCGAGGTCGAGGTCGTGGCCGGCGTTGACGCCAAGCCCGAGCGAGTGCGCGAGCTCCGCGGCGCATGCGTACGCCGCAAACGATTTCTGGCCTTCGTCACTGCCGCGCTCGAACGCCCGGGCGAACGGCTCCGTGTACAACTCGACTCGATCGGCGCCGATGTCCTTTGCCCAGCGGATTGGCGCCTCCTCCGGGTCGACGAAGATGCTCACGCGGATACCCGCGCGGCGAAGCTCCTCCACGACCCCGGCGAGAGACGCGTGAGGCGTGGCAGGGTCCCAACCGGCCTGGCTGGTGATCTCGCCGGGCCGCACCGGCACCAGGGTGCATTGGTGCGGCTTCACGGCATGCACCAGCTCGAGGAGGTCGGGCCGGGGGTCTCCTTCGATGTTGTATTCGACGTCCGGCTTCGTCCGCTCGAGCGTGCGGGCGATGTCGTGGACGTCGGCAGCCGTGATGTGACGCGCGTCCGCCCGGGGATGCACGGTGATGCCATGCACGCCCGCTCGCAGGCACGCATAGACCGCGTCGAGCACCGACGGCACCCGCCCGCCGCGCGAGTTCCTGATGGTCGCGACCTTGTTGACGTTGACGGAGAGTTTGATCACATCAAATCCCAACTCCCAAATCCCAACTGCCAAACACCCGGTTGGGAATTGGGCGTTGGGAGCTGGGCGTTGATCGGGTCATTGGGATTTTACGTGCTGTTTGACCGCGTCCACGATTTCCGCACCCCATTGCCGGATCTCGGCCTCATCGCGCCCTTCGAGCATCACGCGAAGCAGCGGTTCGGTGCCGGAATAGCGGACGAGCAGGCGCCCGTGGCCGGCGAGCTTCGACTCAACCGCCGACATCGCCGCCGCGATCTCCGGGATGGTCTTCAGGTCCACCTTCCGTTCCACGCGGACATTCAGCAGCACCTGCGGGTACGTCGTCAGCTCGGAGGCCAGGTCCGCGAGGTCCCGTCCGGTCGCCGCCATGGTTCGCAGGACGTTGAGCGACGTAGCCAGGCCGTCGCCCGTGAAGAGATACTCCGAAAAAATGACGTGGCCGGATTGCTCGCCGCCGAGCGACAGGCCGCGCTTCAGCATCTCTTCCATCACGTACTTGTCGCCGACCGCGCAGCGGACAATCTCGATGCCGGCATCGCGCAGCGCGAGCTCCAGCCCGATGTTGCTCATGACGGTCGCGACCACGGCATTGCCCTTGAGGCGGCCTTCCGCCTTCATCTGCTTCGCGCACATCAGCATCACGGCGTCGCCGTCCACGATGCGGCCCGACGCGTCGACGAAGATGGCGCGGTCGCCGTCGCCGTCGTACGCAATCCCCAGCTCATAGCCCCCCTCGACGACCGTCCGCGCGAGCAGCTCGGGCGCTGTCGATCCGCACCCGAGGTTGATGTTGCGGCCATCGGGTGCGCAGCCGATGCAGCGCGCGTCGAAACCGAGCTCCTTGAACAGCTTCGGCGCCACGGTCGTCGTCGCCCCATTGGCGCAGTCCACGACGATGCGCCGTGAGCCCTCGCGCCGGTTGGGAGGAAGAATCGCGAGGAGGTGCGAAATGTACTCGGAGCGGTAGTCAGTCTCTTCCACGGACAAAGTTCCGGGTTCCGGGTTCGAGTGCAGCGTCGCCATAATTGATTCGACCTGCTCTTCGAGCCGCTCCGTGAACTTTTCGCCCGTGCCGGAAAACACCTTGATGCCGTTGTCGCCAAACGGATTGTGCGACGCCGAGATGACGACGCCGGCCGTATATCCCATGCGCGGCGTGAGATAGGCGATCGCGGGCGTCGGAATCACGCCGGCGCTCGTGAGGGTGCCTGCTTCGCGCGTGATGCCCGCGGCAAGCTCGCGCTCGATCCAGGCGCCCGACTCGCGCGTGTCGCGGCCGGCCAGGAAGCGGACGTCGCCGGACCCTTCACGCGCGAGCGCGCGCGCCAGCGCGGCACCAAGCCGCCGGATCGTCGGGATGTCGAGGGGATACTGGCCCGCCTTGCCGCGGACGCCATCGGTGCCAAACAGCCGGCCCATTGCGCTCCTAACGAATACGAACCCGCACCGCGGGCGGCTCGACCTTGATGATGCCGACGCGCGCCGGCGGTATGACGCGCACGGGCAGCTGAAACAGGCCCGGGCGAAGCCCTTCGACGTCGATCGTGGCCTCGAAATCATCGACGCTGGACGCGCGCGTGTCGCGCGGGCCGCGCACAAAGACCGTGACGTCGCCCGGCGAGATCTCGACCGACCCGTCAGGCTGGCGAATGGGGATCCCGGCGATGGCCCACTCGACCGGCGCCCCGACAATGTTCACGGTGACTTCCGCACTCCCGGGCTCCACCAGCCGCACGGATGGATCCGCGATGCCGATGTTCACTGTGTCGGTCACGGCTTCGGTCGCGCCGCCAATCGAGACCGGCTCGGTGATCGCCGTCGTCAGGCTCGCGACCGCGCTGGCCGGGCCGATGACCTCGACGGTCGCGGGATCCGCCTTCACCGTGCCGGCGATGTAGCCGTCCGCCGGATCCCCTTCCACGCCGGGCACGACCGGGACGATCTTTGTCGCGGAGGGCTCGAACGCGATCGACAGGTTCGAGGGCGAGATCTGCACCACGTCGATGCCGAAGGGCGCCCGCACGTCGGCGCCGGTCAGGTGAAACAGCCGCTGTCCCGGCCTCGCCGTCCGGAGATCGAGCACCGCCACGAGCTCGCCCGTTGCGACGCGGCTGAGGGCCCCGGAGGAGCCGCGGACCCGCACGTCGACGACCGTGGGCGGCTCTCCCAGCAGCTCGAGCTGCGCCGGCAGGTTGGTGAACTCGAGCGGAATGCGGAGCGCGCGCTCGACGATCTGCTCACCCGACACAAGAAGCCAGATCAGCGCCGCGAGCGCCAGCGACAGGACCTTCAGGCCGATGTGGCGGAAGCCGGGGTACGCCATCAGTTGACCGGCGTCCGCACGAGGGCGCGGGGCAGGCGCATCCGCCTCCGCCGGGAGATCAGCGATCGCAGCTCGGTGCGCAGGGCGTCCGACGAAATGCCGCGCTGGAGGTCGCCATCCAGCACCAGCGAGATGCTGCCCGTCTCCTCCGACACGACCACCGCGACGGCATCGTTCTCTTCGGTCAGCCCGATCGCCGCGCGATGCCGCGTCCCCAGCTCGCGGCTGACCTTCGGGCTCACCGAGAGCGGCAGGAAGCATGCCGCCGCGGCGACGCGGTCGCCCTGGATGATGGCCGCGCCGTCGTGGAGCGGGGATCCCGGCAGAAAGATGCTCGCCATGAGGTCATAGGTGACCATCGCGTCGAGCGGGATGCCGCCCTCGATGTAGTTGCGGAGGCCGATCTGCCGCTCGATCACGATGATCGCGCCGATCTTGCGCGACGCCAGGTTGGTCGCCGTGGTGACCAGCTCCTCGATCGTCTCGTCGGTGCTCTGCACGCGCTCGAAGTAGCGGAAAAGCGGCGCGCGCCCGAAGTGCGCCATCGCGCGGCGGATGTCCGACTGGAACAGCACGATGATCGCGAACACGACGTACGTGGCCAGGTTCCGGATCACCCAGTTCACGGTCTCGAGCCCGAGCCATCGCGACAGGAAGAACAAGCCGATCAGGAAGCCGCCGGTGAGCGCCATCTGCACCGCGCGCGTTCCCCGGATGAGCAGCAGCAGCTCGTAAATCAGGAACGAGACGATCGCGATGTCGAGAAGGTCCCACCATGCAATCGTGGGCCGCCGCAGCAGCTCGGTGAGCCAGGTCACGTCAGTTCACGAATGATAGCGCCGAATCTCGTCGGCCACCCGCACCACCTGCACCATCTGGCGGACGGCGTGGACGCGGACGATGTGCGCGCCGCCCATGACGGCGGCCGCCGCGGCCGCCGCCGTCGCCCAGTCGCGATCGGCGGCGGGCACCTGGCCGCCAACCGGCTTCGCGAGAAACGACTTCCGGGACGGACCGACGAGCAGCGGGCGTCCCAGCTCCGCGAACTCGTCGAGGCGTGCGAGCGCTTCGTAGCTGTGTGCCGCCTCTTTCGCGAAGCCGAGGCCGGGGTCGAGAATGATCCGATCGGCAGCAATGCCCGCCTTCGCGGCAAACGCCATGCTCTCGCGCAGCTCGTCGAGAATCTCGGCGACCACGTCGTGGTAGGACGCCTGCTGGTACATCTGCTTCGATCGGCCGCGCGTGTGCATCAGGACGACCGGCGCGCGGTGCCTGGCGGCCACGTCCGCCAGCGCGGGTTCGTAGCGCAGCCCGCTGACGTCATTCACGATCGACGCGCCCGCCCCGAGGGCGGCGTCCGCCGTCGCCGCCTTGTAGGTGTCGATCGACACCGGTACGCGGACGCGGGCGGCCAGTCCTTCGATGACGGGGACGACGCGACGGCGCTCCTCGGCGTCGTCCAGCGGGTCGGCCCCCGGTCGCGTGGACTCGCCTCCAACGTCGATCATGTCCGCCCCTTCATCCACCATGCGGACGCCCGCCTCAATGGCCGCGGCCGCGTCGAACAGCCGGCCACCATCCGAAAACGAGTCCGGCGTGACGTTGACGACGCCCATGATGAGGGTGCGGTCGCCGAGGGCGAGACTGCCGCCGCCGGGCAGCGGCACGGTGAAACGGCGGCGTTGCACGCGGATTTGGTAGCCAGAGGCCTTCAGGCCTCCGGTTATTCCTGAGTGACTGGTCGCGGCGGGAGCGGCACGATCGAGGGCCGCTCCTTTTCCTTGGCCACCTTCGGCTCGCGCGCCGCGACAGCCGGGCCGGCGGCCGGCACGAGTTCGTCGAGCGGCAGGCCCGCGGCGACGCGGCGCACCTGGTCGGCGTCGAGCGTCTCGCGGGCGAGGAGGGCGTCGGCCATGTCGAGCAGTTTCTGCTTGTGCTCGAGCAGGACGTTCTGCGCGCGCGTGTAGTTGTCGGTCACGAACTTCTTGACTTCCTGGTCGATGCGCAGCGCCGTGTCCTCGCTGTAGTCCTGGTGCTGGGCGATCTCGCGTCCGAGGAAGATCTGCTCTTCCTTCTTGCCGAAGGTCAGCGGCCCCATCGCGACGCTCATGCCCCACTCGCACACCATGCGCCGCGCCAGCTCGGTCGCCCGATCGAGGTCGTTGCCGGCGCCGGTGGTGATGCTGCCGATCGTGATTTCCTCGGCAATGCGGCCGCCGAGCAGGATGGCGATCTGGTCCTGCAGGTACTCGCAGGAGTAGTTGTGCTTCTCGTCGATCGGCAGCTGCTGCGTCAGGCCGAGCGCCATGCCGCGCGGGATGATCGTCACCTTGTGGATCGGATCCGCTTGCGGCAGCATCACGGCGAGGAGGGCATGCCCCGCCTCGTGGATCGCGGTGACCCGCTTCTCGTTCTCGCTGATGATCATCGAGCGGCGCTCGGCGCCCATCAGCACCTTGTCCTTCGCAAACTCGAAGTCGAGCATGCGAACGACCTTCTGGTTGTAGCGCGCCGCGTTGAGCGCCGCCTCGTTCACCAGGTTGGCCAGGTCCGCGCCCGAGAAGCCCGACGATCCCCGCGCCAGCACCGCCACATCCACGTCGTCCGACATCGGGATCTTCTTGGTGTGCACGCCGAGGATGCCTTCGCGCCCCTTCACGTCCGGACGATTGACGACGATGCGGCGATCGAAGCGGCCAGGCCGCAGCAGCGCCGGGTCGAGCACGTCGGGGCGGTTCGTGGCCGCGACCAGGATGACGCCTTCGTTCGACTCGAAGCCGTCCATCTCGACGAGGAGCTGGTTCAGCGTCTGCTCGCGCTCGTCGTGGCCGCCGCCGAGGCCGGCGCCGCGGTGACGGCCGACGGCGTCGATCTCATCGATGAAGACGATGCAGGGCGCGTTTTTCTTGCCCTGCTCGAACAGATCGCGCACGCGCGACGCGCCGACGCCGACGAACATCTCGACGAAATCCGAGCCGCTGATTGAAAAGAAGGGCACGTTGGCTTCGCCCGCCACCGCGCGCGCCATCAGCGTCTTGCCCGTGCCCGGGGGGCCCATCAGGAGCACGCCCTTCGGGATGCGGCCGCCCAGCTTCTGGAACTTCTGCGGCTCGCGCAGGAACTCGATGATTTCCTGGAGCTCGTCCTTCGCCTCGTCCACGCCGGCGACGTCCTTGAACGTCACCTTCTTCTGCGCGCTCGACGACAGCTTTGCCTTGCTCTTGCCAAACGAGAGGGCCTTGTTGCCGCCGCTCTGCATCTGGCGCATGAAGAAGATCCAGAACCCGATCATCAGGAGGATCGGCGCCCACGAATACAGCAGGGCCGTCCAGGGGCTCGCCGCCGGCTCGCGGGCCGAAATCGCGATGCCGCGCTCGATCAGGCGGTTGGCCAGCCCTTCAAACTGCGGCGGGGCATAGGTGCGAAAATTCTTCTCTGCCTTGTCGATGTAGGTGATCTCGTTGCCGGTAATCGTGACGCGCAGCACCTGCCCGGAATCGGCGGCCGCCATGAACTCGCTGAACGTCTTCGACTCGGCCCCGGGGCGCAGGCCGCTGGAAAAATTCCAGACGAGGACACCGATGACGACAAGCGCCATCCAGAAGACCAGGCTCTTCAGCGTAGAGTTCAAACCCGCCCCCCAAACTGCCTAAACAGCAAGAGTATCACCTTAGACCGCCCTGCTGTAGTAAGACCAGCTTTCCGGCCCGAAGTTCCACGCGGGTTCCCGGCACATCCACGCCCCCCTGGCCGCCATTCAAGAGGGCCGCCACCGCCTCGACGTGTTCGAGGCCGATTTCCCGGGTGCCGCCGGCCGCCCGCATGGCCCGCAACAGCACGCGCCTGAGCAGCGGCGCGGGGGTCTCGGCCAGACTGCGCACATCAAGCTCGAGGCCCGCGCCGGTCTGGTGCGCCAAAGTGAGAAACCGCTCTTCGCCGAGCGCGTCGAGCCACTGTCCGTCATCCCTGATCAACGCCGCGGCGCGTGAAATGGCACGCCGCGTCGAACCGCCGGCCGCGCGGTCGAGCTCGGGCAGCACGCGATGTCGAATGCGGTTTCGCGGGTTCTCGAGGTCCTCGTTGGTCTCGTCCTCGACCCACGTTTCCGCGCGCGATCGCAGGTAGGCGCGAAGGTCGTCGCGCGTCACGTCGAGCAGCGGCCGGATCACGGCGCCGCGCTGAGGGTAAATGCCGCCAAGCCCGCGGAGACCCGCGCCACGCATCAGCTTCAGCAGAAACGTCTCCGCCTGGTCGTCCTGCGTGTGCCCCACCGCGATGCGGTCGGCGCCCATGTCGGCGGCGGCTCGCTCGAGAAAGGCGTAACGCAGGCGCCGCGCGGCGTCCTCAATCGACAGCGACTCGGCGGCAGCGTAGTCGCGGACGGCTGCCGACTCGACCACGAGGGGGAGGCCGAGCCGCCGGGCGAACTCGCGGCAGAAGGCGTCGTCGCGGGCGGCAGACGGGCGGAGCCCGTGATTCAGGTGAGCCAGGCCGGCGACGGTGAACCCGCCGTGCTCCGCGAGGTCGAGGAGGAGCCGGGTGAGCGCGACCGAATCCGAGCCGCCGGACAGGCCCACCAACACGCGGCTGCCTTCGGGCAGGAGACCGTGCCTTCGGATCGTCCGGCGGATCTGCTGGTGGAGACCTGTCAAATCCCAAATCCCAAATCCCAAATCCCAAACGAAATCCCCCGGTTGGGATTTGGGTTTTGGGCTTTGGGATTTGATTTGCCGGAGGGCAGACTCGAACTGCCGACCCCGCGCTTATGAGACGCGTGCTCTAACCGGCTGAGCTACTCCGGCACGAACCTTTAATTCTAGCAGCACGTCAGGTATCCTCGCCCTCGCCATGCTGCATAAACTCCTTGTCCGCTCGGCTTTCCTGGCTCTTGTCGTCACGGGACTCGTCGTCGCGCTGCAGGCCCAGCAGCCGCAGGCGGCCGTCGCCATCGACAGTGACGACATCGGCGGCGTTGTCACCGGCCCGAAGGGGCCGGAGGCGGGTGTCTGGGTGATCGCGGAGACGCGCGATCTCCCGGTCCGGTACATCAAGAGCGTCGTCACCGACGACCAGGGACGCTTCGTCGTCCCGGACCTGCCCAAGGCGAACTACTCGGTCTGGGCGCGTGGCTACGGGCTCGTGGACAGCGCCAGGACGACGACGACGCCGGGGCGCATGGTGAACATCACGGCGACCGTGGCGCCGAACCCCGCCGCGGCGGCGCAGTACTACCCGGCCATCTACTGGTATTCGATGCTCAAGATCCCGGCGGCCACGCAGTTCGGCGGAACGAGCAACATCCCCAAGAACCTGACGCAGACCGACTGGCTGAACCAGATGAAGAACAACGGCTGCATCGGGTGCCACCAGCTTGGGCAGCTGTCCACGCGTACGTTCAACCCGGCGCTCGGCACGTTCGCGTCGCACGAGCAGGCGTGGCTCCGGCGCATCCAGTCCGGCCAGTCGGGGCAGCAGATGTCGCAGCAGCTGTCGTCGCTCGGGCCGCAGGGCGTCAGGAACTACGCCGACTGGACCGAGCGCATTGCCAAAGGCGAGCTGCCGAACACGACCCCGCAGCGCCCGCAGGGCGTCGAGCGGAACATCGTGGTCACGCTGCGTGACTGGATGAACGAGCAGGACTACCTGCACGACCTGATCGCGAGCGATCGGCGCTACCCCACGGTGAACGCGTACGGTCCGGTGTACGGCTCACCCGAGTACAGCTCGAACATCATGCCAATCCTCGATCCGGTGAAGAACACCGCGACGACGTTCCCGCTGCCGGTGCGCGACGAGGGCACGCCGCTCGCGCTCGGGCCCGGCCACGCCGCGGCGCTCGATGCGCTGATGCCGTCGCCGTACTGGGGCAGCGACCGCATCTGGGATACGAAGGCGAACAACCACAACTCGATGATGGACAGGCAGGGCCGCGTGTGGCTCGCGGCCGCCGTTCGCGGTCCCGAAAACCCGGCGTTCTGCAAGGCCGGCTCGGATCATCCGTCCGCGAAGCTGACGCCCGTCGATCGCACGAACCGTCACCTCGCGATGTTCGATCCGAAGACGAAGAAGTACACGTTCGTCGATACCTGCTTCGGCACGCATCATCCGCAGTTCGGGTACGACGCGAACGACACGCTGTGGACGAGCGGCGGCGGCCCCGTGGTCGGCTGGGTGAACACGAAGATGTTCGACGCCACCGGCGACGCGGCGCGGTCGCAGGGCTGGACGGCGCTCATCCTCGACACCAACGGCAACGGCAAGCGTGACGAAGGCTACGTGGGGCCGAACGACCCGGTCGATCCTACGAAGGACAAGCGGATCATCGCCGGCTTCTACGCGGTGATGCCGCATCCGACCGACGGCTCGGTGTGGGGCTCGTTCCGCGACAACCCCGGCGCCGTCGTGCGGCTCGCGCCGGGATCGAATCCGCCCGGCACCGCGCTCGCCGAGATCTACAACGTGCCGCCGCCCGGCTTCGGCCCGCGCGGGGGCGACATCGACAGGAACGGCGTCGTGTGGACGTCGCTCGCGAGCGGACACATGGGCGCCTTCGACCGCCGCAAGTGCAAGGCGCCGCTCAACGGCCCGAAGGCCACCGGCGACCATTGCCCTGAAGGCTGGACCTTCCACAAATATCCCGGTCCCGGGTTCGAGGGGCTCGGCGACAACAGCGCGGAGTCGAGCTATTACACGTGGGTGGACCAGCACAACACGTTCGGGCTGGGCGAGAACGTTCCGATGTCCACGGGCAACCTGAATGACGGCCTGATCGCGTACGCCAGCGGGCGGATGGTCGTGCTGCGCGTGCCGTACCCGATCGGCTTCTACGCGAAAGGGTTCGACGGGCGCATCGACGATCCGAAGGCAGGATGGAAAGGCCGCGGGCTGTGGGCCGCCAACGGCGACCGCACGCCGTGGCTCATCGAAGGGGGCAAGGGGACCAGGCCGTTCGCCGCGCATTTCCAGCTGCGCCCGAATCCGCTGGCCAAATAGCTGGTAGGTGGTAGCCGGAGGCCTCAGGCCTCCGGACCGCTTTCGATCACCGCGGCGGCGAGCAGCGGGATCAGCACCTCGTGGTGGCCCACCAGCGAGATGCCGGTGCCGCTGGTCCCCGCCACCGGCCGCGTCACGACGTTCGTCTGCGGGCGGTACATCCGCAGGAAATCGATATTCACCGTCGTCAGCCCGTCCAGCGCGACGCCCTGGTTGCGCGCGAGCGCGACCGCCTTCAGAAAGACTTCTGGCAGCACCACCGCGGAGCCGCAGTTCAGGTACACGCCGCCGCGCAGGCGCGCCACCGCTGACGTGAAGTAGCGGAAGTCGCGCAGGCTCGTCTCGCCGATGGCGGCTCCGGACGCGGCCGGATGCATGTGGATGATGTCGGTGCCGATCGCCACGTGG
>Ga0209640_10001267_pt1 | contig 21188 bp, 18 predicted proteins | sample RifCSP10_1_FD_184018 | JGI IMG/M metagenome (GOLD analysis project Ga0209640, IMG submission 184018) | Soil microbial communities from Rifle, Colorado - Rifle CSP2_sed 10_1 (SPAdes) (version 2) | ecosystem: Environmental > Terrestrial > Deep subsurface > Rock core/Sediment | place: Rifle...
CCGGCCGCCAGGCCAACCGGGTTTTTAAAATTCAGGCCGAAGGCTTCAAGCGGACGAGTAGGCGCCTGAAACATTGTCTCCAATAACGTGGTAACACCCGGCGCCCGGTCGGCGAGACGCAGCAGCTGAATGGTCAGCGCATGGGCTTGCTCGGGGTCGAGGCGGAATATCAAGGGGCGCAGGAAGTGATACATAAGTGAACTGCATTTCCGCTCACAGCGCCGTCCTCGGCGCTGAGGGCCGGCAGATCGCCGCCGAGGACGGCGGCGAGAGCCGGGTCTAAGCATTGATTAAATCCCTTCGTGCTCCTTTGAGCTCGTTGTGGTTAAATTCAATCTTCCTCCTTCTGGCTCAAAAATTCGCGAACCGCGGAGATTTGGTCTGCCGGAGCGCGGTTCGTGCGCTCCCAGTGGTCGAGCATTTCGGCGAGGGTGAAGACGGCGTGCAGGCGATAACCCGCCTGTGCCAGGGTCTCAGCGGCGCCGGATTGGCGGTCGATCAAAACCACCACATCCCTCACCTTTAAGCCATTGGAAGTGAGCTTCTCGATTGTTTCAAGCTTGCTGCCACCGGTAGTGGTCAGATCGTCGATCACCACGGCGATTTCTCCGGGGCGATAAACACCCTCAATCTCGGCCCGGGTGCCGTACTCTTTGGCCTCCTTGCGCGGATAGATTAAGGGCCAGCCGCTTGCCAGGCTAATCGCCGTGGCGATGGGAATCGCGGCATACGGTATCGCAGCCAGGCGATCAAAACGAAGGCCGCCAAGAAGCGACCGGTAAGCAGCCGCTACCTGAGCCAACAATCCGGGGTTCCCGACCAGGCGGCGCAGATCGATGTAGATCGGCGATTGCAGGCCGGATTTAAGGATAAACTGGCCGAATTGGATGCAGCCGTATTCCAGCAACTCGTCGGCGATATGGATCAACCCCTGGGGAGTATCGTGGGCATCCGGGCCAGGACGGCTGCCCTGAGATTCCACTTCCCGGCGGACCTGGTTGATAGTATCCCGCAGCGCTTGCGCCGCCCGGTGCGGTTCCTCTGCGCGGGAGATTCCGCGCGAGACCGGAACCAGTAAGCCCATACCGTCGGGCCGCAAGCCGGCTCGCAGCGCCTGGCGCAAATCGCCCCCTTGAGCGCCAACGCCCGGGGCAAGGATCCAAAGATCAGGCGCAATTCGCCGCACCTGCTGCAAAGCGTCCGGCTGGGTCGCGCCGACTACCAGGCCCAGGTTGTCGGATCGATTCCATTCATTCGCCAGGCGAGCAACATGTTCATACAAACGCCATCCATTGGCCAGGTTCAGATCCTGAAGATCGGCCGCGCCAGGGTTAGAAGTTTTGCAGAGCAGGAAGACAGCCCGCTCAGGAGCGTTCAGGAAGGGTTCTAAGGCGTCGTAGCCTAAATATGGGTTGATGGTCACGGCATCGGCTCCAAAGGCCTGGAAAACGGCCCTGGCGTATGCCTGAGCGGTGGAGGCGATATCGCCGCGCTTGGCGTCCAGGATCACGGGTATGCCATCCGGGACGGCGGCGATCACCTGCTTTAAGGTTTCAAACCCCGGCGGACCAAAGGCTTCGAAGAAGGCGGCGTTCGGTTTGTAAGCCGCGGCCAGATCCTGCGTGGATTCGATCATGCGCAAGCAGAAATCGCGGGCTTCCTCCGGCGTTGGAGCAGCCAGCTCCTGCGGGTGCGGGTCAAGGCCGACGCAGAGCAGGGAATCAACCTGGCGAACTCTATTTTCCAGGCGGGAGAAAAAACCCTTCATCAGGATTTCCCAAGGACCATCGCCAGCAGCGCCATGCGGACGTATAAACCATACTCCATCTGCCGGAAGTAGGCCGCACGGGGATCGTCGTCCACATCCATGCTGATTTCGCCGACCCTGGGCAATGGATGCATCACGATCATGCGGTTTTTGGCTGCTTCCAACGTTTGCAGGCTAATCACATAGGCGCCTTTAACGGCTTCATAATCCGCTAAGTTCTCAAAACGTTCCTTTTGAACCCGAGTCACGTAGAGCACATCCGTTTCCGGAAGAGCGCGGTCAAGATGGTCATATTCATTTTGAGAGATACTCTGATCATTCAGCTCTCGAATGATCTCTTCAGGCATCCGCAGGATTTCCGGAGAGACGTAATTCAGGCGGATATCGTAAAGGGATAGCAGGCGGGCCAGGGAATGCACCGTCCGTCCGAACTTCAAATCCCCTAACATGGTCACCGTGAGCCCGTCCACCTGCCCTAATTCCTCTACAATGGTGAACAGGTCCAACAGCGCCTGCGTTGGGTGTTCGCCCACGCCATCGCCGGCGTTAATGATCGGTTTGCGAGCATATTTAGCCGCTTGAGCGGACGCGCCCACGTCTGGGTGACGCAGCACGATCACATCAGTATAGCACTCCAGCGTTCGCACGGTATCCGGCAGCGATTCGCCTTTCGACACCGAAGAATAGCGCACCTCGTTGATGGGAATGACGCTGCCACCCAGGCGTTCCATGGCGGAAGTAAACGATGATGAAGTCCGGGTAGAAGGCTCGTAAAACAAGTTCGCCAGAATTTTGCCTTTGAGCAAATCAAACGTCCCGACCCGCTCGACCATTTCCCGCATTTCATGAGCAACTGCGAAGATGTAATCCAAATCGGAGCGGCTGAACTGTTTTACTGACAGGATATCCTTACCATAAAATGGGGCGTTGCGCTGGTCGCCGAAGGGGAGATATGGGGATTTTTTGTAGATGGGGGGTCTGTAATTGGTCATGGGGACTCCTTGTAGATCTAAGATTGAAGATTGGCTGCGGAATTCGTGCGACTGTTTTTGGTTTCAGGTTTCCTGTCGAATGTTTCTTCCATAGCCGGGAGGCGCCAGCACGCGGCCGTCCTTGAAGACCTGCCGGCCGCGCAGGGTTACAGAGCGCAAGCGGCCGCGCACCTTCCAGCCTTCGAAAGGCGTCCAGCCACAGCGGGTGTGGCTGTTCGCCGCGCGGATCTCCCAGGTCGCTTCCGGATCGACATCGATCCAGGCATCCTCTTGCTCCGGCAGGTCGAAGATGCGGCGCGGGTTGGAGTGCATGCGCAATGCAAGATCTTCCATGCGCAGACGTCCTTCGGCGACGGCGGTCAACAGCAAGGGAAGGGCAGTTTCCAGGCCCGGAAAACCCGGAGGCGGATCGGATCCATCCTTCTCCGCCAGCGTGTGAGGGGCGTGATCGGTGGCGAAGCAATCAATCACATCCAGATTTTCCCAGAGAGCATCGCGGTCGGAGGGAGTGGCCAGCCGCGGTCTGACTTCAGCCCGCCCGCTGCCCAGCCCAGGGATATCCTGGTCCGTCAGAAAGAGGTGGTGAGGAGTGACCTCACACGTGACGTTAAGACCCCGTTCCTTCGCCAGGCGGATGAGAAGGATTTCCTGCCGGGTCGAAACGTGCGCCAGATGCACCGGGCGATCGTACAAGGCAGCCATCAAAATAAACGCCGCCATGGTTTTCCCCTCGGCATGGGCAACCATAGGATAGCGGCGTGGCCAGCTGGCAAAATGAGCCAACCACAAATCGAGATCGTCTAAGCGCAGCTGGCCATACGTCTGGTCCAGATACATCTTCAGACCGGCGGATTCATGCGCCAGATCGGGGAGGAGACCGGCATTCTCGGGGCCAGCCCCTAAATACTGGCCGTAATCGCAGCGCGCCTGTTTTTCGGCTGCCTTTAAGGATTGAGCGAGGCTCTCCTGACCCGTGATGGGTGGAGAGGTATTGGGCATGGCCAGCACGACCGTGAAGCCTCCAGCCAGGGCAGCCGCCGTACCGCTATCCCAATCCTCTTTGTGAGTGGCGCCGGGCTCGCGCATGTGCACGTGTGGATCAATCAGACCAGGAAGCTGCATGGAACCTCGACAAAAAAATAGAGCCTCAAGGGCTCCGATTTTTTTGCGAAAAAAACGCCCACTCGGGCTCTTGCCCGGGGGCGGATTTCTTGCACTGGAGGAAACAATTGGCCTGACATTCCACCCGATTTTACAGCGATTCGTGATTCTGTCAAGAGGAATTTTCTTTCTCTATTATCCGGCTCCAATCCCAGGTGCGCAGGACTTCCATCGCCTCATAGGCGGTCATATCCAGCTGCAAGGGCGTAATGGACACGTATCCGTCGGAAAGCGCTCCAAAATCGGTGCCCTCCTCCGGGACGCCGGTCGGGGCTTCCCCGCCGATCCAATAATAGGGAACCCCACGGGGGTCGGTACGGCTGTCCAGCCGATCGCGGTAGACCCGCAGACCCTGGCGGGTAATTTTGATCCCCTTGATTTCATCAAAGGATCGATAGGGCACATTCACGTTGAGCAAGGTCTCCGGTGGTAAAGCTTGCAGGATGACCCGTTCCACAACCTGCCTGGCGACTCGGGCGGCCGGTTCGTAATCCAAAGTACCCAGGTGGTTCTCTGGAGTCTCCAGCGAAACAGCGATGCCGGGCAAATCCCAGATCGCGGCCTCCATGGCGGCAGTCACCGTTCCAGAGTAGGTGACGTCATGCCCAAGGTTTGCGTTGGGGTTAATGCCGGACACGACCAGATCGATGCTCTCTTCTACGACGCCCAGAATTGCCAGGGCAACGCAATCGGAGGGAGCACCGTCGGTGGCCAGAGCCGTGCTGCCATCCGGAAGCTGGACCTCTTTAACACGCATTGGACGGTGCATGGTTTTAACGTGCCCTGAAGCCGACCAATTCCGGTCAGGTGCCATAATAGTAACCCGGCCCAAGGTGCGCATTTCTTTGGCCAGCGCCAGCAGTCCGGGAGCAGTTACCCCATCATCATTGGTTACGAGAATGTGCATAGCAATCTTTTTCTTGTAAATAATTTGGTGGAATGTGGGGGATTGCGGGCGTACTCCGCACGCCCGCAAACCTCACACCCCATTTTTTGAGGAGTTACACGAGAAGAAATTATAACGCGGTGATCCTGCATGTGAAGTGGTAAAATGCTTCTAGTTTGCAAAAGCCCTTGGGAAAGCCAGCAATGATTCTTTATATATTGTTGATCGAGGAATTGAAATGAATTCAATCTTTGCCCGAATCCTTGGCGTGGCGTTGATTGTCTCCGCGATTGCAGCGATACTATTCAGCGCCTGGGGGGTAGTCCAGATATGGCGGATAAAAGAACCTTTCACCAATGACCTTGTTTCGAACGTGGTATTGACCAGGAGCGCACTGGAGGCCACTTCTCAAGGGCTTTTCGTCGCAGAAGCTGCTCTCACGCAGGCTATGGTTGACGTCGTCTCGGTTCAGCATACGCTGGAGGCCACCGGAAGGGCGCTGCGCTCGAGCAGGCCGACATTTGATTCCATATCCACCTTACTGGAAAATGATCTCCCCGATGCCATTACGGCAACCACAACAGCATTGGATACGGCGCAATCCAGCGCCCGAGTCATCGAAAATTTTCTGAGAACGATCTCGCGAATTCCTTTTCTTCCGATCGATGATTACGATCCACCGGTGCCCCTCCACGAATCGCTTGGCGAAGTTAGCGAGAGCCTGGCGGGTGTTCCGGCAACGCTGATCGAAATGGAGGAAAACATCAGCAGCAGCCAGGGTAACATCATTGTTATGGAGGCTGAATTCAATATTATGGCCCGGCACGTCCGGCAGATCAACGAAAGCCTGCGGTCGGCCAATAACGTCGTCAGCGACTATCAAGAGGTGATTACAGAACTACAGGAAAGAACGGACAACCTGGAGACGCAAATCCGGCGCTGGAGCGACAGCCTGGCATGGTTCTTCACCATTGCCCTGGTGTGGCTGGCAATCACGCAGGCAGGGCTTTTCGCTTATGGCGTCCAGTTGTTGGCTGGACCAGCTAAGGTGGAGCGCGTCGAGGAACTGGTCGTTGAAAGGCAAATCGTTCGAGAGGAACAGTCTGAGGCGCCGGAGGATGAGCAAGAGGAGTAATACGCCTTACGTTTCACGTTTTACGTCTTACGATCGCATCCGCCATGCGAACAACTCGCGAGATAAACCCCACGTCATGAACCCGCACGATGTCGGCGCCGCGCACGATTGCGATAACTACCGCCGCAGCTGTCCCTTCCAGGCGCTGGTCCGGAGGCAGGTCCAGGGTGTAACCGATGAAAGACTTGCGCGATGGACCAACCAGAACCGGATAGCCCAGCTCCCGGATCTCGTTCGTGCGATCGAGCAATTCCAGGTTCTGCTCAACCGTCTTACCAAAACCAATCCCGGGATCCAGAATGATCTGTTCGTCGGACACTCCGCCCTCGTGCGCCAGCTCCACGCTTTCCAGCAGCTCTCGCTTGATATCTTCGAGTAGATCCTCATAAGGCACACCCACATATCTCCCGCCCAGGCGCTCTTTGAGCTCAGCGTGCGCCCACGAGCTGCGGTTATGCATCAAGATGATGGGGACCCGATGAGCTGCGACCAGCGAGGCGAGCTGCGGATCTGCCTTCAATCCCCACACATCGTTGACGATGTGCGCGCCGGCTTTTAGCGCTTCTGCGGCCACTTCAGCTTTATAAGTATCTACTGAAATGAGGAAATCCAGTCCGCTGGAAGTTTCCAGTTCTTTGGATAACGCTTTTATGATGGGAACGACTCGCTCGATCTCCTCGGCAGCGCCAACGGGAACGGATCCGGGGCGAGTGCTTTCGCCGCCGACGTCCAGGATATCGGCTCCGCTGGCGACAAAATCACGCGCCTGTGCCAGTATCCTGGCCAGGCGGTCGCCCTCCCCCATCTTCCCCACCTCTTCGGCCAGGAGTCCATCCCCGGAGAAGCTATCCGGGGTGATATTTAATACCCCCATTAAATAGGTGCGCCTGCCCCATGCCAGGCTTTTCTCTTTTACAGAGCGTGCGGAGGGCTGCATTTTTTAGACCAACAGAGTTAGCGGGCGATCTAACCAGGTTTCAGCTTCTTCGATATCGGTAAATATCCCGATCTCCAACCCTCTGGGGTTGGCCAGCGCGGCGATTTCCTCGACAGCATCCCGTACAGGTTCATTCGCCACCACCACAGCCAGCCGGATATTACGGGTGGCTGGATCGCTGCCGACCTCCACCGCGTATTCGACCGCTTCCCTCGGAATGCTGTCGATCTGGCGCAGGTCGTACAGGTTCCTGGTCAACCTGTCCGAATCGAGAAGGTGGTCCAAGGCAAACTCGCGCCAGTGTTCTAAGGTCCTGCGGGATACGTCTGAAAATTTATAGTTCATGCCGCCATCTGCGCGCCGTTCCACTGAGTAGCCAACGGTTGAATCCCCGGTCCAGTTTAGTGGTTTAGCTTGGGAATCGGACATGTGTCACCTCATGGCTTGTTATAATGGAATCGTAAGTGCACAAGGGTTCTTATTTTTTCTTAGTGGTCCTTCGTGCATCACTTGGTGTCCTTGGTGTTGAAATCTTGATTATCCTTCGATTTTACCGCAGTCGCCAGGAGCATGCCACTTTATACCGGCGGTATCCACTTCTGACAATAATTCTTTAACCGTTTTGTTGAGGATCGGATGGCTCAAATCGGGGGCCAGATCGGCAAGCGGCACGAGCACGAAAGCGCGGTCAGATAATCGCGGGTGGGGCACGGTCAGATCCTTTGCGTCCAGCACCAGGTCATCGTAAAAAAGGATGTCCACGTCGATCAACCGGGGACCGTATTTTATAGCCGGCTCCCTGCCCATCTGTACCTCAACGCTTTTCAAACGGTCGAGCAGCTCCACCGGTTCCAACTCGGTTTTCCCGCGAATAGCCTGATTCAGAAACGACGGCTGGTCGGCAACGCCCCAGGGAGGGGTTTCATAAACCGGGGAACAATCATCCGGCAGCACTCCGGGCTGCATGACCGCAATTGCTGTTTTTAGATTCTTGAGACGGTTCCCAAGATTGGAACCCAATGCCAAATAGACCGTGTGAAGCGACATCGAGCTATATTCTTTCGATAATCGTCGCCGTAGCCATGCCATGTCCAATACACATGGTCTGCAAGCCGTAACGACCGCCCGTGCGCTGCAGTTCGTGCAGCAGCTTGGTCATCAGGACGGCTCCTGTGGCTCCAAGCGGGTGTCCGAGGGCGATCGCCCCGCCGTTCGGATTGACCCGGGACATATCCGGTTGAATCTCCATCTCCCAGGCCAGCACGACGGAGGCAAATGCCTCATTAATCTCAACGACGTCGATATCCTCTATGGATAGGTTAGCTTTTTTGAGGACCCGCCGGGTAGCGGGGATGGGGCCGTCCAGCATCAGCACCGGGTCAGAGCCAACCACGACCCGCGCCAGGATCCTGGCTTGAGGGGTCAAATTTAATCGGCCGGCCGCTCGGGCTGAGGCGATCACAAGGGCGGCAGCTGCATCGCTGACCTGGCTGGCATTCCCCGCGCTAATCACGCCATCCGCTTTAAAGACCGGCTTCAGCGCCGCCATTTTCTCACGGTCAGGCGGCCGGCGCACGCCCTCATCTTCAAATACCTGCCTGCCATCCGGACGCGTCACAGGCAAAATTTGCGAGCGGAAATAGCCATTCTCAATGGCCCGCATGGCCTTCACATGGCTGCGGTAGGCGTAGTCGTCCAACTCCTCCCGGCTGATCTGCCATTTCTCCGCCATCATCTCAGCGCTTACGCCCTGGTGCACCAGATCGTATGGGAAATCTGGCGGCCATTCTTCCGGCCAATCCGAGCCGAGCGGCTGGTGAGACATCATTTCCGTTCCGCCGGCAACAATAATATCCATGTCGCCCGCCAGGATAGCCTGAGCGGCGAAATGGATCGCCTGCTGGCTGGAACCGCACATGCGGTTCAGCGTTACGCCCGGCACTTCGACGGGAAAACCCGCTTTGAGAACGGTTAAACGGGCCAGGTTGGCGCCCTGGTCACGCAGGGGCGTTACGCAACCCCAAATGACGTCATCGACTTGTGAGGCGTCCACATGCGCCCGGCACACAGCTTCCTTGAGCGAAAGGGCGCCGAGATCTACCGGGGCCACGGGGGCAAGTCCTCCTCCCGGTTTACCTACCGCCACCGGAGTTCTGACCGCTGAAATAATATACGCTTCGCTCATTACATGGGTCCAAGGGAGAGATCGGTCCGGTCTCCTGACCGGACGGATCGTGTGGCTGGCAGTATATACGTTTCACTCATTGGATGGGTTCCCTTCCAAATCTCTGACCAACTCTTGGTAGAACCGAGATTGCTCTCCAAAGCTTACCATAAACAAGATCCTGTGCGGAACGGCTCCAGCCGCCGTCCCCGGCGGCGTCTTGCGCCCGGTCAGGCGCTGTGAGGGTTCGCATATGCTCAAGCCGCCGTCCCCGGCACAGGGAGCATTTTTGCCCCAGGAACTAATAGGACAATGTCGCATTGCCGCTCTCTTCCGCCGGCGAAGGCCGGCGACCGGCTTTCGCCCCTCAGCAGCGATTTCAATCGCGATCTTCCGGCCAGGAAATCTGACATCGTCAAACTAATAAGCGGTCCTTCGTGGATCCCTTGGTGCCCTTGGTGTTGAAATTTCGCACCACTACGCCGGGAATAAGGCTAAAATATACCTGCTCTACCACACCGGCTCCCAGGAGGAACCTATCATGGCCGAGGCCAGCTTTCATTTTCCGCACGGCTTCATTTGGGGCACCGCAACCTCTTCCCACCAGGTAGAGGGCAACAACACCAACAACAATTGGTACGCCTGGGAACAGCAAGGTCATATCGTGCAAAATCAAAAAGCGGGGTTAGCGTGCGACTGGTGGGGCGGGCGCTGGCGTGAGGATTTTGACCGGGCGGCAGACGCAAAACAAAACGCGCACCGGCTTTCACTCGAGTGGAGCCGAATTCAGCCGGCCCGCGAGCGTTGGGACGAAGACGCCCTGGATCATTATCGGGAAATGGTCCGCAATCTGCGTGATAGAAACATGACCCCGGTGGTCACGTTGCAGCATTTCACCGAGCCCTTATGGATTACCGAAATGGGAAGTTGGGAAAACAGTGATGTGGTGGCTCATTTCGCCGCTTATGTGGCCAGGGCAGTCGAAGCGCTGCGAGAGTATGTGGATACCTGGGTTACGATCAATGAGCCGAACGTCCTGACTTTCAGCGGCTACGTGATCGGGGATTTTCCGCCGGGTAAGAACAGCCTGGGGACCGCTATGCGCGTCATCACCAATATCGTTCGCGCCCACGCCGCGGCTTATGCGGAAATCCACAAGCTGCAACCGGCGGCTAATGTGGGTGTTTCCCACTATTTCCGTCACCTGCAGCCGGCGCACGCCTGGTCGCCGCTCGACCGGATGGTCACCCGCTGGCAGTCCGCTATCTTCAATGAGCTGGTGCCCAATGCCTTACATACCGGAGTTTTGAATTTTTTGGGCCGCAAGAAGCGCATCCCGGAAGCCAGGGGGACTCAAGATTACTTCGGAATTGACTACTACACGTCAGATCGCGTGGCTTTCAGCCTGTTAAGACCTGGCGAGCTGTTTGGCCACCGCTCCCCGCCTGAAGGAGCCGAACTGAGTGATACGGGTTTCATTGCCAATGTCCCTGAAGGGTTGTTCCAGGCTATCAGGTGGAGCATGCAGTTCAAGCTTCCCATCATCATTACCGAAAACGGAATTGAAGATGCCGAGGATGGCCTCCGGCCGCAGTACCTGGCAGAGCACATCCAGCAAATGTGGCGGGCAGTCAATTTCAACTGGCCGGTCAGAGGCTATTTCTACTGGACATTAGTGGACAACTTTGAATGGGAGCGCGGCTGGACCCAGCGCTTCGGCCTCTGGGAACTTGACCCGGATTCCCAGGCTCGCCGGAGGCGTCCCAGCGTGGATTTTTACGCGCAGATCTGCCGGGAAAATCGCCTGTCCTCGGAGATGGTCGCTAAGTACGCGCCGGCCATATTGGAGAAAATGTTTCCCGGATGAAAAGTGGTATAATTTTCTGGCCCGGGAGGCGCTGCTCCCGGGCTTCCTATGGAGAGGTAGCATAGTCTGGCCTAATGCGCACGCCTGGAGAGCGTGTGTGCCGAAAGGCACCGCGGGTTCGAATCCCGCCCTCTCCGCCTTGATCATCTCGCAGTCGCTCGGTGCTCGCCGGGCGATTTTCGCTTTAATTACTAAGCGGTGCTCATGGCGCGTAAGAGAAGCCCGGCCAATATCAAGAAGCCAACTGCATACATCAACATCTCCGGACGTTCTTCTCGCCCCTTTGTGTAGAAGAAAATCATCGGGATGGCCAGGGCCGCCACAATTCCATAGAGCACATGGATATTCCGGGCGGGACGGAGCCCGATAATCCACAAATAGGCGCCTAAGGCGCCCTGGACAAGGATCAGCACTTCGGCGATGACGGCGGCCCCCCAATAGCTGCCATCCATACCGTGTTTTCGCAGAAACCGCCATGTCCCCCAAAGCCCCATGATGATGCAGAAGAAGAGGGCAGTGTTTGCCAGGCGGGCGTGAAGTTCTACGAGAGTCATGTTGTCCTCCGTTCCGGTTCAATGCCGCCATCTTACCACATTCGCAACAAGGGATGATTGGCAATCACCCCTTCGGGCTGGGAAAATCATTCTATTGGATCTTCCCCTAGGGATGAAAAGAGGGGGCTTCTTTGGTAAACTCCTGCCGTCCTTTGTTATAATTTCCACATAAATTGTCTTGTTATCTGATTTCCCCCATGATAAAATCCTTAAAATTTTCAGGCACTATGGCTATTAATAAACTAAACCAACGGAGGAGAGCAATCGATGACTGCTGAAACAGCAGCCGAAGAACAAAGTCTTAACATAAACCGCCGTGAATTCCTCAATTTTGCCTGGTTAGTGTCTTTAGGCTTTCTTACGATGAGTTTCGGCGGTGTCACCTATCTCTTTTCCTTGCCGCGGTTTAAAGAGGGGGAATTTGGCGGCATCTTTACCGTAGGTGAGGTGGCCGACCTGCCCCAGGCTGGCTCAGCACCTGCCAACGTCCCCAAAGTGAAACTCTGGCTCAGCAATACCGAAAACGGGCTCGTGGCATTATACAAAGTATGCACTCACCTGGGCTGCCTGTACAACTGGAGCGACCAGGTAACCCATTTCGTTTGCCCCTGCCACGGTTCTGAGTTCCAACCAGACGGGACCTACATCCGTGGCCCAGCGCCACGCTCCCTGGACCGATTTGTGCTCCGGTTGGAAACCCCGGATGGTCAGGTACTTGCCGAAACAGACGCCACAACCGGCGAACCAGTCCAGATACCCGATAATCCGGATGCGATTATCCGAATTGACACCGGCCAACGGATATTAGGTGAACGCCACGCCTAAACCAGATTCGATAAATCAACCTAAAATACTGGGGAGGAGGCATGATTAAATCCCTGAACTTCCAAGATCTCCGTCAGAAAGCAATGGAGGCTATCGACAACCGTGTGCGCATCATCACCGCGGGGTTAGGTCTCCAGGAGCTGCGCGCCTTGATGCGCGGCGATCCTCCGACGGAACGCCCCAATCCGCGCTATAAGGTCCATACGACCAGTTTCCTGTTTCACATCCGCCCCCGCTACTACCAAAGAGCCAGCACGATATTTGCCCATACCTTTCACCTGGGCTTTTTCACCGCCTTCTTTTTCTTCGTGGAGACGTTCACCGGGCTGATTCTGATGGTTTATTACGTGCCCTCACCCGAAGGAGCTTACGCTTCTATCCTGGAACTCATGAGCAACGTGCCCTATGGGCAAATGCTGCGGGATATGCACCGGTTGGGCGCTGAAGCCATGGTGATCTTCAGCGCATTGCACATGCTGCGCACCTATCTAACGGGGTCCTACAAAGGAGACCGGACCTTCACCTGGCTGACGGGCGTCGGTTTGCTGGGCATTACGCTGTTCTTGAGCTTCAGCGGCTACCTGCTACCCTGGGACCAGCTGGCTTACTGGGCCGTCACCATCGGCACCAGCATGGCAGAAGCCGCGCCCATGGTTGGAAACGAACTGAACCTGCTGCTGCGCGGCGCGCCGGACATCGGCGCAGGTGGGCTGCTGCGCTTCTACCTGGGGCACGTGATCTTGCTGCCCTTGGCCGCTATTCTACTGATCAGCGTTCACTATTATAAGGTTGCCCGAGAACACAGCATCTCTTTGCCCGCCCGCTTCGAAGAAGGAAACGTCTCCAAAGACGAAGAAAAAGATGCCAAACAGCGCATCGACATCATTCCCGACCTGCTCACCCATGAGATTTTCCTGACCGTGCTGGGCATCTTTTTCCTGGTCATAGCTACGGCATACTTTTACCATGCTCCCCTGGAGACCCACGCCAATCCGCAGCAGACGCCGCTGGATACGAAGGCGCCATGGTATTTCTGGTGGCTGCAGGGCATGCTGAAGCTGGGCGATAAGACTCTGATGGGCATTATTATACCGACAATCATCGTTGGCCTGCTCGTGGCGGTGCCCTATATCGATCGCAATCCCCATCGTTCGTTCTTCAAACGCCCGATCGCCGTCAGCCTCGGAATTCTGGGTGTCCTCGTACTGGTCGTTCTGAGTTATATGGGGACTCCCGAGTACGGCATTGCGACCCCGGCAGCCACTCGCATCCTCCAGGACCTGGCACCGGAAGAAGGCACCGGTCCTCTGCGGGCAATACCCTATGACCAGCTCCAGCAGGGTGTTTACGAGGTTAATGTCACTGAGGCGGATAACCTGTGTCCGGGCCTCGACTTTGGCTGCCCAGAACTGGAAGCTGTGTTCGCCGAGTACGGCGAGCGCGTTAACGAGGCCATGGAGGACGGGCGCCTTCCTGATGCTCAGGCAGTGCTGCTAATTGAGGAGTGGCAGGCAGGTCTCAAGAAAATCACACCGCGCATCGTCTGGTCCGATCCGGATACCGGCGAGACGAAAACTTACGAACGCCATATCTTCCTGCATCAAAACCGGGTGGGAGAATGAACCAGGCAACGGAGGGAAGTTCTGACCAATGACACGTCTACAATTGGAAATCGCTCTCGGTACCATCCTTGTCGTAGTCAGCACCATAATCCTAATTCTCTTTGGTTTCAGCGAGAACCGGCGCATGACTCGTTTCGAGGAGGCCCAGCAGGCCCACGCCATCGAGGTTGGGGCAGGTCTGTTTGAAACACACTGCAGCGGCTGCCACGGTTTAAAGGGCGAAGGCATCGAGGGATTATGCCCCCCACTTAATGACCGCCCCTTCTTCACGGACCGGCTGGAGGAAGTGGGCTGGACCGGCCCATTGGAGGATTACATCATCGCGACCGTATCAGGTGGCCGGTTAACTTCTACTCGTCCCGAACATTACGCCGGGCAAGGAAAACCGGCCATGCCGGCGTGGTCGGAAGATTTGGGCGGTCCATTGCGCCGGGATCAAATTCGTAACCTGGCAGCGTTTATCATGAATTGGGAGGCGACCGCGCTGGAGCAGGTGGTCCTGGAGGAGCTGCCTACACCAACGCCAAGCCCGGAAGAATTGGACGATCCGGTAGCGCGCGGCCGCCTGGTGTTCCTGGATATGGGCTGCGGGGCGTGCCACGCTATCGACGGAGTCAGCACGGGAGCCGTGGGACCTAACCTGAACCAAATTAGTGAGGTGGCGGCGACCCGGGTCGAAGGGATGACTGCCGAGGAATACATTCGGGAGTCAATTTTGATGCCGAATGCTCACATCGTCGAGGGTTTTCCTGAGAACGTCATGCCTCTGAATTTCGACGAACGACTGAGCCAAGAGCAGCTCGACGACGTGGTCACCTTCTTGTTGGCTCAGCAATAACTCGAGCAGGTTCATCTCAATGAGTGGGGGAAGCCCCCACTTTTTGAGAAGTTCCCTCAAACAGACCCATGGAGCGAGGAAGCCATGCAAACCAACCGCCTCCTAATCAGCCTAATAGCCGTCATCATGGTTGTGGGCTATTCCTTAATCAGAACTGCCCAAATCCCGGCGCAAGATGAAGGAAACCAGGACTTAATAGAAGAGGGCGCCCGTCTTTACGCAGAAAACTGCGCTGTCTGCCATGGACCGGAAGGTCAGGGAAGGGTTGGGGCCACACTCGCAAAGGATTGGCCATCCATTCGTCCGGACCTGCAAATTGAGGCGACGATCGAACGGGGCGTCCCAGGGTCCGTGATGCCGGCCTGGAGCCTGGAAAACGGCGGTCCGCTCACGGACCAGCAGATCGATGCGCTGGTACAATATATACTTTCGTGGGAAACCGGCGGTCCGATCACCATTTTTCCTACCATCACTCCCATCCCGCATGACGTCTTGACGCCGCCGCCGGATGTCGAGGGAGATCCGAACAACGGTGCAGACTTATACCAGCAGAACTGCAGCGTATGTCATGGACCGGAGGGCGAGGGCCGGGTTGGCGCGACGCTGGCAAAGGACTGGCCTTCGATCCGGCCGGATTTGCAAGTAAAGACAACGGTAGCTCGGGGGGTCGATGGGTCGGTGATGCCGGCGTGGAGCCAGGAGTTCGGCGGCCCGCTCACAGATGGTCAGATCAATGACCTGGTAGCGTTTGTCCTGACCTGGTCTACGCAGGAGAATCCCCCGACAATTACCCCCGCGCCGACGCCAGCCCCGGAAGCCGGGTTTGCCCTGACCACATCGCAGACCTGGGTAATCCTTTTCCTGATCGTGGTGGTCCTGGTCGCAGGAGCCGCCATCGCAGCGATAACCAGAAGATAATTTTCGTGTGGTCCAGTCTCATTCTCCTGTTCTTTATTATCCAGGAGCCGCCGCCCTTACCGAGCGCTACGCCAGGAATATCCTATCCCATCCAACCAGTCACAAACACCTTGGGCCTGGTCGTTGGGGCGGTCGTGATTGTGCTGGTCGTGATCGGCGGGGTTCTCTACGCCGAAATCTCACGCCGCAACAATTGACAGTTCAGGCCAGGTGAGGTATCCTCTAAACGGTCCGGGTGGGTCCGGCGCGGCAGAAACCTGCGAACCCTGTCAGGTCCGAGAGGAAGCAGCAGTAAGTGGGAAATTCTGGGCGCCGCCGGTTAGCCTGTCCGGGCTCTTTTTTTTTAAGCGTAAAGGCTGCGGGATCAACCGCAGCCTTTACTCAGTTCGGGAAATGGATCGGTCGTTATTTAAACAATTCCAGCCTGGAGGGTTGGTTATAGTTCTCGGCGCCAACGAAATTGATGTCGATGGTCACATTACCATGAACTTTAACGGTATCACCGACGAGCTGGGTGTTGAGTGTTGGCAAGGTGGATGAGCCGCCACCCGCATCAATCGTTCCATCGGGCACGAAGACTGTACCCGTGTAATGCGATTCTGAATTTCCTGCTAAGCCAACCACACCTTCATTGCCGTGGGCCATATAGATCAGCATTCCTTGGATTGCCGGCGGGCAGATATTTGGGGTATTTACTTTACAGGTCGAGGAAGGTGCCGTCAGGTTTACTTCTACATTACCACTCACACTGAAGTCGCCTCCAATCATGTAAATGGTGACACCATATCCATCGACCTGGCCGGTATTAGCAGTGAACTCATCCGAAACACAGTACAAACCGGGGCTCAGAACCAGTTTGCCACTTCCGGTCCAGCGGATTTCGTCGTACCTGCCGGGCTGTATGGTAACGTTGCTGCCGTGGGGAACCGTTCGATCTTGCATGCTATCGTCGTTGCAATTGGGTGCTGGGACCGTCTGTTTGGGTATTTTTACGGGTGCCTGCTGAGGAGCCGGGGTTACGTAGCCGGAGGCTGGCGGGTCATAGTCAGTTACATAACCAATTCCTCCATTTGTCACCTCTACCTTGGGACCGCCGTTGGTATCCAGGCAGGAGTTTGAAAAAATACCGCCTCCGTTGACCCGGATAATGGCGTCCGGATTACCACCACCATCAAAAGTCACACCCCCATCATTGCCATCGCACAATGCACTGGTTGAAACGATGGCCTTACCAAAGGTCAGAGCAGTGTTCGGTCGAATACGAGTGACGGCCTCTACGGTGTTGATCAGCGGACCTTTGAAGACGAAATGAACAAAGGCAGCCTGAGTCGCCATCGTAATCTTGGTACGGACATCGATGTATTTTTCGACATATGCACCGTTATCAAGATCGTCGACGCACTCTGTTACCACGCCATTATTATCCGCAATCTCCTTGTCAATTCCAAAATCGTTGCTGCCCGCCCGGCTGACGGCGGCGTCCTTGGCTTTGTCCATGGCGCTGAGAACGCGGTAATCGTTGCAGTCAAAATCCTCGTAGGTTACGTAGCTGTTCTCCAAATTTAGAGCGGCTACTCCGCCGCCAGCCAACGAAGAGGCATCGGCGGCGTTCTGCGCATGGCGCCGGTCTGCATAGACCATCCCGCCATCGATTGCCAGCGCGGTAAAGGCCAACAGACCGACTGCAGCGAAAACCAACAAAATTAGAGCCTGCCCCCGTTCCGAAGAATGGATCATTCTTTTCACAGCATACCTCCCGTTGCTTGGTCCTGGCCTATTGACAAGGCGGAGTTAAGATCGTATCCGTGACAGAGGCACGGATGGCAATAGTCTGCTGCCCGATAAACGTACCGATGAACGGCATGGTTATTTGAAAGTCGTCGTGGTCGAGCTGCACCCGGACGGCATTTCCGGTGCAGGGGGCGTCGGTAATCTCGACTGTAATATCGTCGGCGGCGATCAGGTTTTGCATCATGTCAGAGCTATAGATGACGTGATTCTTTATTTCAATCTCATCGGTAGGATGGATCGAACCATACAGCGCCCCTTCCTGGGCAGCATCGCGCATCGCCATATAGGTGAAGAACGCCCGCCCTAAGTCGACCACGCCGCTCAACAAGACCAGAAGGAACATCAAGCTAAAAGCCAGTTCCATCAAGCTTTGTCCTCGTTCTTTTTTGGATATTAGTGTTTGTTGTTCCATTTGGACCTCTCGCTGCGCTGTACTATTTTTGAATGAAGGGTATATAGGTTTGCCAGGCGCCGTCATAAGGAGCGTTCCCCTGACCGGCGTAACTGCTGAGCACCAATGGATCCGTCGATTGTCCCCTTAAGAAAACCATCGGTGGCGTGATCGCATTGCCGCTGGCGTCCACCAGGGCATAATATAGGTGGTGGTTCCACTGCACGTCCATCCAGGTGATAATGCCGTGACCATCCTTGTCCTTGGTTACCGATACGAAATCCGCCTGGCGGCCGTCCGGCGCGGATAAATCCACTGGACTCATCGCCGCGGAATAGGTGCTGTCATTTAACATTGCGTATGCAATCTTGTTGTTCAAACCATTTGTCCAGGCCACTAATATCTTTCCAGTTTTTAATTGCACCGCATCCGGACTCCAGCCGCTGCTGCCAGCGATGGCAGCCTGGTTTTTGAGTTTCTCACCCTGGCTGTTCAGGACGATAAAATTGATAGATGAACTGGCACCCGTGGAATCAGAGGCGGTGTATGATAAAAATGCGCGTGAATTGCCCAATTCAGTAAGGTTTGGATCGAAGTAGCGCGCTCCACCCGGCGTGCTTTGGGTTAGAGAGGACAGGCCCTTAACAATGCCGCCGTTAGTATTAATGATTGCGAAGGCGATGTCGCTCGTTTCGGCGTCCTGCGCGCTGCTGTGCACGCGCTGGTCTACCCAGGCGATCACAAAGCGATTATCGCTGGTCGCAGCGATCCTCGGCGAGATAAACAGGGGCACTCCATAATCTTCACCGCCCCTCCATTCAGTATTGTTGGTGATATTTTGCGGTTGGACCGCCACAGTACCATCAGCGTTGAGGATGGCGAAGAAGACGTTAGATTTTGTCTCTAATAGCTGGTTCGTAATCGATCGTACCCACACCAGGCCAATTTTCCCATTCGGAGCGCTGGCAGCGACCGGAGAGCGGTCGGTAGTCGTTTGCGTTACCGCAGAGTTATTGGTTAACTTGTCGGCTACCCTAAAGATGCTGCCGCCCCTGCTGACCAGCGCATACTCAATATCGGCGTAAAGAATTAAATCACTGCCGACCAGTTTGCTTTCGTTCTTTTCCCAGGCATAGATATAATTCCCCTGGTAAGTTTGCCCGACTGCCAATGTGCTTCCGGAAAACCAATCTTTTACTTTGGGATTTGCCTGCGTCGCAGACCAGATCAGGCCCAGGCGGATGCCCATCTCATTGTCTGCGAAAGCCTGGCCAAACGGTGCGGGTATGGCGCTGCAGAGCCTGGTTTGAGCCTGTTTATTCGCATCCTTAGAAGAGACGGCGGTGAGTGTAACATCTGTATAGTCGCCGACAGCGGCAGTTGGCGGCGCCTCCAGGACCACCGTGATCGTCTTTGAAGCTCCGGGACTGATCGAAGCGCTGTCCACCTTGCCATCGCCATCGCTGTCGGTGAGCTGCGCTGATCCGGACTGGTTGTAAAAGCGGACATTCCAGCCGGGGGCGCTCGACACAGGCGCCAGGTCAAAGACATCGCTGCCCACTTCCCCCGTATTTCGAATTTCAAGCGAAAAAGTGGATTTTCCGCTTATCGAAAATGCGCCCTGGTAAGTGGGCAAGAATTTTACCCTCGCGCCGGCTGGGGGCCGCTGGAACACAATCGCCTGCCCTTCATTCGGACCGGCAGAGTTGTATGCATATAACAGCCCATCTATTCCGTCGGCGTCTTCGATACCAATTGTGGCTTCACCAGTGGAGCCATTTAGTGTCTGGTATTGGAACTTGACGTCGCCGTTTTCGTAAAGCAGCGCCTGGAAGGTAAACGTGCCGCCCTCGCCGACCCGGAGGATGACATCTTGCCATTGGACAACAAATATGCGGTTCGGACTGCTGCCAGATAACTTGTAATAGATTTTTCCAACAGTAGGAACACTCTCTACTTGCAGCGCCAGGTCGTCCCACAGCGGGGCGATTACGTTATTGGGCGCGGTCACGTGCGGGATGTATTCGTTGCGGGCGTAAGAGCCGCCGCTGCCAAAAGTCAACAGGCCGTTCGTGCTGATGTAAACCTCAGAGTAGGTGTTCTCATAGAATTTGAAATTAAACCCTATGTCGATGGGGCCAGCAGATGCATCATCCACTTTTCCGCCAAAATTCACTATGGTGCCTGAAGTGGCGTCTTTCCAGTCATAATTGGCTCCATCCAGGCGCGTATAGCCAAAATTATCGCCAGGCGAGGCCTCTGCCGACGAGATACTTGCCTCCATCCTGCTCAATCTGGGATGGTATACGCCGGGAGCTCCGGGGACACCCTCGATAACCGGCCCGCCTGCCGGAACAACCGGAGTTGGTTCAGGTTCCTGCGCGGCGGCCATGCCACCGCCGGCCAGGTTGCTCAGGAGGATCAAGGATAAGGCGAAAATCAGGAGAACAAATCCAATTTTTTTCATTATCTGGCCCATGATCGAGTTTAACCGCCGCCGCTCCGGCTGATAACGCAGCCATTGTCAAAGCTAATCGTGACTGAGTAAGTCGAATAGGGCGTTAGTAATGAGCTGAAAAACTCGAACTGCAAGGTTTTTGTCGAAGAAGGATTGATCAGCCGGCTATCGCTCGTCCCACTCCAGCTGCCTTCGGAAGGCAAGTACGTAGGCGGATTGTTATCATTCCCGCTCCAGATAGGTGCCAGGCCAAAAGAAACCGACTGAAGCTTTTGAGAGCTGGGAACATCGTTCCAGTTGACCGCCAGGCTGGTAATCGTGGCCGGCTCAGCGCCTGCCGTCATATGCGATACGGGCAATGACATCTTGAAATCGTTGAAGGTCATCGGCCCAAGATCCGGGCATGGAATTTGATCGTCATCAACAATCTGGGCGGTGTGGACATCTGGACTCCCTTTGACCGCATTTGTGGGCGTTCCCATCGAGACCACGATACTCTCGTCGCCCTCCCCGACCACGCTGTCATTGTTCACCGTGATGACGATGCTGGCGCTGGTGCTCCCTGCCGCGATGGTCACCGGGCTGGCGGAGATGGTGTAATCTGCACCGGCGCCCTGGGTGGCGGTTCCGGTGACGCTAAAGGGCACATCGACCGGTTTGCCCGAAGCCGCGCTCAACCGGACTGCGACCAGCATTTGTCCAACGTCCTCGCCTGCGCTTTGATTGGCCATCTGGAAGTAAACGCTGGGCATGGCATCATTGTCCAGGATCGTGGCGGTGTGCTGGCTGGGACTGCCCACCTCAGCGTGAACAGGACTGCCCAGCGACAGGATTATGGTTTCGTCAAATTCATTGACAATGTCATTCACAATGTTGAGCGC
>Ga0209640_10001269_pt1 | contig 21182 bp, 16 predicted proteins | sample RifCSP10_1_FD_184018 | JGI IMG/M metagenome (GOLD analysis project Ga0209640, IMG submission 184018) | Soil microbial communities from Rifle, Colorado - Rifle CSP2_sed 10_1 (SPAdes) (version 2) | ecosystem: Environmental > Terrestrial > Deep subsurface > Rock core/Sediment | place: Rifle...
CGAACGTAATTCATATATCCGTTAAAGGTCATCTCCGCTTTCCGGATCAAGGCGTAAATAGTTTCAAACTTCTCTTGTTCGATGTAACTCAATATACGCGCGTTTATCAGATGTGCCAAAGTTTCATTTATCTCTCCACGAGCTATAGAGTACATCCGGAGACTATCCAAATAATGGTAACGACCATATCCTTCGGCAATATTTGCTGCGATAGCTTTTGAGGAGCGCCGAACCTGAATAGCTAAATCATATCTCTCTTCAGGAGGCAAAGTTTTCGCGAATTGGTGGACGCTCGACATCACAGCAAGCGCGAGTTTATAACACTCCAGATCCTCGAATCCGCTCTTTCCAGGCGTGCCCGGTGAATCGTACTCAATATATTTAGTTTCCATTGTCTACCTGTCTACCTGTTTCCTTTGTCTACCTGTCTACCTCATCGTCAAAGCCATCACCGCCTTCTGGGCGTGCAGGCGGTTCTCGGCTTCATCGAAGACCACGGAATTGGGTCCATCCATCACTTCGCTGGTCACCTCGATGTCCCGGTCGGCCGGCAGCGGGTGCATGTAGATGGCGTCGTCCCTGGCAAGAGACATCTTCTTCTGGTCGGTGATCCAATGCTTATACTGATCCTGGATGAGCTTGCCTTCATCAGACTCTGTCGTAGTCAGCAGCGGGCCCCATGATTTGGCGTAGATAACATCTGCATCCTGGAAGGCGGCTTCCATGCCATTTGCATCGCAGATTACCTCGAAGCCGGTCTTAAACTTTTTCGCCTGCTCCTGCGCCTGCTCCACAATCACCGGCATGAGACTGAACTCCGGAGGGTGGGCCAAAACAACATCCAATCCGAAGCGCGGCATTTGAAGGATCAGCGACTGTGGCACGGATATGGGTTTTAGATAGGAGGCTGCATAAGCCCAGGACACAACCATTTTCCTGCCGCGCAGATTGGAACCCTTCTTTTCAATAATGGTCATCAAATCGGCCAGGCATTGGAACGGGTGGTAAACATCGCACTGCATGTTCAGCACCGGCACGCGGGATGCTTCGGCAACGAAATTCAGGTACTGATTCCCCACACCCCAATCCACATGACGGATGGCGATGCCATCGAAGTAGCGGCCAAATATCTCGCCCATTTCTTTTTCGGTATCGCCATGGGATATCTGGGTTGTACGTGATTCAATGAAGGCTGCGTGCCCGCCTAGCTGCGCCATCCCAGCTTCAAAGGAACCGCGCGTGCGGGTGCTGGAGAAGAAGAATAACATCGCCAGGACTTTGTCGCGCAGGTAAGGGTGTGGTTCACCCAGCGCGCGTTTACGTTTGAGGTCGAAAGCTACCTCGAGGACGGTCTCAACCTCCTCTTTGCTGAAATCCAAATCACCTATCAAATCGCGGCCGCGAAGATCGGTTTGCATCAATATAGTCTCCTAGTCATTAGTCGGACCCTTTATTCCATTGCCCCTAAGACTAAGGCCAACAGCGCCATGCGCATTACCACGCCATTGAAAGCCTCTTGCCAGTAGCGGGACCAACGGGTGATATCCACATCGGTGGGAATTTCATCCATGCGCGGCAGGGAGTGCAGCAAGATGGCATCGGATTTGGCGCTGTTTGCGAGCAGTTCCCGGGTGATTTTGTAATTCGCCGGGGTTTGACCTACATCGCCGGAGCGCTCATCACGTGATTTTGTGTAATCAGGCTGCACAACCGGCTCAACCAGAATCACGTCGGCTTCGCCGATGACCTGTTCAATATGCTCGACCTCTTTGAAGTTCAGGCTGTACTGAGCTAATTCCGATTTGAATTCATCGGTGAGCGACATCTCGGGCGGCGAGATGAAAGTAATTGGACAGTCGAACTGGGTTAGGGCATAGCCTAATGAGTGCATGGTGCGCATGCGCATGTCACCAACAGCCACCCAATTGAGCCCGTCGATGCGGCCCTTCTCGCTCAGCACGGTGTAAAGGTCGGTCAGAATTTGGGTAGGATGCTCGCCCCAGCCATCCCCGCCATTGATGATTGGTATCGACGCCCATTTGGCCGCCTCATGCGGCGCGCCTTGCTGAAAGTGACGCATCACAATCACATCGCCGTAGAATTCCAGCATTTTCACAGTGTCTTTGATCGACTCCTGGTAAAAGTCGCCGGCACGGGTCATCTTGGCATCGGCAAAACCAGTCACATGTCCGCCCAGACGATGCATGGCTGCCTCATGCGCCAGGCGCGTCCGGGTGCTCGGCTGGTAGAACGCGGTCACCAACGTCTTTCCGGCCAGCAAGTCGGTGTTCTGGCGGTTGCGGGCAAAGGGCGCCAGCTGATCGGCAGCTTCAAAAACCCGGAAAAATTCCCCGCGCTCGAACTCTTTGAGCGATAGAATGTCACGTCCCATAAAACTACGCATCTTTTGGATCCTCCTGAATAATGATATAGAGCTTTAGTCCTTATTACTTATTACTTAAATCCAATTCCCGCACAACATGAAAGCTGAAGTATCCGGGCAGGAAGTAGCTCAGCGAATAATCCACTACCCTCCCATCTACGGCGTACAGGTGCGAGATAAACCTCAGCAGCGCATCCCCGCGCTGAATGTTAAGCGCTCGAGCGATGTCCCGGTCCGCCGCCACCGCACTGATTTCGCAACGCGAGTTGACCAGTCGAGGCTCCCCCAACTCGAGGAACAGCTCCAACACAGAACCGCGGAAGCCCGCACGCACTGCCTCCTCGCTGAGAACATTGGCGGGCACCGTGTCGACAAAATAGGCAACCGGACGGTCCTCGGCTCGAATTACTCTGGATAAGCAGATCACTGAGGCGTTTGCGCTCAACTGCAGGATATCTGCTTCGTCCTTCGTCGCGGGCCGGTGTTCAAATTTCAGTTCCCCCATGGCAACCTGGAGCCCAATGCGCTTTGCTAGTGATTCAACGCTTTCTAGCACCTCCAGTCCGCTTTCGATCACGTGGGCCGGGCGCACTACAAAAGTCCCCACGCCCTGGCGTCGCTGGATTAATCCTTGAGTTTCAAACGTGCGCATCGCTTCCCGCAAGGTTGCTCGCGAAACGCCCAGTCTGCGGGCCAGATTGGGTTCAGAGGGCAGACGCGCTCCCGTCTCTGTGGTCCTAATGACTTTATGGAGCGATTCGTGCAAGCGCTGCGAGAGAGAGTGATGATTCGATAACTCAGCCAATTTGATCCTCCAATCCGTTATCCTTATGGTTACTCCTCTAAGACAGGAACGAAATCGAAACGGTTCACATCTACCAAACCCAGATCCGAGATACGCAGCTCGGGAATAACCACCAGCGCCAACAAGCTTAGCTGCATGTTGGGATTATTGAGCTGGCACCCGCACGCCTTGAATCCTTCCAGGACAGAAGCGGCCTTGTCAGCCACTACTTCCGCTCTTTCATTGGACATTAATCCGGCGATGGGTAGTTCTACCAGGCCCATGATCTCCCCACGCCGTACCACGATCTGTCCACCGCCTACGCGGGCCAGCTCATTGGCAGCCTTTGCCATATCGGACTCATCCGTTCCAACGACGATCATATGGTGGCTGTCGTGGGCTACAGTCGAAGCTACCGCGCAGGCCTGGTTGAAACCAAAACCGTGCACCAGCCCGACCTGTACGCCTCCTGTCCCCCTATGGCGTTCGACCAGCGCGATCTTGGCGAAGTCTCGCTCCAGATCCACCCGAACCTCTCCATTCTGGATGGGTACAATCATCCGCAGGTGACTGGTCGGGGCCTGATTTTCGATAACACCGATGATGTTGGCGGTTGCCTGTTCGCCAGCAATTGAAGCATGCAGTCGGAAATCTTCGGCGGAAAGGGGCCGGCCCAGGTGAACAGAGCTGGTCGCCCACTCAGGGTAAACATAAGCCGGCAGCTCTCGCGCCAGGCGCCCATTTTCCGCCACGACCTGGCCCTTGGCGATTACTTGCTCGATCTGAAGTTTCGGCAGATCGCTGACGATCAAAATGTCGGCGGATCTGCCCGGTGCAATCAATCCGACGTCTCCCGCCACGCCGAAGTGCTCAGCGGTGTTGAGGGTTGCCAGCTGAATTGCCGTGACTGGCGGCACCCCGCACGAAATCGCCTGAATCACGGCGCGGTTGACGTGACCTTCGTTCACCAGGGTCCCTGAATGGCAATCATCCGTGCACAGAATGAAATGACGCGGGTCAAGTCCCAGCTCGGTAATAGCGCGCACCTGCTCGGCAACGTCATGCCAGGCGGAGCCCAGGCGGAGCATGGCTTTCATGCCCTGGCGCACTCGCGCAGCGGCGTCTTCCATGCGAGTGCCCTCGTGGTCGTCTTGCGGTCCGCCGGCAACGTAACCATGGAAAGGCAGCCCCAGGTCGGGGGAGGCGTAATGCCCACCGATCACCTTCCCGGCCCTGCGTGTCTCCGCCATCTCGGCGTGCATCTGTTCATCGCCATTGAACACTCCGGGGAAATTCATCATCTCTCCCAGGCCTATGATGCCATCCCAGCTCATAGCCTCAGCCACCTCTTCTGGACCGATTCTGGCACCCGGAGTCTCCAGGCCAGGCGCAGACGGCACGCACGACGGCATCTGCACCCAGACGTGAATCGGCTGGGTGCGCGCCTCATCCACCATCAAGCGCACCCCGTTCAGACCGAATACATTGGCGATCTCGTGCGGGTCAACAAACATGCCGGTAGTGCCGTGCGGGATCACCGCTCGAACGAATTCGGTAACCGTCAGCATGCCGGATTCAACGTGCATATGCGCATCCAGCAACCCTGGCACCAGGTAGCGGCCCGCTGCATCGATGACCCTGGTGCGCTCGCCTCGAGTGTGTGAACCGTCCGGCCCAACGTAGGCAATCCGCCCGTTGACAATGGCGACATCGGTTGTGGGGATGATCTCGCCCGACTGCACGGAAACCCAGCTCCCATTGAGAACGAGCAGATCGGCGGGCTTCCTTCCCATGGCCACATCGACCAGGGTCCGCCTCCCCTGGCTAATCAAATCGGTGGGCATTGTTGCTCCTGTCATCTCACCCTAGCTTCAACCTGATAACAATCGCTGCGCCGCCTGGTTATGCGCCTCGATGAGCGTCGGCAGGTCCAGTGTCACCAACTCCCCTTGCCGGACCACGAACCGCCCACCAACCACAGTATTTTCCGCTTGAACAGGAGCGCAGAAGATCAACGCGGCTACCGGGTCATGCAGGGCACCGGCATATTCCAGACGGTTAAGATCGATCGTAAAAAAGTCAGCGCATTTGCCGGATTCAAGGGACCCGATATCCATTCGTCCCAGCACAGCGGCCCCGCCGCGCGTTGCGATTTCAAGCACCTGCCGCGCGCTCATCAAGACTGCATTTTCTCCATCCGACCGGGAGGCACCGAGCAGACCAGCCCGCAAGCGTGCAACCATCATCGCCTGGCGGGCTTCAGCCAGCATATGCGATCCATCATTGCTCGCAGAGCCATCTACCCCGATCCCGACCTTAACACCTCTCGAAAGCATTTCCAAAACCGGGGCGATGCCTGAAGCCAGGCGCATATTGGAGGTCGGACAATGCGCTACACCGCAGCCGGTCTGAGCATACAGGCTTATTTCGGCCTGGTTTACGTATACCGAATGGGCGAACCAAACGTCTCGCCCGATCCACCCGAGCGCTTCCATATAGCCGACCGGGCGGTGCCCAAAGTGATCCAGGCAGAAAGCCTCCTCGTCCTCGGTTTCTGCCAGGTGGGTGTGCAGCCGGACGCCGTATTCCCTGGCCAAACTTGCGCTTTCCCGCATGAGTTCAGGCGTCACGCTAAATGGCGAACACGGGGCGATCACCAACTGCAGGAAGGAACCAGGGTCCACATCGTGGTACTCCTCGATCAGTCTTTGGGAGTCCTTTAAAATAACTGCGTCAGACTGGACGACACTATCCGGCGGCAGGCCGCCATCGCTCTCTCCCAGGCTCATCGAGCCGCGGGAGGCGTGCAGGCGCAGACCAACCTGCTTACCGGCGTGAATCTCGTCATCCAGTTTGGAACCATTCGGGAAAAGATAAAGGTGGTCGAAGGCCGTGGTGCAGCCCGATAGCGCCAGCTCCGCCAGGGCAATCTGGGTCGAGATGCGGATATCCTCAGGGGTCAGCCGCGCCCAGATAGGGTACAGGGTTTTGAGCCAGTTGAAAAGGTTGGCCTCTTGAACTTGCGGGACCGCCCTGGTCAGCGTCTGGTAAAAGTGGTGGTGCGTGTTCACCAGGCCGGGTAATACGATTTGACCGGACAAATCCAGAATTTCGTCGGCCGATTCCGGCAGTTCGTTCGTTTTCGCTACCTGCTCGATAAAACCATCCCGAATAAAAAGACCACCGTCGGGGATCTCCCGGCGATGGTCATCCATAGTTACAACGAATGCGGCGTGGCGAATAAGTAGCGTGGACATAGTCTTTATAGATCAGCGACCACTTGTCTGACAACAAGTTTAGCAGAGAAAGCCGGTAATGTCAATTGTCAGACAACTACTCGCCCGCCGCAGGAGATTTGATTTTATTCGACGATGATAGCGTAATCGAAGTCCATTACCAGCTCAAATGTCTGTTCCCCGCCCCCGTCCTGATAACCGATGCGAAAGCCATACAGGTAGTTGCCACCGATGGATTGTCCTCGCACCGTGACCCTGATATTGAACACATCGCCTGGCTGCAAGGATATTTCTTGAGCTTCAGGCAGGGTGCCGGCAGGCTGCTCCAGGACCACTTCCGCCGAATCCTTGCTTACCGCCACCTCTCTAACGTCAACGTGCAAAATCTGGCCCGCCAACATGGGCTTAATCCACTGCAGCTGGACGGGCTGGCGCCCGCGGTACTGAACCTGGTAAATGCCCGAGGCGTCGTTGCGGATTAGCACCAGCAGCTCTTCCTGGCCGTCTTGAAGAACGAATGCTGCCCGTGTCTGGGTTTGCCATACGAGAGCTACAATCGCAACCAGCACTAAGGCGCCAGCCACCAACCAGATCCACGGAATTCGGGGAACACTGCCTCGATTCTGGGCCGCCCTATCTCTTCCTTGGTTCGTCATCGCTTCAGATTCCTTCTCAACGAATTCTCATCTATGCGAAAACAGATTATGCCTGAAAGTTAAATAAATTACAAGCCCGCTCCTGCTGAAACCCCTGCCCTTCGCCGCCTGCTGCCCGAAATCCCCCGGAAGCAAGCGGTAATCGTCTTCCTGGTAGCCGCCGCTTTCAGGGCCCACCTGCCCTTGCCCTTAGGCGTGGTGGGTCACGAGGGCAGCACCGTCCTCGTAGTGATCAACGGAGCGAGTTCCGGGAAGCGCAAAGAGCCAGGTTGAAGTATCGGCGGACTTCGACGAACCATTGCCCGAGTTCCAAGAACTATGAAAGCGCTTTTGGACACTCACGCTTTTCTTTGGTGGATTACCGATGACCCACGCCTTTCTCGCCGCGCTCGGCAGGTTATCGCCGATGGGAGAAATGAGGTCTTCTTCAGCGCAGCTTGTGGATGGGAAATCGCCATTAAAGCCCATCGTAAAAGAATCCAGCTCCCTGACACACCAGAGCGCTTTATCGCCGAGCAGCTTACTATCAACGGTTTTCAGAGCCTGCCGATTCAACTGAGTCATGCGCTAAACGCATTTGGATTACCAGACCACCATGGCGATCCTTTCGACCGGCTGCTGATTGTACAGAGCAAGCTAGAAGGTATCGCATTAATAACAGCGGACCAGGACATCCTCAAGTACGATGTGCAAGCGATTTGGTAATTCCCCCAATCTCCGCGCCTTACGGCTTAACGCTCGCAGGTCTCCATGCCGGGTCAAAGTCAAAAGCCGGGTCGTCGGTCAGGTTCTGGCGAGCCAGGCCATTGGTCGTCATAATAAAAATATCGTGGTTGCCGCCCTCCGGCCAACTCTCATAGGCCAGCCAAAAACCGTCTGGCGAAAACGCACCTTCTCGCATAGGCGTTGCGTCCGGAACGAGTTTTGTCTCCATATACGTCTCGCCGTCAAAGCGGCCGGCAACCAGGCGCGGGACGCCGCCCAGCACCTCGCTCTGGGTGAACAGGATCAGCTGTCCATCGGGAGCCCAGACTGGATGTGTGTTCTTCAGGCTGCCGCTCCGTGAGAGAATTTCGGGCTCAGTGCCGTCGTCTTTCATGGTCCATATCTGAAAAGGACCGCGGCGCGTGCTGATAAATGCAATCCGGCTGCCATCCGGATGCCAGGTTGGTTGGGAATCTCGCACCTTGTTTGCTGAGAGCGAGCGGACCGTTTCATCTTCCAGGTTTATGACGTAAATCTGGGCTCTGTTGAAATCCCGCACGGATGTGAAAGCGATCCGGGTGCCATCGGGCGACCAGACCGGGTCGAAATCGCCGCCTGGAATGGTTGGCAACGGGGTCAGGTTCGTTCCATCCGCGTTAATAATGAAGAGGCTTGCTCCCGGGTAAATCTCCTGGTTGAAGGCGCAGGGCGAGATAAACACCAGCCTGCCGCCGTCCGGGGACCAGCTCGGCTGGCAGGCCCCTTCATCCATCTCCGTAATCTGCTTGTGCCCGGTGCCACCGGCATTCATCAGCCAGATTTGCGGCAGACCGCTCCTATCTGAGGCAAATGCAATCTGGCCCTTACCGCCCCCGACGGGCGTCGAGGTGGGAATTGGCGTTTCCGTTGGTCTTGGAGTCTGGGTTGGCCGGCGAGTAACTGCTGGTGCGGAAGGAGAGGCAGGCAGGGATATTGGCTGGCTGGGGTTTGCCTGCGCGTTCTCGGTTGGCGTGGCAGCATTATTGCCGGCGATCGGCCGCGAACCTTCAACCGTAGCCGTATTTGTCTGCGTGGGTGTCTGGAGCGCCGGGATGACTGCTCCCAGCACCGACATTCCCTGGTCCACCAAAGCAGGTTGGTAGTAAACGGCTCCCAGGGTCCCGCCGGCAAACAACAGGAGTAGCAGCAGCACCAGCAGACACCCCACCCGCCGCCCCCGGCGGGGCTGGCTTCTGGGTTGATAAGCAGGTCCGCTTATTGGGGTATGGGCGGCCAGCAGCGGGGACCCAGTAGAGGCCGGCCAATCGGAGTCTTCCACCGCTGGATCAGGGGTGGAGTCAATTTTGCCTTCTCGCCCGTTGCCCGGCGAAGAGGCCGGTGGTGGTGTGACAGTTAGTTCTTCCTGCCTGCGCCCGGTGATCACCCGGGATTTAAAAAGCGCCTGCTTGAAATCTTCTGCGCTCTGGAAACGGTCCTCAGGTTTAATTTCCAACGCCTTCTCGATAACTCCAGCCAGTTTTCTGGAAACCTTTGTATTTTGTTTGCGGATGGGCGTTAACTCGGTCTGCTCCATGGCGCGCGCCAGGGCATCTTCGGGCATAACACCGGTAAGAGCCACGTAGAGGGATGCGCCCAAAGAGTAAATATCTGTACGCTGGTCCGTTCGGCCGGTGCCATACTGCTCCGGCGGCGAGTAACCGGGGGTCATGGCGCGCGCGCCGGTCGTAGTGGCCTGGCTGCCGTACACCACCTTTACCAGACCGAAATCCACGAGAACGATATTGCCGTTCGGCGAAATTTTGACGTTGCCCGGTTTAATATCGCGATGCACCACCTGGGGCTGCCGAGTATGCAGGTAAGTCAAAGCATCGCAAATCGCCGCGCCAATGACAACAGCATCTGCGTCATTCAGAACGCCTTCTCGATCAATCCGTTCCCGCAAATCCTCCCCCTCAATGTAATCCATCACCAGGTACTGTCCGCGACCATCGATCACGAAATGGTCAGTAACCCGTGGCAGATGCGGATGGCGCAGGTTTGCCAGAATTACCGCTTCTCGGCGAAACTGGCGGGCGTATTCCTCAGTTGTGAACAGGTTCTCTTTAACCGCAACATCCAGACCCAGATTCTCGTCAATGGCGCGGTAGATAGAACCCATTCCACCTTGACCGAGAATCTCGACAATGCGGTAGCGATTATTCAATAGTGAACCACGTTCCAAGGTCATGAGGCGTTGTACCATATAAAAACTTATGTAAGTTTAAACGAAAACTCTCCCAGGTGCAATGCGCCAACCGAATAGAATCCTAAATACCAACAGGTATTTAGCCCCTGCTCATGAATCGGGGACGGCCGGTGCGAGGTTGTCCTGAGAGAGTTATCGAGGACGGCTCCGCAAGCGGAGCTTAGGCGCTAAGGTGCTGATCCTTCTCGGCGCTTTCTCATGAGATGCACTAAACGTCTAAGTTGCGAACTTCATGCGCGTGGGTCTGGATGAAACGCCGGCGGGGCGGTACAGCTGAACCCATCAGCATGTCGAAGGTCCGGTCAGCTTCGGCGGCGTCCTCGATGGTCACCAGCAAAAGCGTGCGGTTATCAGGATCCATAGTGGTTTCCCACAGCTGCTCAGGGTTCATTTCACCCAACCCTTTGAAACGCGAGAGATTAACCTTGCCGTTACCAAGCTGCTTGATAACCTGATCTTTCTCTTTTTCCGTGTACGCATAGTTTACATCATTTTTATAAACGATACGGTAAAGCGGCGGCTGAGCGATATAAAGATGGCCTTCCTCGATTAATGGCTGCATGTAGCGGAAGAAGAAGGTCAAAAGTAGGGTGCGGATATGACTTCCGTCGACGTCAGCATCTGTCATAATGATGGTACGCCCGTATCGCAGACCCGACAGGTCGAAGCTCTCGCCGATGCCGGTACCGAGAGCTGAAATCAAGGCTTTGACCTCGTTGTTTGCCAGGATTTTGTCCAAACGGGCCCGCTCAGTGTTGAGGATCTTACCGCGCAGGGGCAGGATAGCCTGGAAATGCCGATCCCGGCCCTGCTTGGCACTCCCCCCTGCACTATCGCCTTCTACTAGGTACAATTCCGTCTTCTGCGGATCGCGCTCAGAACAATCGGCCAGCTTCCCGGGGAGGGTTAAGCTCTCCAAGGCCGATTTTCGAATGACCAGGTCACGCGCCTTGCGAGCCGCATCTCTGGCTCGAGCGGAAGTCAGGCATTTCTGGACGATGGCCCTGGCCTGGGAGGGATTCTCCTCCAAAAAGGTGCCAAATGCATCGTTCACGACCTGCTGGGCATAAGTTTGCACTTCCGGGTTCATCAGCTTGACCTTGGTCTGGCTTTCGAACTGGGGATCAGGGTGCTTGATGCTGACGATGGCGGTCAAACCTTCACGGGTATCGTCTCCAGTGAAATTCGGATCGGAATCCTTTAGCAACCCGCTGCGGCGCGCATAATCATTGATCGTGCGGGTGATGGCCGCACGCAGGCCGGTCAGGTGGGTGCCGCCGTCGACCGTATTGATCGTGTTGGCAAAAGCATACACCGACTCGGCGAAGGCATCCGTATATTGGATGGCGGCATCGATTGTGACCATGTCAACTTCTTTTTCGACGTGAACCACGGGGTGCAGGGTGGCGCGGTTGCGGTTCAAGTAGCGCACAAAGGATGTAATCCCGCCTTCGAAGTAGAAGGTCATTTCCCGCCATATGCGCTCATCCACCAGATTAATGGTAACGCCCTTTGTCACAAAAGCCATCTCGCGGAAGCGCTGCACCAGGGTCTCAAAACGGTAATCAAAATCTCCTTTAAAGATCTCGGTATCATATTTAAAGGTGGTGCGGGTTCCGGTCTCATAGGGCGGTGCCTTACCGGCCTCTTTCACCGGTCCGGTGGGGTAGCCGCGCTCATAGCGCTGGGTATAGATCTTACCGTCCCGCCAAACCTCCACTTCGCACCATTCCGACAAGGCGTTGACTGCCGACACCCCTACACCGTGGAGACCGCCCGAGACCTTATAACTCCCTCCCCCAAATTTGCCGCCAGCATGGAGCATCGTCATCACCACTTCCAACGCCGGCTTTTGCGTTTGCGGTTGAATATCAACCGGGATGCCCCGACCATTGTCCGAAACGGTGACGCTGCTGTCTGGATGGATGGTGATATCAATGTGATCGCAGACGGCGGCAAGCGCTTCGTCGATCGAATTGTCTACCACCTCGTAAATTAGGTGATGGAGAGCCTTGATATCGGTGCCACCGACATACATACCCGGACGGCGCCGGACGGCTTCCAAACCTTCTAAGACCTGAATATCCTTGGCATCATAGGAAACAACAGGATTTTTTTCCTTTACCACAAATACCTCCAAATGACACACGACGTGCCGTGTTGATAAAAGCTGCGAATCACACGCTTTATGCGTATCCTCTTAATAACTGGGGAAAGGCGCCACTTTTGAAGCGGTTGCCTTTATGCCCTGTTTTGAAGAATATTTTCCCGGTAAGAACGATTTTTCATCCATTGATAAGCGTCCCGGTAATAGATGAAACTGGCTGCCAGCAAGCCAGTGGCTACAAAGCCGTGTCCAATGACGCCTACCAGCGCCAACCAGGAGGTTTCTGGCGGCACTTGCCAGAGCATATCCAGTCCCCTGCCGAGGATAAAAACAGCCAGGAAAAACAAGGCAGTGCTCAACCAGGTCTGCCGAGTCAACAGAAAGCTGGTCTGGATGGATTTTAACGCCTTTTGCCCGTACACGAAAATTCCGTGCGGCGAAAGAAGCAGGTGAAAAAACAACCACAAAAGCAGGCCGCCATAGAAAAACAATGCGCACTGCGCCAGCGTTAGGCCACCGAGCGCAACGACGGAGACGATCAAGCTACCGGGTACACTCACCCCAACCAAAACACCGAACCAGAACAGTGCCAGGAGAAGGACCTGGAGTATTTTCTTGGGCCATTGCTCCAGGGTCTCAGCCCAGTCTATCTTTCCAAATAGGACGGCCTGAGATACGACGTCAAAAAACAGCGTGCCCGCTGCCAGACCCAAACCAGTGATCAATACCCAGACTACAAATACGCCGGATAACGAATCTATTTCCCACATCAAGGGAGCGCCTGCCGGATGGGCCTCGGGCGATAGAGAGGCCATCATGCTGGGAATGCCCACTGGATAAGATCGCAACGCGGCGAATAAGTTAAGTTGGGCGGCCACTTCCATCCAGGCTTCTTTGATAACATCCAGCGTCTCCCTCGCCCCGCCGTCTTGCAGCGCATAGAGCGCAACCAGCTGGCTCACAACGGATTCAATCAGTTGTTTCAATCGCAGGTGAGGCCCTAACCAAAGATATAAATCTAAGGCTATAGGGAAAAGTATCAGGGCGATATGATTGGTAATGCTGTCAAAGCCGGCCCTCAAGGCTGCTATCAAGCTGGGTGGAGACGGCAGGAGCCGGGAGTCATTGTTTTTCATCCGGTATATAATTTTACCATACTGCCCACTCTTCTCAGTTCATTTCCCTGAACATAAAAAAACTATAAAAGTGCCCATTATCACGAATAAACCAAGAAATGCCCCTTGACCATCCATGCCCAAATCGGTAAAATCATTATATTAAAGAGAGCATGGAATTTGGGAAGGGAAAGCTGGTACCCGCCCAGCCCATCTCTCTGCAAGACCTCAGGAGAAACTCGATACTCAGAGCAACAAGGAGGTGCAAAGCGACGACTCCCACCTGATTTCCCCATTACTGTACAAAGCAAAACAAGATATCCAAACCCGCCTGGCGGGACCAACCGAAAACCTAATCTTTCCGGAGGAGGAAGGAGAACATGCATAAAAAGACCCTTACCCTACTATCTTTGCTGATGGTTATCAGCATCTTGTTGGCGGCCTGTCAACCCGCCGCCGCGCCAACTGAAGCTCCTGTAGAACCCGCAACTGAAGCGCCCGCAGTAACCGAAGCCCCATCAGGGGAGTTCGAATGTACCGACGAGATCGGCTGCGTGGACTATGGACCGGGCGAGCCAATCCGCATCGCATCGGCGTTGGTAATTTCTGGTCCAAATGCCGATTTAGGACTTGACTCCCAGTACGGTGTCGAGATCGCCCTTGACTTCCGCGGCCAGGTACTCGGTCACGACGTCGAGCTGCAAGCAGAGGACGACGGCTGCAGCTCCGAAGGCGGCCAGACCGCCGGGCAGAAGATCGTCTCTGATCCAACCATCCTGGGGGTTATCGGCACCAGCTGCTCGGGCGCCGGCGTTCCCATGTCGCAGGTCATCTCACAAGCTGGCTACTTCATGGTTTCGCCCTCCAACACCGCTCCGAGCCTGACTGATCCGGACCAGGCCTGGAACCCCGGTTATCTGCGCACCGCCCACAACGACAGGGTGCAGGGCGCGGCCATGGCGGATTTCGCTTTTAATGAGTTAGGTCTGACCTCAGCTGCAGCCATTCACGACGGCGATCCCTACACGGAAGGGTTGGCGAACGCCTTCTCGCAGTCCTTCCAGGAGTTGGGCGGCGAGATTGTTGAATTCACCGCCGTGAACGTGGGTGACACCGATATGCGCCCGGTGCTCACCGCGGTGTCTGCCGCCGGTCCCCCTGAGATCATCTACTACCCAGTCTTCACCAACGAATGCGCCTTCCTGACAAAGCAGGCTAAAGAGGTTTCCGGCTTAGAGGAAACCGAACTGGCCGCTGCTGACGGTTGTATCTCGGATGCGGCCGCTGAGGCCATCGGCCCGGACGGCGAAGGCATGTACTTCTCAGGTCCTGACATTGCCTTCACTGGCGAATTGTACGAGCGCTTCAAAGAAGCCTACCGCGAGAAGTATGGATCCGACACCCTGTCTGTATTCCACGCCCACGGCTTCGACGCCACCAATTTGACCCTGGACTGCGTTGAGCAGGTCGCTACCCAGGAAGACGACGGCACTATCCACATCGGCCGGCAGGCCATGCGTGACTGCCTGTACGCCACCGAGGGCTACCAGGGCATCACGGGTACGCTGACCTGCGATCAGTACGGTGACTGCGCCGATCCAAAGATCTCCGTCTCGCAGCTCCAGAGCGGTGAATACGTGCGCATCTGGCCGTAAAGATTTTCGTAACGGCTTACTCGATCTAACACAGTAACGCAATGGGGATGGGCCCGGGTCTTACCTGGGCCCATCTACCCAATTTTCGGAGCGCCAAGATGCAAATTCCGGCTGTTAGAGAACGTCTTCAAAATATCGATTTCATTGATCTTATCCTTTGGATCTTCCGGGCGGTGATTATTTTGCTGGTGGTCTGGGGAACCATTGCAGCAATTATCGATAACCCCTATTCAACCAGTCAGTGGATTAACTTTATCGTTTTTGGGATCGCCCAAGGCAGTATGTACGCCTTGATCGCCATCGGCTACACCCTGGTTTACGGTGTTTTGTTTATGATTAACTTCGCACACGGCGAATTCTTCATGTCGGGCATCCTGACCGCGACCGTCTTCCTCGCCGGGCCGATGGCTGCCTCCGGCTTCATGGAACGGCAACCGGTCATCAGCTTATTGATCATCCTGATTGTATCGATGCTGGTCTCGATCGCGGTGGCTCTGGTTACTGAACGCGTCGCTTACCGCCCGCTCAGGAAAGCGCCCCGCCTGGTTCCCTTGATTACCGCCATTGGCGCCTCCTTCTTCTGGCAATACTTCTTCCGCGGGCTCTACGGATCACAATCCATTCCTTTTCCCCAAATTCAAGCTCTACAGGGCAGTTTTTCACTACTAGGCACGCAAATTCTTAAAACGCAAGTTCTGGTAGTTGTCGTCACAATTATTGTACTGATCGGCCTGAACTTCTTTATCATGCGCACCAAGACAGGCAAGGCCATTCGCGCTGTTGCTGAGGATAAAGACGTAGCCGCCTTGATGGGTATCGACGTCGACCGCACGATTGCCATCACCTTTGCAACCGGCGCCTCCATGGCCGGTGTAGCCGCAGTGCTTTATGCCGTGGTGTTCCGCCAGGTGCAATTTTTTATGGGTTTTATACCGGGGATCAAGGCATTCACGGCGGCGGTCCTGGGAGGCATCGGCAGCGTACCGGGAGCGGCGGTTGGCGGCCTCTTCCTGGGGATGTTCGAATCCGTCGGACCGGCGCTGTTCTTGCAAGGTCTCGGCATCCCCGCCGCTCACCAGCTTAAAGACGTCATCGCCTTCACCATGCTCGTCCTGGTGCTGATTTTCCGTCCGCAGGGCATCGTCGGCGAGCGGCTGGGAGAGAAGAAGGCTTGAGGAAGGTAACTATGTTTGATGACGATCGCTTCAATTTACGCCGGCCCATCAACCACGGTCTCATCGCCGGCGTCATTGCGCTGAGCGTAAGCGCTATCGGCATGGTGGATCTTTTCGCTCAACGGCAGCTGATTACCGGGGTCCTCACTCTTGGCCAGCTCATCCTATTTTTGGCGATGGCTATCTTAGGTTTCATGGTCGCCAGCAAATCGCCCAGGGGCAAGGCATGGACTGGGTTGATTTATGGCCTGATAACGGGGCTGGTCGCCGCAGTCCCGCCAGCCCTCCTGGTTCTGCTCGCCCAGGTGTTTAACGTACGTCAATTCTTGGTAAATGTATCTCCCGGACTAATCCGGTTGTTAACTTTCGACCGAGACATACCTCAAGGGCTAGTTCTCTTATTCGCCATCTCGGGTGTGGTCGGTCTGGCGGGAGCCGGTTTGCAATTGCTGCCAGCCAGTTTCCGTCGTCCCATTCTTAATGGACTCGCCTGGACTCTGGTGATAGGCTTGTTATCGGAAATCCTGTCCCAAAGGTTGCGGACATTCTTTGGGAGTGAGATCACCGGGTTAATCTTCCAGGGAAGAGCTCTGGGTTTGAGCGCTGCCCTTATCCTGTTTTTCCTGATCACGGCTATCGCAGGCGTCTGGCAACGGCGCGGCGACAGTGTGAAGTCGCGGTATGCCCAAATGAATCCCGGGCAGCGCCGCAGGATCGGTTTTGGCGCGATGGTCCTGGGAATCCTGGTCCTGGTAATCCTGCCAAACTTGCTTGGCACTTACCTTTCCGAAGTGATGAACAATGTGCTGATCTTCGCCCTGATGGGGCTGGGTTTGAACATCGTGGTGGGTTTCGCCGGATTGCTCGATCTGGGATACGTGGCGTTCTTTGCCATTGGCGCTTACATGATGGGCTTGTTGACATCCCAGGGGGGCCTTGGCGTAGCAGGAATATCGTTCTGGGCTGCGCTGCCCTTGTGTGTGGCGGTTTCAGTGCTGGCCGGGATTATGCTGGGCATCCCGGTCCTGCGTATGCGCGGCGATTATCTGGCAATTGTCACGCTCGGTTTCGGTGAGATCATCCGCATTCTGGCGCTCTCGGATCTGCTTAAACCCGTTATCGGTGGCGCTCAAGGTGTGCTTCAGATCCCTAAACCGCAGGTCTTCGGGATCTCTCTGATCAAACCGGAGCTGCTTTACTATGTTGTTCTGGCTGGTATTCTCTTGGCGGTCTTTATCTCGTACCGTTTAAGCGAGGCGCGCATTGGTAGGCAGTGGATGGCCGTGCGCGAGGACGAAGACGTTGCCGAAGCCATGGGAATTCCCCTGGTAAATACGAAACTGCTCGCCTTTGCGATTGGTGCGGCCTTTGCTGGCATGGCTGGAGCTATCTTCGCCAGCAAGCTGACCTCCATCTTCCCACACAGCTTCAACCTGCTCATCTCTATTAATGTTTTGAGCCTGATCATTGTAGGAGGAATGGGAAGCCTGCCCGGCGTTATTGTGGGCGCTTTGGTCCTTGTAGGTCTTCCTGAACTGCTCAGAGAATTCGCAGAATACCGCTATTTGATGTACGGAGTCTTGTTGATCGTCATGATGCTTGCGCGACCGGAAGGTTTCTGGCCCTCGGCTGCCCGGCGGCGCGAACTTCATATCCATGAAGAAGAAGCTCCACCCGAACACCCTGAAACCGCCGCAGCTCCGGCTTCAGACTAGGGAAATGTAGGAAACGTGGCTATGCCCCTATTAACTGCAAACAACGTCACCAAACGGTTCGGCGGTCTCGTAGCCGTCAATAATTTTGATCTTGAGATTCAAGAAGGCTCGATCATCAGTATTATTGGTCCGAACGGCGCTGGAAAGACAACTTTTTTCAACTGTATTACCGGCTTTTACGAAATTGACGAAGGCGAAATCATCTTCGATGGTCGCAAGATTAACAATTTCTCTCCAGACCGGATAACCCGACTGGGCATCTCCCGCACGTATCAAAATATCCGGGTGTTTCCAACCATGACAGCGATCGAGAACATCCTGGTAGGCGAGCACCCGCACCTGAAAACGCACTGGTGGGAAGCAGTGATAAAAACGAAACGTTTTATTGAAGAAGAAGAACAAGCGCTTCAGGAGGCCCGCCGTCTGCTGAGGTTTGTGGGTCTGACAGGTTTGGGTGATCAGCTGGCTCGAAACCTCCCTTATGGTTCGCAACGCCGCCTGGAGATCGCCCGCGCCCTGGCAAGCAAACCTAAACTTTTGCTGCTGGATGAGCCGACCTCCGGCATGAACCCGCAAGAGACCGCGGAAATGACGCGGTTCATCAAGCATCTTCGCGATGAATTGGGCATCACTATTTTGCTGATTGAACACGATATGCGCGTGGTGATGGGCATCAGCGAATACATCATGGTTCTTGATTTTGGAGAGAAGATTGCAGAAGGTAACCCGGCAGAGATCCAGCGCAACGCGCGGGTTATCGAGGCTTACCTGGGCCGGGGAGCTGCGGCTGGCAACGGCCGAGAGTCGGCAGAAATGACCGCGGTCGACCAGGAGGTTACTCTCGATGACCATGCTTGAAGTCAATGACATCCATACATACTACGGGAACATCCATGCGCTGAAAGGGATCTCCCTCAATGTCGATCAGGGCGAGATTGTGACCTTGATTGGCGCCAATGGGGCAGGCAAGACCACCACTTTGCGCACGATCACGGGATTGCTTAAACCTCTCCAGGGAGAAGTATGTCTGGAGGGCGAGGACCTCACCCCCTACAAAGCAAATGAGATTGTCTATAAAAAGGTTGCCATGGTCCCCGAGGGACGCGGCATTTTCGCCCGGCTAAGCGTGTCCGAAAATCTTGATATGGGCGCTTTCATTCGCAAAGATACCGCTCAGATCCAGGAAGACCGCGAGCGGGTCTTTAATCTTTTCCCGCGCTTGAAAGAACGCTTGAGCCAGGTCGCCGGAACGCTATCTGGCGGCGAGCAGCAAATGCTTGCCATCGGGCGCGCCCTGATGGCACGGCCTCGCCTGCTGCTAATGGACGAACCTTCTATGGGACTGGCGCCAATTCTGGTGGAGAGCATCTTCGAAACCATTCGCACCATCAACCAGGAAGGCACGACGATTCTGCTGGTTGAGCAAAATGCGACCATGGCATTGTCCATTGCCGACCGTGGCTATGTGCTGCAAACCGGGCAAATTGCACTGGAGGATTCTGCTGAGAATTTGAAGCAGAACGAAATGGTGCAAAAGGTTTACCTTGGGATCGAATGACGCCAGCAATATTTGTAACCGGAGCGCACGGGAATGTCCCCTGCGCTCTTTTTGTATAGAGCGGTTTAATGTTTAAAGGTTGGAAGGTTGAAGGTAGCCGGACTTGCCCTCTTTGAAGATTAATGAAAGCCCTATATCGAGAATAGGACGAAAGCATGAATAATCACAGCGATGTCGTTATCATCGGTGGTGGGATTAACGGGGCCAGTATCGCCTGCCACTTAGCCAGGGATGGGGCGTCTGTAACCCTGTTAGAGAAGCGCTTTATAGCCGGCGGACCAACCGGCCATTCCAGCGCCATCGTCCGCCAGCATTATTCCAACCCGGTAACCGCCCGTATGGCGCTCAAATCCTTGCAGGTATGGCAAAATTTTCGCGATCTGGTCGGTTCGGAAGCCGGATTTACAAAAACAGGGTTCATGATCGGCGTTCGCCCGGAAGACGTCGCCGGGCTAAAAGCCAATATCGCCATGCAACAGTCTCTGGGCATCTCTACCACCTTTGTCACCCCGGAAGAAATGCGAGAAATTGAACCTCAACTCGACCCCACCGGTTTAGGAGGCGGCGCGTATGAGCCGGGTGGCGGATATTGCGATGCGTCTGCCGCCGCAAATGGATTTGCGAATGCCGCCCGCCGGCTGGGCGCTCGCATTCGCACCGGAATCACAGCAACCGGATTTGAAGTTGAGGCAGGAAAGGTCGTGGGGGTCCGGACGGACCAGGGTATGGTTCCAGCCGGCAAGGTGATTGTCGCCGCTGGCCCGTGGTCCCCGGCTCTACTCGCCCAAATCGGTGTTAAAATCCCTGTTATTGCCGCCCGGGTCAAAGTCACCTTATATCGCCGTCCCGCCGACTTTGATCGCCACGGCGTCTGGGCTGACTTTATCTCACAAGTCTATTTGCGACCGGAAACCGGCAATCTGATGCTGGTCGGTTCGATCTCGCCAAAGGAGGCCGGGGACCAGGTGAAGGATCCGGACAGCTATAATGAACGCGTCGATATGGCTACCCTGGCTGATTTCGCGGAACGCGCCGCGCTGCGCTACCCCGCCATGGAACGCAGTCAGGTGGCCAGCAGCTACGCTTCGCTATACGATATCACCCCGGACTGGCACCCCATCATGGATGGTGTGTCAGGATTCGAGAACGTCTATGTTTGCGCGGGCGGCAGCGGTCACGGCTTCAAGCTTGCTCCCGCAGCCGGTGAGATGATGGCCAATTTGGCGCTTAATGGCAAACAGCCGGACGATGATATTAATCTTTTTTCCCTGGATCGCTTTGAAAAAGGAAAACCCGTGCGAGGAAGGTATGAATATAGTATCGTTGGCTAGACAATACATTAAACTTTCAACCTTAAACTTTCGGTTCGCTTATTTTGTAATGCACCTTGAAAATTGCGGTAAGCTTCGGTTATGACCGAAGAACTTATCGTAAATACAGAACGAGTAGATGATATTCCGCTTTTGCTGGCTCAGGAAGAGCGCATGGGAATTGCACAACTGATTGACGAGCATTTTGCACCTCACGGCAATTGGCAAGGGTTGAGCCCCGGCCAAACGACGGCTGTTTGGTTGGCGCATATCCTTTCGGAAGTTGACCATCGTCTCAGCCATGTGCGGCCTTGGGCGGCGTACCTTGAGGGAACCTTGGGAGTTTGCCTGGGACAACCCGTTCGGGAACTGGACTTCACCGATGACCGTCTGGCGCAGGTGCTGACGGCTTTGGGAGAGGATGAAGGTTGGGTGCGGTTTGAAGCGGCCTTGAATGGGCGCCTGCTGTGGGTCTACGATCTGAAAGCGGAGCGAGTACGTCTGGACAGCACGACGGCCAGCGGATATCGGCAGGTGA